>Ga0123352_10013654_pt1 | contig 12897 bp, 5 predicted proteins | sample TergutLab28metaG_FD_89700 | JGI IMG/M metagenome (GOLD analysis project Ga0123352, IMG submission 89700) | Labiotermes labralis P1 segment gut microbial communities from Petit-Saut dam, French Guiana - Lab288 P1 | ecosystem: Host-associated > Arthropoda: Insects > Digestive system > Gut ... | reverse complement strand
TGTGCCCCCCTTCTTTCATTCTCTTAATAAAAACTTTCCCCCTTTGATTTGGTAGGTTTCCCCCCATAACTTTTTTTTTATTTTTCCCAAAAAAAGGTTCACCCCCCCCCCCCCCCCACAGAGCTTCTGAATTTTTAGTACGCGTTCTTGGCTACATTGCATATTTTCATCTTTTAACTTTCAAGGTCTCAGAAATTTATACCTTCGGTATCATTACGGCTTAATGTATGACTCTTCTTAAACAGGACTATGAACTTAACTAAAGCATAGGATATGGAGTGCTAAATTTGGCAATATGTAAATAGACGCATAACATTGCCGCTTATACTTTCTGAAAAGCTAAAGGATACCTGTTGAATTTGTGGAGAGAATTCCTGAATAGACACAGTGAAAACGGAACTCTAAAATGAATGCCCTCCATTATTTTTAAGGACTATACACTCGCTGCAGATAGAGGCACATAAGGAATAAAAACCGGCAGCTTTTGTTCAGAGGCTTTCAGAAACACACCTCTGCCTCCTCGTCTCTCTTCAGTTAGAACCTTTCCCTTTAAAAATATTTCTTCATCGACTAGGCTTTTACACATGAAGGAAAATGGAGTAAAACATACGGTGGGTACAAAGAACTTACCCCTAACCTTGCAACCCTCTCTACTTCCATATTCACCCACACAACTGACAAAAAACGTTTTTTAAAAGTCATGGAGTAAAAAGTAAAACCGCACCTCGAACACTCAAAAGGGTTACTGAGGGCACCGTCGAGATCGAGACAAGTGGATTGAAAGCTAGCAGTGCGTGGAACTGACGGACCTTTTAGCCTCAAAGTGACGAAAATACTGAAGAGAAACACGAGCCTTAAGATCTTAGCCGGCCATGAACAGGTGAAAATCGTTAAAGACTAGCAAAGACCTTGCAGTGCTTTAGAGTAAAAGATGAGAGACGAGAGAAATGTAACAGAGGAAAACCATTTCTAGGAAGGAGGGGGGGGGGGAAGACGTGGTTTGTCACGTGATTAACTGAAAGATCAGAATTCTTTTTGCGACACCCATACTCCTTCACATTATTCAAGAAATTATCTGCCTTTTACTTTGCCGTAATATTCGCGACCCTTTACTATGACAGCCGCTTCCTGAAAACAAATTTATACACTTGTTCTCTAACACATATTTTAATATTATTTTACCAACTGAGCTTTGATTTCGCAAGTAAGTCAATCCCTTCGATTTTCCAAACTTCAACACTGTGCGATTTTTTTTCTCCATGGGTGCTACGCGCCCTGTCTCTAACATTCTAATTCGTTAAAGTAAAGCATTATTTTACTTTACATAGTGAAACCCGTTGTAACTGTTTCCTACACGCATTTCGGCATTGCATAATGTAGCTCCACGGAAGGGGGTCTTATGTGTTAAGCGTATCATTTAAAGACCCCTTCATTTATCAGGGTTACGTTGCGACGTTGATGCATAAATGAAAATGAAATACCGGTGTAATGTTACTGGCAGAAAGACGTCAAGTACACAGAAAAAAAGTATGGTCCCGTGCTACTGCGTCAGACCTCCGTCCCGCACGAACTGTCGTGGGGATATTCTTATAATAAAAGCCAACGAGTTACACTGATTCTCAAAATTATTTTGGTAAAGAACTCTACATGTTTCGGACAGATTTACTGTTCATCATCAGGAGTCTCAGTACTGTATACACAACAATAGGTATTTGTCATACTAGTTATGTTGACTGTCTGCCAGCGAGGTAAGGATCCATCCTGACCTCGCTAGCAGACAGTCAACATAACTAGTATGACAAATACCAGTTGCTGTGTATACAGTACCGAGACTCCTGATGATGGACAGTAAATCTGTCCGAAACATCTAGTTTTTTACCACAATAAATTTGAGAAAGAGTGCCTGCCCCTCGTTGGCTTTTATTATAAGAATATATCACGATGAACGGTCCTCTGAATATCAAAGAATGTCAAATGTCGTGGGGAGTTAATTTATACATGCTTTAGTTTTAAGTCAAGGAAAGAAATACTGAATTCGCTTCCAGTTAACTATACCCAATTTCCGTCACTGTGTTTTTAAAAACTCCATGAAAATTTCAGCGATCAGGAATAATTATAGCCATCTTATTTATATTACAGTGTGCGTGCCAACTACGTACGGCTCAGAAGCAACAAAACACACCATATTTTACTGTTTTTAATGATAACAATAATGACATTTTATGATCATAAGGAACACTTACAATAATACCAGCAACAATGGGTGGTTTTAATGTTACGTTTTGTGTAATTGTTTGTGTACTACTTGCATCCTTGTATCACAGAGTGATGGACGCAGAGGCGACAGAAACGTGCCGGTGAGTATATTAAAAAAACATATTTTAATGACGTTCATTTGTTGATTTGCCACATAGTGCAGCAGCAAGACTTCTTAGTACTCCGAAAACTCTTTCCACAATGATGGCTAAATTTAACAGTACTATTTACAAACTCTTAGCACACTCACTAGCAAATGTTAACGACTGAAGTAGAAGTCACGTCTTCGGTACAAAACTGCGAAAATGTACAAATCTGAATCAAAATAAAAAGAGGCATTAAACACTTCTCTCCGACATACCAATATCAGGCCTACTGTCATGAGACGCATGCCCTCATGGCCACCCAATTCCAACTCACGACACTTGTTTCACACACAAATAAAATGCGTTCAATTATCTAGTTACAAATATACGGAAAACAATTAATTGAATTAAGAGAATATTCCCCGAGGAGTTTTGGGCGGCTTTAATTAGCGAATAAATTTCGGTACATTTGTCGAAAACGCAAATTCATTACCCTGTTTACAACATTAAAACATTTATTATCTTCACTCACTATTTCATGAAGATCCACTTTAATATTATCCTTCTGTCTACAACTAAGCCTCCCAAGTAGTGTCTCCAATTTGAGTTTTCCAAATAAAACTGAATAAAGATTACTGTTCTCTTATACATAGTACATGTCGATCATCCCATCCTTCGTGGTTTGATCAACGTTAACACTTGATAAAGCATTGAATTATTACGATTTTCTTTAGTAAATATTCTCCGTTCCACATTCGATCATTTCTCACTTATTGTAATGAAATTCGTCAGTAGCTTAGGAGGGTGGTCAGAGAAAGACTTTACTAAGCTCAAGTCCAAATAACATGTAAAATAGAATTTTTGTGTCAAATTATTAGTTGCGTGAGTGAGACTCAGTGCTGAACAATTTATACTTCAAATATATCCCCACAGGGAAGTGTCACATTCGTCGAAGTATATGAATAAAAAGTAACTTTTCCTTTATGCAGTCACCCTCTCAGATCTGCTGTACAAGCATTACATGTCGGTAAACAGGGCAAAATTGGCGAAAAAGTTACGCTTCAATAAAATTCTCTTCCGAGGATCCATTCAAATATTTGTGGCACAACGAATTACTCCACTGCAATACTACAAACTTTCCAGTATCTTAGACAGACCTACGTTTAATATAAACTGTATCCACCGTGGTTTTTGTTTTGGAACGTCTCCTGATTTAAGGGAATGAATAGTTATATAGACAGACATGTTTTATCAGCCTATCTCCAAAATTATGTAGAAACACTGGGTTTCGAAAGACGGGGTCAGAAGTAGGAATTCCAATCTCCACAGGCCACACATGTCACTTAAATAAACACAAGGCCTGGATATTTATCATCTGAATCTTCGCAGACACTCTTGATTCTGTGAGGGTTTTCTCCTTCCCTCACGTTAGGGAAACAATTGCGTAAAACGGCAGGCCTCCACAATGCAGACATGTAGTGTTGAAATATATCAGGCTCAATGTTACGATCTTTTCCTCTGCGTCTTCCGGTCTACAGACACATTCAGAACAAGGCGTTTTATAAAATGTCTCTCTTCTATTATTGGGAAATATTTTATTTGGCATATAAGTCTTATTTCAAAATTGTCCGTGTAGATAGAACCCTAAATTTTTTATGAGGCCTTAAGTTTGAAAGAAGCATTGGTACGAAAATAATTTTTGTGAAACTTGAAAGGGTAACCGAATTTCGTCAGGGTTTGCATTAAAGTCCATCGACAAATCGTTTTTCGCCCTTCTTGCGTGGCTGTGCATTATGGACGGAGCGTAAGGTTAGAACTTCATTTAAATTTTCACCAACTCCCTTTAAGATTTGACTATAAACTGAATTAAAAAATAAAAACCGATATTTTTAACTCAGCCATTCAGAAATTCAACATAATTTTAGAGATAATTTCTAGCAACATAGACGTCGAATAAACAGAAGAAATGGAAGTAATTACTTAATCAGACCACAGCCAAGGGGCAACCACGTACGATTTTATTACAATTTCATTAACGTTTCACAAAGTTTTGCTCGTTCTCCTTGCGGTCACTGAATTCATGAACTATTTCCATTACTTCAATGCTAATTACTTGAATAATTAAAACCAGTAATCAGTTAAATAAGCAAAACTGGAACTGCCCGCTATGTTCCCGGAATATAACTTTCCTGCAAGTATTATAATTAATTTAGTTACGAATTGCATCGCAAACCAAATGTCACGAAAAAATGAAACGAGTAGCACTGCAGCTTCGTTTATGGAGTTTGTGGGTTTATTTTCAATGCGCAATCTGACCAATGTACTCAATTTATTACACCCTCCAAACGCGCAGTGTTAAATTTATATATATATATATATATATATATATATACATACATATATATATATATATAAAAGAATATTAAACACGTAACTCCGACATGTTTCGCAAAAAGTGTAATATTTCAGGAAGCCCAATATGCCAGGTCTAGAGCCAATTAGTTTTAAATCTGACACTTTTTGTTCCTGAAGATAGTACAAACTTGTAGCGAAACATGTCGGAGGTACTTCTTTAATATCCATATATATTTAATACTGTGCATCTAGTTAGTGCAATAGATTGAAGACACTGACATAAAAATGCACAGAATAGACAATTATAAATTAAAAACAAAAGCAATCTGGTGTCCAAATTTGGAACCCTGTGGATATTCTCATTTGTTTCGGCATATGTAGATAGAGTACTTCAGATTAGAGCATACATGCTTCCATCCGCGTTCTTTCCCTTTCATTATTAGAAATTATTCTATCTGTTATAAAGACATGTAACCTTACCATAAATATGTATATCGCTTTAATGGCAGATTCTATGTTGTTAGCGAATATAACATTCTGCTGAAAAAAATAAGTAATGCTAAATTTAAATATCTATGTCATATTCATGTATATTAACATTTTTCTCCTGCTTGTTTAGATCTTGAGTTTCATCATCAGAAGGTCATTCGATAACTTTAAGCGTAAAAAAAAAAGATTTTAAAATATTTTTATAATATTAATTCATAATATTACATATTACAAAACCATTTACATTGACGGAAGATTATACAAATTAACTGTCTGTTAATACAATACATATAACATAAACTAGATATTAAAAATATTAAATGTACTTTTGATGCCTCCACTTTGCTCACCTTAGTGTTATTCATATATGTTACTAGTTCAATACATCTGTTCTCCACATTTATACTGTAAAACTTTCTGATTTTCCTGTTCTTTTTATTGAATGACCTACATCCAAAAGATTTGTTGTTAAAATGTGAAGGAGGAAAATCATAACTTGCATAACATTTCGTACAAAATTCGGTGTAATATGATGGTATAATTTTCTTCAATTGAAATATAGTGTACTTCTGAAAGTGACCTATTTCAAGGTAATAATAAATCAACGTATGGAACAATGCAACCCAACTACGCAGTTCTCTTCACTTTCTTCAAAATATATGACTTAACAAAACGAATTCCAACAAGGCAACCCGTTATGTCTTACCATAGCCTGTCGTTTTCTTAGGCGCGTTTGCATAATTGCCAAAAGCGACTGTCAGTTTCGTTATATCACTCTGACTGTCTGTCTGTCTGTCCGCCTTTCTTTTCGTCCCTATGAATCAGTTCTGCCCCAGATGGACACATTTTCCTGAAAATTAATATTGGAGTATTTTTTCTAAAAGCTGTCGGGAAAATTCGAGTTTTATTGAAACCTGAAAAGCTTAAGGGGTAATTTACACTAAACCGGTGTAGATGTATGAAAATATCTCGATAAATTCATCGCAGAATGAGAAAAGTATCAGGCAAGGTTGTAAAGAAAATCAAAACACGTAATTATCCTAGAACTAACGATTGAAGTGTACACCAGAATTTTGAAAGACTTTCAATACAAGACGTTACTAAAGGCAGCAAGAAGAATAAGAATAGTATATACCTAGGTACACAAATACAGAAATTCTGATCTTTATGTGTAACACCCCGTCTTGTGTTTAATATATGGAGAGGTAAAATCAATAACAGACACAAAACAATATCTACATAGATAAGAGCTGTGTATATTTACTACTGGGACATCAATGTTAATAAAAACCCAACCAAATGCAAAAGTATGCAGATATTTATTTGCTGCAAAGTCACTATACATGTTTCGGGTGTCACAGCACCCATCATCACGAGTAACAAAAACTGGAACCGCAGCCTCCGGTACACGTTTTAATGTAAAATACAAGGATTAACTGGAATGAACTAACAGTGTGTGTTGGCTTGTTAAATTCTGATAGTAATGGGTGGTGGTACATTATTTACAAAAGTCTAGGTATATAATATCGTAGAAATTTGTAAGCTAAAAAATCTTTGGATAAGAAATATGAAGAGTTAAAAGCGTAATAGAAAGATGCAATGGATGGATTTAGTTAATAAAGTACTCACATACTGGTACAGCTACTTCCCTCCAACGTGGCCTGATCGGGACTGGTTTGTGCGAGTCGTGTGGTAGGTATTGATCGGTTGAGCGTAGGTAGTTACGTAAGGTTCCAACGTGGCTCGGTCAGGACTGGTTAGTGCAGTAAATAAATATCTGCATACTGTTGCATCTGGTTGGATTTTTATTAACATTGAATTACGATGCACGAAACCATGAGCTTCAATTTTACTGGGACATGTTTCGATCTAAAAGTAGGTCTTCCTCGGGTTCATGTAAAATAAAAATACATTAAGAACACAGAATCAAATACAAAAATAAATACTGATCTTTCAATACAGTAATTACTTCACCAGTTTTCTACACTCTTAAATTATCTCATCCGCTCCGAAAACATTTCACCCGGATACAAATCATTTTTATTTGGCCATTCGTCATAAAAAGAGAATCAGCAACTTATTAATATTTGAAGTACTATATTTAGTTATTATTTTAATATTTTGAATGCCTTAAAATTTCTGAATATGCGTAAAATCCTTTCCTTTGACGAAATCCACTTGTTTGAAACAGGAAATTTGTGGCACAAGGAAAAAATATAAAAATATCATTAAATGAATATCTTACGTAATGAAAGTAGGAATCATCAGCACTTGGTACTCGGGGGGCGCAAGTCGTAAATATATTTAAAATGTATAAGTTTATAATTCTTTAATTTTAATTTTATGCCATACAGAAATCAAATTCCTTCTTACGCCCGTATGTGTTATGTCTTTATGATGCGGGGGAAGTCAGTTTTTTTCAAGCCAAAAAACGAATTCCGCTCTTACTTTTACTTTTATACTGGCAGTCCATTAACCCGTAGACTTAAACAAATTCCATGCTATTGTATTACATATATTTATTGTTTCAAACTATAACTTCTAGGATGTCACTTGTATTCAGTAATACTGAAATAACATCCCAGGTTTTAATCTATTACATTCTGAGCTTTTTTGATCAAACAGCAAACTTAGGTCCGTTTTGTCTTCTTTGGTGGAGACAGAAGGATGACCTGTAAGTTGAACTAAATTTTCTCAGTTAAAAAGAACTTACAGTATATTTGTTTTCCAAGGAAGATGGAAGCAACTTCTAATTAGAATTATACTTTATTGAATTCTTGAAAACTGAAATGATACGAGGAGGAAGAGATTGTCGTCTGTCACTAACCAAATAACATGTTCTGATGTTATGATATTTGGCTGCTAATCGCCACACACTTGGTCACTTTTTGTTACAGTACAGGAGAATACAGATGTTGTGTCTGTGTTTCCTTTTGCAACAGCACCGCTAATGTAAACTTTATGTTGTATTACTATTGATTTATTTTCATAACACTAGTTCACTACTTAATCATATAATCATGGGTTACAAATTTTTTCTTTTATAAAACTTGATGTTTGATTATCCTATTAATACGTTTAATTTCACTGACGCAAAATTTGTACAAACTTTTTATAAAAGACCTACTTGGCAGTTTAAAGATGACAGTGATACCAAATACTTGTTTACACAAGCTTTCTAATATTTAACACTGTAATAGGTTACATAAATTAAAATTTTTCTTGATGCACCTTTTTCCGGTGCACAATGTGTTGAGAATTTTTTATGCTTAAATTGTAATTTTGACTCATTTGATGTAACAGCTTCGTATTCAGTTCTTCCTTGTTATGTAGGTTGCACCATAACATTGGTATTATAAGTAGAAGGCTTTCGATTTTAGAAAGAATTTTGTAAAAATAAATGTATAAATCATAGGAAACAGTGCTTGTATATCGTAGATTTGTCGGCGTTGAATAGTGATTTCTACGAAATCAATAACGGTCTTCCAATTAGGACAATAGTAATTTCTTTATTTCTGGTATTGAAGTACATGCAGTTAAATCGTTAGTGTTTTGGACAGAAGAAAGGCCTAGGTGTGTAAAATGGTACACATTTCAAAGTTTACGTCATACAGGGTACTAGTTGAGAGGAATGATATTTACGTTAAAAAGGAAATTGCAGCTTCTTTGATAAAGAAAAGGTAACTGAGAACAAAATTGGCTTATTTCAAAGTGTCTTGAGAAATTAAACAGACAAAACATTCGTCACCATAGATAGCATCTGAATAAAAAGCAGATGTAATACTCCGACCAGAAATGATGAGAGCTTAAAATTCCATTGGAATGTTCGGTAATATTAAGTCGTTGGGGTAGGTTAATGTGGGTTGATATTACTTCTTAATATAACAATTACACATTCTGATAATATCCATGTTTACTTGTTGGAGATACGAAGATATAAAAACAGGCACGTTCCTGCTCTGTAAATGTATAAATACCAAGAGACCATTTCACATTTAATTTTTTAAATAAAAGGCAGACCTACACTTAATATTGTTTTATCGTTGTCAAATATTTCCTTACAAATCAGATTAAAATTTACATGTTCTTACTTCGCTTTAGAAATCCTTAATTTAATACATATGAAATTACTTTTAAACATTATATATAATGGATTTTTGTTTTATTATAAGCAATATTAGATGTTATAAACAGGCAAGTCTTCGAGGTCTCATTCACTGATTTATAGCTACATAATTTACGCAATTTATAAACTTCTATAAACAAAGACGTGCACTTTGTGCCACTGTTTTCTACGTGTCAGGTAACTGCTTTGATTATAGTAAAAGCACATCGTGTACTAATCCCTGTTTTTTAAATCAAGTTCAGCCTTTTGCCAAGAGAGTTATATACAGAAACATTCTAGCAAGTAAGCATTGCTGCAAACCTGTAACTTAACTACACCAGGACTTACTGCACTGAGTCCTTGTTGACCGTCATTTAGCGTCCCAGAGGGAATTCCTAAAGAATGCAACAAGTGTAACATTCCTTCCCTTTAACATGTGATTCAAAAACTTATGCTCGGTTTCTGAATGGCATGTCGCATACTGACACTACAAATTACAATAATTATTGAAATATTCAATTGCACCACGACTGGAGGAATAACTTACATCTCCCAGTTGAAGAATGTGTGGTAATTTCTTTAACAGAGGTATCTAATTGTCACTGGACTTTGGAAGATAAATATATTAGTAGCATAATAGGCTGAAAATCTCCTACGATAATTTATATTCTATGTTCCATACTGGGGATAACCCAACAATATATATTTACATTATCCTGCTAACGTGGAGGATATGGTGAGCTCCTAATAATGCCAGCAAATGGCAGGTGGAATTTAACTCGGAGTTTAAAGGGTTAAATGATGTTACGAGAACTGCAATGTGACCAATTTAATTTTATACCTACTTAAGCCAAGCCTTATCGAAACATAATTTCAGTGAACTGTACAAATTGCTCTTTTGCGCAGAAAAATGCGTTTCTTTTTTTTTTAGATCGAGGATAAATTTGAAAAACACTGCAATAAGACCTCTAAAAACACATTTATTCTTGGGTTTAGCAACCATTACCTGTCATCGCCTTTTCATGAGCGTCAGAGCACAGTCGTGAATTTACAAATAAACTGGATGTAATTAATATACATAAAGGCGTATAGTGGGGTACGCGGTGGCGCAGTTGGTTGAGGACCTGCGCTACAAATCGGAAGGTCGCGGGTTCGATTCCCGATATTATCACTGGAATTTTTCACTGACATACTCCTTCCGGCCGTACTATGGCCCTGGGGTTAACTCAGCCTCTGACAGAAATGAGAACCAGTAATATTTCCTGGGTGGTAAAGGCTGCCGGTGCTTAGGGCTGACAACCTTACCACCTTCATGTGCCGACTGTCTTGAAATCTGGGAGCCTCAACCTCATGAAACCCTCAGGGCTTGTCCAGGACCGTAATGGGAATGCTTTACTTTTAAAGGCATATAAAAATCACATCTATCATAAAATAAATGCGTACTCTCATACTGCCTTGCGCTTACACAGCAATTGTTTAAATGGCACAGATACGTTGGAAGTTCATAATGTACAATGTCTTCAGCGGAAGCTGCTTGTAACTGAAAGGGTTAACAAATTTTCGCCATTGTATCTTGTCTCATTGATTTGAGCATGCAAAATTGTAGCCGACTTTGACTCCATGAGCGACATTTTCTTAAACTTCCTTGATAAGGTCGTGTTTTAAGTATTCCGAACTCGAAAGCCCAGCACAAGTGCAGGGCAGCACGCTTAGTTTCATGTTTTGCCATGTCTATACGATAACTTGCTAGAAGCGGGGAGTGAAGTGTTCGCGTTATCTGCAGGGTGCAGTACAAAGAAACGGTCTCCGTGTGAAAATTTATGTCCGGTTTAGTCTATTTCACGTTAACGGAAACTTTAAAAAAGGTCTTAAACGAAATCGTAAGAACACTTTTTTACGTTCTTCTGTTGTTTCAATGCAAATTAACGAGATACTAATGTGGTGCAAAATTACAATCCCGAAGTATGACTAACAGAAATGTGAATAGATGTGACATTGAGATAATAATGATATTCCATAATGGAAGAAAGAGATAATATTAAAGAGAAAAGACACTAGAATATTATTAAACTAGGAAAGTTGTATTGCAGTAAACTTGTAAGTTCATTGTCAGTGAGAATTTAATTATATGTTCCCGATAACTTAAACAGTATTTTCTGCGAATGAAAGTAGGTCTCCGAAACGCAAAGTCGTCGAGTGACAGACTATGAGAGTGAATACATTAGTAGCTTTGCCTTCTGGGGTTGCCATTCACTGAAGTCACTTTTTTTTTTGTTGGCATTTTATTACAAAAATATCCTGGCTAGAGCGATGCTGATGCGAATAACTGAATTTGTATGCAGAGTAACTTTAAACATTGCGTCTGTCATCTGAATGAAATTGTTCCGCAAGCTGAATAATTAATCATTCCAAGTGTCATATGCTTTCAGGTTTGGAACTGCTCCGTGTGTCGAATTTAAAGCTTAATGTGACACAACGCGAGTACAAATTTCCGATCTCTTTTAAAGGTCGTAAGTATTTAAATGACAAATGCCAAATTTTATTTCAAGACAGTAGTTATGTCTCGTTTGTACCGCCCGAAAGGGTTCCCAAAATCCACATACCGAGCTCAAAAAATATTCTTTCTCCTTTCTTCTTGGTCTCTTAAGATTTATTCCCTTAAGGATTTTCAAACAAATCGCGATATTATTGCTTCTTACGTCCCTGCTACATGTCTCACCCATACTAGTATTTCAGTGGGAACATGTCGAATAATTTGTAAAATTAGATGGACCTAATTGTTTATTTTCAAAAATTTTCTACTGAACATAAAATAAGCAGGGCTTTACTTATTAGTTTCATTCCACTATTTCATACAGATTACAATTTTTGATAACTTCTTAATTTTTACACATCCATTAGCTTCAATATTCGCCAGCTAACACGATATTTTCATTTTAGTATGATAGTAAATCTATTAAACTCTTACTATCTCTTATTCCCTAAATGAAAGGTGAATAGTACTACAGTTTTGTATGGCTGACGAAGACCAGCAGTTCGCATTGTTCTGTACAATGGCTACAGCATTTCAGTTCTATGAACTTCTGGCAAAGTCACGTCACATTTACAGCCACGTATCATTTGGAATATTCCCTTCCCCATTCTTTAAAAAATGTAAATTATACAAGAAAATAAAGAGAACGTCCCGGAAAGTGGCACTCTTTTCCGAACTCACATTAAGTCGGCGTGAAGACGACCGTTCAGATGGGCCGGTGGGCTACAGTTATTCGAAGTATCCGGTATGTTGTGCTGGATGATGTTACAGAAAAAGAGGCTTTATTTATAAGAAGGTCATATAGCATGATGTTCACTAGAAGGTAACTGGAGAAAAAGAGTGACAAATAAAAGTTCGTTTAATACTTGCCGGAAATATTTAGGTACACGGAAGGACAATAATTTTTTTAACTCATGATTCCGTGCATCACAATTCAATGTTAATAAAATTCCAACCAGATGCAACAGTTTGCAGATATTTATTCACTGCAAAGTCACTCTACATGTTTCGGGTGTCACAGCACCCATTATCAGGAGTACTAAAAACTGTAACCGCAACCTCCGGTACAGGTC
>Ga0123352_10013651_pt1 | contig 12898 bp, 7 predicted proteins | sample TergutLab28metaG_FD_89700 | JGI IMG/M metagenome (GOLD analysis project Ga0123352, IMG submission 89700) | Labiotermes labralis P1 segment gut microbial communities from Petit-Saut dam, French Guiana - Lab288 P1 | ecosystem: Host-associated > Arthropoda: Insects > Digestive system > Gut ... | reverse complement strand
TTTACAGTATAAGTTCTGTACCACACGTGATCAGACCGTGACATCACTTACTTGCTTTTACAGTATAAGTTCTGTACCACACGTGATCAGACCGTGACATCACTTACTTGCTTTTACAGTATATGTTCTGTACCACACGTGATCAGACCGTGACATCACTTACTTGCTTTTACAGTTTAAGTTCTGTACCACACGTGATCAGACCGTGACATCACTTACTTGCTTTTACAGTATAAGTTCTGTACCACACGTGATCAGACCGTGACATCACTTACTTGCTTTTCGAATGTCAGACCCTGTTCTAGTTCTCTTGGGTAGCCGTCGATAAGGAACCCCTTTGACGAAGTCACGTTGGTAAGCATAGCTTCCGTAAGTAACCCCAAGACTGCATCCTGCAAAACAGAGACTGGGTGTATTGTCTGAACTGAAAGAAGCATGTTTAATGAAGTTCGTTATTTGATGAACTGGAAGGGATTTGGAAGGAAGGGTTAGTGGCCTAATTCGGGTACGAAGTACTATCTTGGCATTTATTTTGAAGGGACTCTTGTGGATGTTCGAGAGTAAGGCACCGAGGAAGATATTTAGGCCTAGAAGGGAAGAGGAAACAGGGGAATGGAAGAGACTGTGCAGTGTGGAGCTTCATGGTCTGTAGTCCTGAGCATAATCTTTTGGACCAAGTCAAGAAAAACTAGATGGGCGGGGTGTGTGGCACGTATGGGGGAGAGGAGACGTGCATAGCGGATTTGTTGGGAAAATCTGATACGACCACTTAGAAGACTTAGGAATAGATGGATTGATAATATTAGAACGGATATTCAAGAAAGAGGATGAGGACGTGGACCGGATTTGTCTGGCTCAGTACAGGAGTAAGTGGCGGACACTTGTGAGTACGGTAATGAAACTTTTGGTTGCATAAAATGCGGTGGAATTACATGACTAGCTGAGGAGTGGTTAGCTATTCAAGAGGGGGTATACTTCATGCGGTTGGTTGGTTGGCTGCTTGAAAGGACTGAAGAAACTTATGAAAACCCGCATTTAAAGTAGCCAGTGACCCAGGGTCGGTTCGAACTGCGCTCTGCCACTACACCGCTCTATTCGATATTCATTTCAACTAAATAATGACTTAGGTCACTTTAATATGTTGTACCGGGATTTTTTTTTTAGAAATTTTGAAATTTATCTGTTAAATACTTACTTACCAGTGGCACGAGTTCGCCCTGCTCCATAATCTTGTTAAGTTTCTTTCCCCGTTCGGAGCCCGATTGCACCTCATTCCTCAGCAGGTCGCCTGTTGACAGGTGGGTAAAGCCGTACTTCTCCACGATTTTGTCGCATTGCGTGCCTTTACCCGATCCTGGCCCACCTGTAGTATGTAAACAAATTTCTTGACACTATAAGTGTTGTTAAACGCTGAGCTTCAAGTGACTTTTACGCCATTCTGTTTGTACCGTCAAACGCAGCTTTCTAAAAATTTGTGTTTTGTTCTCAGAACGTAGGTTTGTTTATCTGTTTGTTGTGATATTCACAATAAATAACAATCGTTTCTCCACACAGCATTAACAGTTTGGTATTTGTAATGAAGATGCAGTGCGTATTCCGCGAGATAGGAGTTTAGTTTTTATATGTATAGGGTTTTCATTTTATGACGTTGCGCAGGCCATTATAAGCGCCGAACTGGTCTAGGCCGGCACGTTTTTACAAGCATGTTCGCAGCGTCATAAATTGAAAACCCCTCATTATTTAAATATAATTTAGGTGAATTTCATGCTTCGAAGGTTTGGCGAATATCGATGACTTATATCAGTATCAAACTTATTTCACAGTACAGCAAATCACAGCATCTTCTCAATTTATCTTCAACGTTATTTGAAGCATTCATTGTACTCTGTCCCAAAACTTGGAGTTCCAGAGGGAGTAAAACTTGAAAGTAGTGCACAAAAAGTAAATATATTTCTAAACAACATTTTCTTGAAATTGAATGATTAAGAAAGAAAGACAGAAAAAGTAAATACACTATGGAGGTATCTGACAAACAAGCGCAGTATGCAGGAAGAGATTCGAGAAACAGTAAAGTTTTACATTAAGGACGTGATGAGAAATTTTTTGTGTTTGGATCTGTGTAGCCTGTTTGCACAGTAACAAGTAAAGTAGGAAACGTGTGTGGATTGGCACTTTATTGCAGCATGAATGCTACTTACCTAGTACCCATATGATAGGTAGTTTCGATTCTTTGAGGGCAGTTAGGTCATATTCCTTCTTCTCCAGCTCAGCAGCCTGCAAAATGTGAGAGCCCTGCATTGGAACTCTGTTGAGATTTGGTATTGCATAATGCCAGCTGAACTGCTCTAAACTGAGTGCTAATGTGCGCCATTATAAAAATGTACGGACAAAGCAATTGGGAATTGTAGTACGTGTTTTGTTTGTTTGAACGTTTTCCATTGTGTTCAATTTGTAAAAAGTAAGGTAAAGTGCACCCTTGTACAGGCACTGAGGCTCTGTACAGATCGTACGGCCCATGGGAGAGTAGAGGTGTAAATCTACTCTTTCTTGACCACGGCACTAGAAGGGGTGAGGTGTCAGCGTCACGCCCCCGCCGCTCTTTACCCCCGGGTAAGACCCGGTACCCATTGTACGGGAGGCTGGGCGGGCCCCAGGGGCGGTCTGGACGGGCGGAAAACCTCGCCCCCACCGGTATTCGATCCCCGGACCGTCCAGCCCGTAGCCAGTCGCTATAACGACTGAGCTTTCCGACCCACGTGTTCTAATTGTACTCAGTGCAAATTCATTGTTTGAAAGAAGGAAGTGTAGGACTGTGCTATCTATAATTGTCTCGCGAGAGGAAGAATGAAGGTTACAGGCTAACATTGCTGGCTGAGTAATGCATTAACTTCGTATTACACTAAGTAATGACTTTAAATTTCTGAGTTTATTTATTATGCCAGAGATTGCCAACTATTTGTCCGTGGACCATACATTGCCCTCGTGGGAGTTCCGTGCGCCTCCGAAAATTTTAAGATAGATATAATTTTTAAATTTTCAAGTGACTTTTTTTTTCTGTTTTTACACTGAGGGATAAGAAGGCTTTACTGACGTTTCGTAGAAACGTCTCTTCAGCAAGTTCCTCCGAAAAATTTGTGGTGACTTCTTAATTAATTTTTTACTAGTGATCACAAAACAACCGGTGGTTTCCGCTGCGCGAGCCAAATATTTGTGCAGTGTTTGAAGTTTTAAATATTTACGTTGGGTTCCTGTGTTAGTTGGTTAGTTGAGGAATTCGTATGTAAACTGTGGTAACATTTCATAAGAAAATTATTTCATTCGTCATATTTTTGGGGGAGTCTAGGGGGGATTAAATTATTAAAAAAAAAAAAAGCGACTTGGGCGTGATAACACAATTTGCAGAGCTATTCGAAATCGTAAGTACGTCAACTCGTACAGTTACAGGACGTGTGTTGTAACTGACAGAGTTATAGTAGTGCATCACAAAGAATAGCTTGGTGACTCTTGTCACACGTATGTAACAGACACCAGTCGTGCCTGCATTGCGGCTTGTTTTATTTGATCATGTCTCTAGAGTGAGAGGCGCTTTGGTGTTTAAAGCGTATTGTGATAAACTTCAGTACTATGCTAGGTTTGAATACAGGGTTTTGGCGGGGAAACCTGAGGGAAGGAGCCAAATTGGAAAACCTAGGTTTATATGGGAGGATAAAAATAATATGGATCTTCAGGACGTGAAATGTGGGGGCACGGACTGGATCGATCTGGCTCAGGAAAGGGACAGGTGGTGGACACATATGAATGTGGTAATGAACCGAAGAGTTACATAAGTTGCGGAGAATTTCTTGACCAGCTGATAACCGGTTAGTTTCTCGAGAACAACTCCGCTCCATGGAGTAAGTAAGTAAGTAAGTAAATAAGAAAGTGAGAGAGTGAGTTAGTGAGTGAGTGAGTAGGTAGGTAAGTAAGTAATAAGTAGGTGAGTAAGTAAGTTAGTAAGTAATAAGTGTGTTACTATGTAAGTAAGCAAGTAAGTAGGTACGCAATTTAGTAAGTAAGTAGGTAGGTAAGTAATTAATAAGTATCTAAGTAAGTAAGTAAGTAAGTAGGTACGTAAGTAATGAGTAAGTGTATAAGTAAGTAAGTAAGTACGTAAGTAAGTAAGTAGTTAATTAAGTGAATAAGTCAATAGGTAAGTAAGTAAGTAAGTAGGTAGGTAGGTAGGTAGGTACGTAAGTAAGTAGTTAAGTAAGTGAGTAAGTAATAAGTAGGCATGAAAGTAAATAAGTAAGTAGTTAAGTGAGCAATTAATAAGTAACTCTGTAAGTAAGTAAATAAGTAGGTAGGTAGGAAAGTAAGTAAGTAAGTAGGTAGGTTTTGTATGTATGTAATTAAGTAAGTAGTTAAGTAAATAGGTAAATAAGTAGGTAGGTAAGTATGTAAGTAAATTAAGTAGTGTGATATTTGAAATTCTCACAACTGCGTGTCCGCAGTTGCAATTAAAGTAACATGATGTTGACCTCAGAATGTACATTTTATTTACTATTCGATTTGAATTTGTCACGTCATAATCTGAACTGTTTTCTGTTCAATATAAATAAGAGGATCAGTTAATAAACTCTAAAGGCATGAAGCGTGGTACACTAAATGAGCACTTACCATAATTTTTTGAGTTGTGTGTGACTTCTTGATGCCCAGTGTGTGCTTTCACTTCCCTAGCTTCAAGGTACACTGAAGTCAAAACACGGGGACTTGTTTTTGATCAGATGTTACTATACAGAACACAAGCAGAATACCAGTAAAAATAAGCTGAGATGCTGGCGAGCTAAATCTGATGCGTTTGTTGGCAAGATCACTCACAAGAATCCTTCATAATCTCACGGCTCAGAATTCCTCCCTCGCTAGAGACCGGAGGCGCGCCGTGGCAAATAACAAAGGCAGAATGTGGTAGCCGTACTGGATGTAGGTAGCCAAGGCTCAGACTGGTCATGGCAGGGAGCAGAGGCGCAGAGGCCTGCTAAGTTGAGCGCATATTTTTAGATAAACCCAAAGGCAAACAGATGTTGATACGACTAATTTAGCAAATGGAAGATTTATGTGTCTAACGCCATTGGACGTGTTCGTCAGTGATAAATTACAAAATCTGCTAGAAGATGTATTACTGAAGCTACGTTTTAACGACGGTCCGTCAGAAAACAAGTTCAAAGTTTGTCATTTTAATACAGCTTTAACGCGTACTTATGGAGTAATACCGCCTACAAGGCACACAAATTTGGGCGTCATAAATATATTGATTATTTACTCTCTTTGACACATTACGACCCTCTCGACCATTTTCACGTTTACCATTCTGCCACTACAGTAATGTCCTCGGGAATTTTACATTCTTTTAGTTACAGTAAAAGAAACAAGCTAGCCGTCGGCAATATCCTTCTGACAAGCCAACACACGCGGGAAAGTAAACAGTCCCAGAACAACAAGAGGCAATGTCAACGACACATAACATAATTATTTACATCCTCGACACAACTGTTTTGATTATATCATAAAACGTGACTACATGTTTCGACAGATTATATGGCCATTTTTTTATGTTCGTAGGACCGTGCTTCGCAATTCTATGTCAATAAATGTCCAACAAGATGCAACTATACACAGTTTATTTTATCTGTTAACTGCTCTACATGTTTCGGGTGGTTTCTCCACCCACCATCAGGAGCACAAATGACTATATCAGTCTCAACTCCCCCACAATAGCGACAGGTAGCAGCAACGGTTGACTAGTATCAGATGCTGTAGATACAATTATTTGTGCTGCTGATGATGGGTGAAGAAACCACCGGAAAATGTAGAGCAGTTTACAGATAAAATAAACTGTGTACAGTTGCATCTTGTTGGACATTTATTGACATTGACATATATGGTCATCCTCAGGATGCTGGAGCATATAAAACCAAAATTACAATTGAAAATATCATTTTGAATCAGGATGAGATCTCAGTCTGTAACACGATACATAAACAACAAATTTAAAAGCTGTTTAGAAGTCAATTAAAAGTTAATCATTAAGCTATTTTATGTAAAAAAGCCGTCATTGTTAGTTGCCGTTTGTTTTCATGAATAGCGACGTCTGTTTGGTGTGTTGGCATATGTTGACATTCCGAACGTATGCATCGGTAAGTTGGCATGAGGTGTTTATGTATGTATACTTATTTATTTTCTTCAGTGATGTGCCAGTTCACTAGAACTCATTGCCTGTCCCGAGAAAATATAGGCTAGCTCTATCGATATCAACAGTACGTGTTGTTTCTGCCCGTGCTAACCGAGTATAGTCCGGTTGAACTGATGACTTTGACCCAGTGAGACTGTTGCATCGATTCTCTGCATATCTGCCTCTCGTCCCCGGACGTGAACATTCGTGAAGTTTTCACGTGTTTTTAAACGGCGAATCATAGTTTGTTAAGAATTCTTGTGAATTTGTGATTCAGTTCTGTCAGGCTATTCATTTAGCTGCGCTATAGATGGCCGTTTAATCTCAGACTGATTGCAAACTAGGGACTGCCGAGTTGACATGAGAGTTACCTATACAATTACGGTCTGTGATTCCCTCCTTTGTATCTAGTATAAAGTGTTACACCCACACACCCACACACACACACACACACACACACACACACACACACACACACACACACACACATGTTCATTAGACATGGTAAGGTACGAGGTCTATGATTAGTAAATTCTTCATCCGATTGTCTTATTGTATAACAACACTGCAGCTTCTTTTTCAGGAGGTCCTTGTCTTGGATATATATATATACATATATATATATATATACACACATACAGACATACATACATACACACATATTTATGCCGGCCCCAGTAGCCGCGCGGTCAAAGTCATAGGACTGAGGCCGCTCGCCTACTGAGATCATGGGTTCGAATCCCACCGGAGGCATGGATGTTTGTCTGTTGTAAGTGTTGTGTGCTGTCAGGTAGAGATCTCTGCGACGAGCCGATCACTCGTCCAGAGGAGTCCTACCGACTGTGGTGCGCTGTTGTGTGTGATCCAGATCCTCCAAAAGGAGGCCAAGGCCCGCGTTGGGCCGCAGCGTCACAGGGGGGGGGGGAGAAGAATATATATATTATATATATATATATATGTGTGTGTGTGTGTGTGTAGGCCTACTGGCGTGAGCGTGACAGGATGTTTAAGAACAGTCTGTATTGTCAAGTGACTTTTTTTCTCCACTCTGTCTACATATTTCAGCTGCTTGTCTACCAGACCCATCTGTGTAGTTCTTTTCCGTATTCTTCAACCGATATCGTCCCTGAAATATTGTCTTTCATTTTAAACACGACAAGGTGATGGACAAAGTCCAAGGACTGAATGATTCCAAATGCTGTTTGTCATCACAAGAATCCTATAGGATTGTATTATGTTTTCAGCTTACAATAGAACGATTTACGAAATTACGCCTAATTTTGTGCTTATGCTACGTCTGTAAACGAGATATGTCATGACATCTCTCCTTCAGACTTGTGACGTTATCATATTACACGCATTATGTTTCGATTGGCATTTTATTCTTAAAAGTATATTATCTGTGCCCTTTTAAGATGATGTTTTCATACTAAGTAGTATGTACTGTCTAACATACAGCTGTCAATATTGTGTACATTCCTTTGTGTTAAGTGAATATTTTAATACTTTTCTAATTCTAAACTTTACAGTAAACTTACTGTCTGAAATCTCACGAATTTCTTAATTAATTTCAAAATCGCGAACATACGTCCAACATAGCATAAGATAACTGAAGAATAAACCAACTAGATGTCGCTTGATATTTTATTATACTTCTTATAGGCTCAACATGTTTCGGGCACTACTATGTCCATCATCAGGAGCTCGCGACTATGATGTTGATTACCACATTGGTCGTGTCGTTCTTGGTTTGCTGTATGTTGGCGGTTAGGTGCAGTTAGGCTGGAGTAGTGTTCAGGCTTCTTTCAGAATCATGACATGTTTGTAAGTTTAAAAATAACTGGTGACTAACTGTACAGTAATGTGTGTAATGCTGTGCTGTTTCATGTGCTTGTTGTTAAACAGCGTGTCTGTGTTTGTAAAGTTTAGTAGACCCACTGTGACTTGGCCGCTCATAAGTGCAGTATGCACGTACGAGACACCATGGATTTTCTGGTGAAATCCTGCACTGAAAGTGGTCAGCTGATACATCAGGATTTTAGTTTCCTAATGAGTCCTCATATTTTCTTGTTCTTTTTTTTTTTACCATGGGCAACAGCCTCAGTGGGTCAAGGCCTCCTCATTATCGAGGACTCATGATCACACTCAGACACACCACACTTCGCCAACAAAACAAAACAAATCTACTTAAAAAAACAGATTAGATCAATTGGTTGATAGGAAAACAATTCCATCTATCTATAGCAAACAAATTACTCATCTACAAAGCGGTAATCAAACCTATATGGAGCTACGGAATGGAACTGTGGGGTTGCATCAGCAAGTCGAACATAGACATCATGCAGAGATCCCAATCCAAAATTCTCAGAGCCATACCAAATGCACCATGTTATTCGACAAATCATTTTCTACCTACCGACTTAAACATCTCTTACGTAACTGACGTCATCCACGAAAGAATCATATACATCACAACAACCTGGAAGCCAATCCCAATCCACTATCAGAGCCACTACTCCAAACTATAAAAAGTAGAAGACTAAAAAGATGCTGGCCTTTCGACTTACAAGGCACCTGAAGTGACGTCGCTGGATGAATACCCTACCACGTCATCGTAATACATTATATCGTAGCGTACTTTGTGTAATCATCACATTAACTTATAGAATGTATTATTTCTGATTGCTAATAAAAATATTATAACAAACTCAGACATACCACAGTCGGTAGGACTCCTCTGGACGAGTGATCAGCCCGACGCAGAGACCTCTACCTGACAACGCACAACACTCATGAGAGACAGACATCCATGACCCCGGCGGGATTTGAACCCACAATCTCAACAAACGAGAGGCCGCAGACCCAAATGTTTTCTTAGTAAAATTAATTCAGTTGCCGTGTCAAATGTCTTGCCCATTACTCAAGATATGGAGATTTCACAGCACATGTGGTCCGCGGAGATTTTGGTCAGTTTGTTTTATGAAATACATGTAGAGTACATTCGTGGTGTAAAATTTATTCTAGATATAACACCGCACACGGCATCACGTGCAAGAAGACAGAAAGAAATAACTATATTAAAATAGATTCTGAAGTATATGCTAATATCGCCAATCACACACAACACATGCCTTATCATCGTATTTTACTTGTTGACTAGTTTCGCCCCCAAATGTGGGCCATCGTCAGACCATCATACAATAACACGAAAATATATAGAAAAGTCTACGTACCATAAGGTTTGAGATTCCCCCCTTTTACATTAAAAATACTTTATAAGTGTATGTGTGATTGAAGATATTAATATATAATTTTGAATGATACACCAAAGGGGATGTTTCGTATAAAGATTTTAGATTCTAAAACTTAAATCAAATTATTGCTTAGTTTTTTTGACTAAATATTGATAATATTCGATTAGGACGATAGCTCAAATTTAAGTTTAAATCTATGTAATGTATTTTACATGAGTTTTGTGTACAAAAATTTATGGAAATTTTTACATACTTTTAATCGATAAAATATAAATGCCATAGCCCACTGAAATTATCATCGGATAAAGAGGAAATTACGTAAAATAGAATCAACAGAAACTGACGCATGTAATATTTTGATATTATTCTTCGTGTAATGTATAAAAATAGCGAAAAAGTAGAACTTGAAAACGATGTTTTCACATTTAGAGACGAAATTAAACTGACAGCTTAGAGGACTAAATTTCAACTTGTTTTAAGTACAGGTATGTATTACCACGTGGTTGTGTGTTGTGCACTGATTTGTAAGAGAGTGGATGGAAGGGGTCGCGTAGGAAAAGCCACATTATGCTGTGGGTCACTTGATTCTGTTGTCACCTTGAATTTGCATGTGTACACAAGAAGCAGAGAAACAAACGATCTTTTTCAAACTTCAGTCTTCCTTACGTGTATTCTTCACAAGCACACCTATAAAATCTCATTGAAGCACACCTGTGTCATTGATAAGCACACGGAACAGACGCTGATCACCAGACAGTGACGATTATTACAGACTGCACTAGCTGCTGGCTGGGTGGCAGGCTTTGATCAATATTCCGCTTGCGCACCGCGCGGTCGCTACTGCTGCCTTCTGGCTGCGAGTCAAGAAATGCGTCCAAGTACATTGTATCTGTACGTAGCCGAATATCACTCGCCGGAAACTCGCACACCTCAAAATGTTTGTCCAATTTTCCGGTATTTTCTGGGAGTGTTTCTTTGCTATTTTCGAATGCCATTTTCTTTAAACGTGATATGTGTGTGAAAACACACTTCTAGTTGATCGGTCTGAAGACTGAGATTCCAACCGGAACATGGAGGAGGAATGCTAATGCAGCACTTTGTCGTTAGGTTTGATGATTTCAAGTGTTTATAGTCTTGGTGGGGTTGAGGCTGTGTCTCTGTGCAAGTGTGACCTCTAATGAAGCCATTGTCTATTCCCTGGATGATAGATGAATAGGTATTATGGTGAAATTATTACTTACAGGGTCAAATGGAAGCTGTCTCAGTAAAAAACGCTTTTTCCACCACACGTATCACAGTGACTACCTCCAAGGCGTGAAGCCGGCGACCTGGCTTTTCCATACCTCTCTTTTAGGTGTACAGCATTTTTGATTTTGAAAACCTTGAAGAATATTATCAGACCTATTAGATTCATGCATTAAAATACAGTGTGGCGGAACGCGTTTATGTCAACCGAAAATTGAAAGACGTTCTAATTGTATAGGTTGAAGCACAAAGTAATGGGTAGTAATTCGTTGGTTGGAAGTAAAGTTTATTGCAACCTAATGTGGTTTGTTATCCAAAATTTTAATATTTTGTTTGGTGTGTGTTTTTTGAACAGCTCTTCAACAGTGGGTTTCATAAGTACGCTCTAATAATGTCAGTGACATTAAGTAACTGAAGCGCCGTACTCTTTCACATAACAACAAAAAGGTATATATATTTGAGAATTCGACGAAACTGAAAGTCTGTCATTAAAAAGTGTTCCCGCGGGTAGCCTGGGAACCTTTCGGGGATCGTGGGCTGCGCTGACCGCAGTTTGTGAGACAATACAAACACAAAAATTTGAAGAAATCCTTAAGATCATAGCGCAATAGACGCAGCACTGAGCTTAATGTCTTCGTAATAATGATATTTTCGTACGTGTCCAATATCAATTTCGTGTCTTATCCGTACTAGTTCAGCACGGAGTCAAAGTTTAATAACTTATGACGGATTCATGGCTAATAATGGGCAAACTTCTAAAGCATCCTGAGTGAGATAGAAGAAACAATGCTATTACAAATAGAAAGTATTGCAATATTAGTGTTTAACAAGTCCCAGTGCTTTAAATTTGCCAGTATTTTCAGACACTGAGAAGGATGTTATTTTGAGCAGTAACAGAATTCTTGGTAAAAGCAAGAGTTACTACATTTTTTTTTGCGTCACGTTGTATTTGATGTATTACTATACAGTGTGTTTCAGTCTACTAATATACAAGCTATAAAGGGAAGACAGAGGAAAAGTTGGAAAAAGGAAGTAGAAAGAGATCTTCAAGTGCTGGGAGTGAGAAGATGGAGAGAGTTGGTTGCAGGTAGGAAAAAATGGAAGGACATTGTTCGACAGGCCAAAGCCCACAGTGGGCTGTAGTGCCAATGGAAGGAGAAGAAGAAGAAGAATATAGAAGCTCTTTATATAGGGTGATTCAGGAGGAAAGGGCGATATTTTTGAAAGTGATAGTATTGGCCATTGTGAGAAAAAGTTTATATGAACATTTATCGAATTCTGAACGGTTACCGAGAGAGAGCTGTTCGAATGTACAAATGTACGAAAACATTGTGTACCGTAATAAAGGAAGATAAATTACTTACTGCTAATTTAATTTTAAGTTAATGTTCAAATAACAGATTTGTTAACGGAAATGACCAATTTCTCATATTTCTCAATAAATGTTCGAATATCCCACCGTCAACATCAATGCACTTCGCACTTCGTGGGCGAAGATCGCGTCTTGTTCGACTGAGTTGATCTTTACGTTTCTTTACGCGGGCAGCAGCATCCAAAATGCGAGACAGCAGTTCGTCTTGTGTAGCCAAATTTATTTTTTTAAACTTCGCCCATCATCCAGTCCCACAAAGAGAGGGAAGAACAGTGCGCGCCAGATTCAAACAGTTCTACCTCCGTGACCGTTCCGAATTAGACACGTGTTCATATCAACATTTTTTTTTTACAAACACCGTTACTGTCGCCTCCCATAAGACTGACCTTTCCTCCTGAATCACTCTGTATGTATAATTAATTATTCATTTCCCTTATACCCTCGCTGTGCTTATAGGCGCCATCGTATCTTTATCAGACTAGCGTATAAACGAATTGTTTATTCTTCATCGCACTTACTTACTTACTTACTTACTCAAGGGTGCAGAGTCCTTCTTGAGCAGCTAACTGGTTTGCAGCTAGTGAAGAAATTCCCCACATTTCACGGAACCCGAAGGTCCATTATCGCACTCACAAGCGTCCGCCACCTGTCCCTATCCTGGGCCAACGCAATCCGGTCCACATACCCACATCCCAACTCCTGGAGATCCATCCTAATATTATCCACCCATCTACGCCTAGGTCTCCCCAGTGGTCTCTTTCCCTCCGGTTTCCCCACCAACACCCTATACACCCCCCTCTCCTCACCCATACGCGCCAC
>Ga0123352_10013650_pt1 | contig 12898 bp, 6 predicted proteins | sample TergutLab28metaG_FD_89700 | JGI IMG/M metagenome (GOLD analysis project Ga0123352, IMG submission 89700) | Labiotermes labralis P1 segment gut microbial communities from Petit-Saut dam, French Guiana - Lab288 P1 | ecosystem: Host-associated > Arthropoda: Insects > Digestive system > Gut ... | reverse complement strand
GAGTGCTTAACCCTTATTTTTAATTTTCCCACCCAGAGAAGACAAATGTTATCCGCGCAGTCTTTAAAATAAATACCACCCCCCCCCCCCCCACTGAGCCTTGCTACAAAACCATCAACAACAAGGCACCACAGAAGCGGCGACAACACACCCCTGGATACCGCAATCCGCACGGAAGAACCATTTGGGGTCGCCGCAGCGAGGCGGTCCTCCAGGGTGGCTCTAATCCACCGTACAGTGGGGTGATCAACCCCATGTCTGACCAGAGCAGCACACGTGGCTATAAGAGGTGTTATTTAACGCGCTGTGACAGACGAAGAGTTAATGCTGAGCACCAGGCGAACCCCAATGAGTTCCGCCCCACGCTCATAGACCCACCATTCACGGGTATCCAGTACGCGATTCAGCCTACGGAGTCGCTGAAAAGAGCGCTCCTTATCCTCCACAGGGCCCGGACACCAAACCACCACTCTTTTGTAGGTAGGGAGAGAATCCAGGCCCACCATTTAGAGCCTAGAGCCCTCCCAAGCTGTCAGGGTTGGTACTATACTGCCCGGCCAATCTCTGGTCTCCTCATCCTAAAATACCAAAATGACAACCCCTTTAGTCCAGTAAGTATCAATGGGCCTTGGGGTGAAATCCTCTTCAGGGAGCTCATACACAAGCCCACCAATCGCTCGCTGGATGCTTACAAAATTTTCCTTGGAGACCTGGGTCTCCGGTATCCTTCACAGACAATAGCCATTCCGACGCCCTCCCGAGTGACCCTGGCATATCTCGGTTGCCCAGTCTCCTAGGGCTTCTTCGCTTGATTGCCCTCACGAGTGGCTCTGGACCGCCTCTGACGTTGACCAGGACCGTATGAGGGCCCCTTGCTTTCAGAAAGTTTAGGCCCAGTCGCACTAGGCCCACAAGTGTGTAATTTCTCTTTCCCTTTTGTTTGGGTCCCAGACGTTCCGGTCTCCTGCAGGATCTGAGTCTGGCTGCCTCGAGGCGGGGGCCTCTGCAATCCTGGCCTTTTTAGCCCGCTTCTTGGCAGCACCGCTGCGGTTATTTTTTTGCTCTTGAGATCGAGGGTGCCAACCGTCCCTGCTGACACCTCAAGATCCCCTGAGCTTACACGACCAAGAGCAAATGTTCCTCCCAGCTAAAGGAAGTGTTACTGACCCCATGTAAACATGGATTCAGCTAGAAGCCTCCAGGCACAGGAGTTCCTGTTGACTAGAGCCCCCTTTGGAAAGCTTACAGTGACGTTATAGTGCCCGCTTATAGGTTGGCGCCTTGGGTAGCTGTCCTGCTGGCGCACCCCAGGTCTGACCCTTGTAGCAAAGCTTAACAATTTCTGTATGGCGAAACCTGTTCTTCGTTGCCAAGCCTGTAAGGGCAGACCGTCACGTGTATCAGCGGCAGCCGTGTGGGTTGCGGCTTATCGCTGGATTATTCGAACTACTTTCGCGGTGTCTCAAGACAGTGGCAAGTACGGCCGGTCACAGTACAATGCGGCAGTCCTAACAGTAGTGTGAAGAGCGTCGTGCCATAAACGCGTGACAAGAAACAAAGTAAGTGAGCACACTATTTTTAATATCCATTATTCTGCCAGTTTGTAAATAATTTGAAAGTCAACACTTTGCATCCAAATTCCACAAGTCTCGTCTTGATTTCACAACATACTCAGACGTATTTTAACATTTATCTTAGTAACTAACCAACTTGATGCACAAAATTTTGTTTTACAATAAGTTTAATTTCATGCCTCTACATGTTTCGAGCACCATGTGCTCATCATCAGGAGGTCAAAATTATATTATACAGGTTTGGTGATACCAGAGGCTGTATAATATAATGTTGACCACCTGATGATGAGCAAATGGTGCTGGAAACATGTAGAGGCATGAAATAAAACTTATTGTAAAACAAAAATTTGTGCATCAAGTTGGTTAATTACTAAGATAAATATACTGAGATGCAAGGTCAGCAAAACATAAAAAAAGTATTTTAATATTGTTTACGCAGCTATTACGTCATAATGTCATGTTTCAATTTTAAGCTTAAAATTGTTCTTAATGGGAAGTCTGTGCATTTAAAGTATCTTCAATTGAATAAACAGATGATTAAAGCATTTAACCATACGTTTTGAATATAATAAGAATACTGACTTTAAAACATTTAAATCTTAATAAATGAGTTACTGATATATATATATATATATATATATATATATATATTTATATGTGTGTGTGTGTGTGTGTGTGTGTGTGCGTGTGTGTGTGTATGTGTGTATACTTACGCAATTAAAGTATTCACACGAATATAAGAAATGGGGAACGAATGTGTATTCCTTTATTTGCAAGCAGAACTGTGCACAGTCCGGTATTTGCACACAATCAACGTTAATCAACATTAAAACTGGATTATAAACTTGAAACTGTGTCGTGCTTGAATAAGTGTGAATATCTTTAGAGTTAAGTGCAATGGTATATATATATATTTGGACAAATTCCACGAATTAAAATTTTATGTATTTAACATGTGCGTGTACAGTCCCGAATGATAGATCACTGTGGGTCACTGGTAGAATAAAATCTGATAGTTTTCTCGGTGTCTCAAATTACTACAAATCAAGTGTACGTGAGAGCTGAAGTTCATATCCAACATCTACGTACTTCAATATGTTATATGTACAAAAGTAAGGCCGTTAAGCTTGTTGTGGGTCTGGATTGGGCTTTCATTTGAACTCTGTGATGTAACAAGTAAGACATTACTGACATTTATATTGCCACAGTAACCTAGTTTAAGGCTTGGTCGTCACATTCGGTGTTTGGATACTGAGCGAGTGAAAGGATGAAGGTAAAGTTGTACCTGTCCACGCCGTTAGGTGTAGAAGGGAATGTAACTACAGCTCTGTTCATTCTTACCTCGGCACAATATAGAAGTGAGTGGTCAACCTCACTCCCCGGGCGCCTTTACCCCTGGGAAAGAACCCCTATATCATTAAATAGGATGGGAGGCCCACAGAATTAGTATGGACGATCTGGTAAAAAGAAATATGTGTTGCCCTTGGTAGTATTCGAACCCCGGATGGTCCAGCCTGCAGCCTAGACAGTATACCGAATACGATAAGGTAAAGGCAAAGGTAAAGTTCACCCAAGAACAGGCCACGAAGGCTCAGAGGGGGAGTACATGTATAGCTCTACTCTTCGTTCAATCTCGGCGCTAGATGGGGGTGGGTGGTCAACGCCACGCCCCGGCCGCTTCACCCCCGCGAAAGACCTGATTCCCTTTGTATAGGAGGCTGGGCGGGCCCCAGACTGGTCTGGACGGGTGCGGAAAATCTCGCCCCACTGGGATTCGATTCCCTGACTACCCAGTCCGTAGCGAGTCGATATACCGACTGGGCTATCCCGACCCACCGACTAGAATATCCTGTCTCATACTTTATGCATGACAGTTATTACAATTTCGGCGCCTGAGAGGACTGTGAAATTCACTGGGAAACAAATAATGAAACGGCGACAATATCGCTTAATCTTGAAGATAATTTTTTTCAAATTGACTGGCGTTGTATAACTAATTTTGAAAAAGGAATCAAGGTCTTGTGTACTCAGATTTTAGTGTTCCGGGTTGTAACAATGTGTAGTCTTGTAGACGCATACAAACTTCCCAGAGAAACACAATGCCTGCGTCTTAAAGATTGGCCACAAATATGGAGGCAGGATGTTCATTGTCAACACTTATATACACTTATTTCTCCTCGCGTTCCACCAACCCAGAAGACTTGAATCAGAACGCGCACTGCCTCGATAATCTGAAAACATACGTAAGGTCTTTATGTTCATTACAGGCTGTTAAATCGAGTGATAACGATTTATCTGTTTACCAAAACTAAATGGCCATCAATTTTCTTTACAGCGTTTATCTGTGTACTATTGACAACCTGGTCATTATCAGATATTAAGACATCCAAGATCTACAAAAGTTATTGTTTATAATAAACTTAAAAAAATCCTGTTTTTTTCACAACATGTATATTTTGATGACAGGGCTGTTTCATATATCAGGAAACTCTTGTGTAAATAATAAGAGACTAACAAATAAACGAACTAACTGATTGACTAATACCCTGCACTGATCGAACTGAACCCAAACCACACCCTCCCATCCTATTACTTTAAGACCCAGTTTAATACACTCCCTTTTACGCCTAGGTCTTCCAAGTGGTCTCTTTCCTTCAGGGTGCCCCACCACAATCTCATATACGTTTATTACTTCCCTATGGATACCACATGATCCACCCATTTCACCCTCGTTTCGATTAATACACCTCTGCTGTGCTATAGATATGTGTAGGCTCAATAACTGAGAGTGTGCACGCAATTTCTCATATTTATTTCACTCGGCAGGTCACCGCAACATATTTATGAAGTTAATTATCCCCCCCAATGTTTAAATTAATAGGTACTATAAAGAGAACTATTTTTAAGAAAGTGAGAACGGAAACTATTTTGAAAATATACAACACACTAGTTTTACCTACATTTTTATATGGGTCAGAAAATTGGACTCTCCTTACAAAGACGAAGAATTGAAGCGGCAGAAATGAAGTTACTGAGACTTCTGGCAGGCTACACCCTTTATGACCACAAAGCAAATGACTACATACGCCGCGAACTACGGATTACAGGCATACTAGACAAGACAGATGAATACAGACGGAACTGGCTTTTACACTTGCAAAGAATGCCACAAAACCGAATCCCTTTGAAATCATACCACTACAGACCACAAGGAAGGAGAACAATTGGAAGACCGAAGAAGCGTTGGCGTCAGCAGCTGTAACTCTGGAGATGGAACGGATCAAAAGGTCCAATCCTTGATGTTTATAATGATGATTTTTCCCCCCCTAATATTCCTGAACTGATGGAGATTTAATTGTGTCTTGTAGCTGTCCGTGACGTAACTTCAGAACGTGTTAATTATATTAAAGTCCATTTAAAAAAAAAGTGGCGTGTAGAAACACGGAAATTTTGTGGTGTCTTGCCTTAAAACATGAGAACTGGGATTGTCAGTAACTGTATAATTCACGGCTCGGATCTGCTGTTTCTTGGGAAGGGCTGCAACAGACATTTTCCTGGAGGGTTAATGCTAAGAAAATGTGGTGCCCAAGACCACCGTATTCCAAATCGACCAGGGTAGTGTTACAAAATTACTGTCATGGCAAAGAGAGTTGGAAATGTACAGAACAGTACTGGCAGTGTTTGAACGTGTGTCTTGGTGCTGGTAAAATATGTCCTTGTAAAGAAAGCCCGTTCATTGTAACAAGGGGATACAATTCGCTGTCAGACGTGTCCGAACGTTCATATTTGATAGACTCCTCTACAAGTACGAGCCCACAGCATGCAGAGTGGACAACACATGCAAAACTAGAAACTTTGCCTAAAATATTAAAGCATCTTTTTAAAGATATAAATTTTCTATCCCCGTTAGTAGACTGATATGTTTGTTAACAACACCATGTAGATAGAAAATGACCTCGTCTGTAAACCAAATGTTATACAGAATACCTGCAGTGAAATCTGCAAAATGGACAGCTCTTTCCGATGTTATTTTTCAAGATCATTCAGCGTTGTACAATCTGCTTCTTGTAAGGAATCATTTTTAAAACCTATATGAGAACAATATTATGTGTTGTTAAAGCTGTTAAAAGGCGAGAAATTGTTTGGATTTCGTTGAACTCTTTCCTCTCATGTCGCATGGTTTTATTAGTGTACCATTTACGAACTTCTAACAGCAGTCTTAGAGGCCATTTGACATGGAACCAGTTTCACATAAGTTTCTTACCAAACCCATTAAAATTTTCTTTTCAAAGAGCATCACAAGTAAGTGTACATATGTTGTGGAGAACTGCTTCGCACTTGCACGACTTCTTAATTTAAAATGGTTTTCACAACAAACAGCCTCTCTTCACTTGTGTAGGACTGCCATTTGAACAACTAATGCTGTCAAATGAAACTGGCACCATTATTTTATGCTAGCATACCAACAACAGAATGATTCTACTGCGAAACTTAAAACTTGAAATAACCCTTTTATGAATACACGTGTTAGCCCCAACGGTTCTAGTGGACGATTTTACGTGCTACTGCATTTCATATGTTTTAACGATTTCTTACCACAAAAGACGGATCACAGCTCATTGTTCAACACGGATGCAATTCGAAAGCGGTGGCGCCATCTTTAAAGAATATTTGTAAACAAACACAACAATAACTACACCTGACACTGACTAGTCGCGGAAATGCCTAGTACATAGTTACTGAGATAATCGCTAGGTTTCGCGGTGCATCGACTGGAGCGTCTATACAGGAAATTCTCTTTATTATTTGATTCACCTTCGTATTTCACAAGCGAATAGGTATGCTGTGTGGAATGTGTGAATTTTACGGCTGTTAATTATGAACAAACATATTCTCCGGAACGTAATGCCGCGTAGTCTAGTGAAAATTTGCCGACATTTTGGAGAAGAGATTGCCTCCTTGGAAAAATGACAATGCAGTTTGTTCGTAACATCCTAACTTTCCAAGACACCAAACGACTCCGCATCATGCCTCTGTAGTAAATTAATACTACATCACGAAAGATTTTATTTGATGAAAACTATTCATCCGAAATTATAAACACGAAATAAACTTACCGACAGGAAATAGTTGTCCAAGGAAATCATTTCAATTATATTATTTTTAATACCTGACAAAGCAGATTATAAACTTTCTGTGTAAAATCCTGAAGTCATTACTTATTCACACAATGACACAGCAAGTAAATTAGCTTATGTCTAACTAAAAATAAACTCATCGCCTATACACAAAGCTGGTCGGACTTCGGAATTACCATAACCAAAAACGGCGTTATCATAACCGTAATGGTTTCGTGACCATCGCAAGAAATTACGGGCATGTACGGCGAAGGAACTCAAATATTAATAATGATTTCTGAACGATTTACATAAAAGTCAGAGACACACGCCTGTGGCTAATTAATGCAGGTGATCCATCATTAATTTAACCGAAAAAAATTCTCATATTCAAGGGAATGTTAATGTTTAAAACTGTCTAAAGTAGCCAGAGTCAGCTGTGCTCTCGTTATTGCCAATTCCCTTACTCCAGGCTGCTGTAAATTCACCAAGCAGTAAAGATATTTACAGCTTATTTCAGCGTACATTTTACTGACCAGTTGACTGATTTTTAGGCCACTCTCTATAACAATGACAATTTTCTTTCAAGAATGACTTTCAGAGGGCAGATGTGGTTCCTCTGGCTTTCGACGTGGGTACTGAGATGTATAATGAAGCCTTTCATCTTACTGCGATACCTAAGAAGAAGCAAGAAACTTCCTCCCATCCGCAGTAAACTTCTGCTCCACAGTGCCATGACACTTGCTCGCATGATTAGAACCCGGCAGGTACGTATATCACTGGTTGCCTTTGTATGTATATATATATATGTACACAGATAGGTTTTACTATTGTGTCCCTGCGCACGGCAGTTGTCAGGCAGCTTCATCCCTTATGAAGTCTGCATTCACAGGCACTTTTGAGTCCGTTTTCTCCTTGCAATTGAACAATATGCCGCCTTAAAATTCGCAGGTTACGAGTGAAGAAGTTGTCAAGGCTTACATCTCTCGTATCCGAGACATCAACCCTCAACTGAACTCCATGGTGGACAGTAGGTTCGAGGCGGCCCTCCTCGACGCGCGGTATGTGGATCGTGTGGTGCAGACAACGAACAAATCTGAAGAGGAAATCGCGAAGGAAAAGCCGTTCTTCGGCGTTCCACTAAGCGTTAAGGGCAGTATTGCTATTAAAGGTACGAAGTTCCTCCCTTCAGTTACTTAAAACTCTTCCTCGTCCAACGATTGTAAGAAAAGAGCCGGAATAGCATAGCCAGTATAGGAAGTAGGCTAGGGCAAGAAATTTTTCATTTCTCTCAAGTGTCGAGATGGGCGGTCAGGAAGTGAAGCTGACCAAGCCCCGTCGTGTAGTGTCGTGGTTAAGAATAAGTGGATCCATACTTTCTGTCTTCCATACGCCTTTATGGCGTGTACTCAAATACCTTTTTCCTTTTAGTTTATGTACAGGATCTGCAACTTCTATCAAAATCATATTAGGTAGGTAAATTTTAATCCATTCACTTTTGTTAAGGAGGCATGATAACGTTTAACGATTTCACAGCTTGATTTACTGGAATGACGCTTCGAATTGCTCGCGCAATAAGTTACAGGACTTGGAGAATACATGCCTTAGTCGACGTGGTGATGACTAGGTTAAAGAAAATTTTGGGAAGTGGTATTTCCTCGCCTGAAGACACGCTTCAAATGTTGCAGACAGCAGATAGCAGTGATATTTGCAACCTTCGTATGTGCTGTCTCTGGGAGGACAGAAACAACGTGCAGAATTTTATCTAACTCGATCGTCTCCACGTCTAGTAAAGTACCTAGTCGTCCAGTTTAATTTTTATCAGTAAATTATTCTATGATGTGTAAATACAAAGTGTTTCAGTTAAAACCTACCAGCCTGCACGGCGAAATCAAGAAAGGATTTTGTTTCGTTTAGTTTTTGCTAGACTAAATGCACACTGTACAGTCTATGTTGGAAATGAGAACCTAGAGAATCAGTACATTTTTCTGCGCGTGTTGCCATGTACAGGTACAGCTTAAGCAAAAAGGTTACTTCGACAGTCCCAACAGCGCGCGTTGCATGTTCTTTCCCAGTTCATCTAATGTGTGAGGATTTGATTCGTAAACTTTGCCCTTCAAGTATTCCCACAGATAAAAAACACACGTTGACAAATCCGGATAAGGTGGTTGGCCACAAACCTTCGCTGACAGTTCGTTCCTCTGTGAAAGATTTAGTGCTCTTATTATTATTGTTAGCATAATAATAATAATAATAATAATAATAATAATAATAATCCTTCGTATCAACTTTATGCGGAGTATTTACGATTATATACCTGAAACAAACCATGTTTCTAGGGTATATAGTATTGCAGCTGTTCTGTGTTTACAATTTGTGCTACATGTAATGTCATTTCGCTCGTGAAATATGTTTTGTACTTTTACATCAGTACATTCCACAGTATGTGTGCAGTGTCCAATATGGCTGTCTGTGCAGTTATTATTATTATTATTATTATTATTATTAAATAATAATAATCACGATTTCACTGCACTTGTGTAAAAGATTGTTTGTAAATATACGTCCTTACATGACCAGATCGACTCGCATAACAACAATGTAGGAACACCCGGTAGTAGTTTATCACATACTCGCCAATCTAATGTGCAGTTTAGTAATACCGTTACAGTACTGAGGACCTGTCCTGAACTACGCTTCTCAGTTTTGAATTTATGGATCTAGTACTTTGCCCGTAAGGATTTCACGCGAACTGTGTTGTTAACAGGTCCGTTTAGCAATTCTGTGACCAACATAAGCGGAAAGTACGCGTTAGTCCTTGGCCGTGACAATTGACACATGACGATAAGGAACAAAGCCGAAAAATATGTTATCAGTGACAACATAATGGAGGCCTTGGTCTTGTCTGAGTCATTCGTACATGCAGCGTGTCCTTAACTGTTAAGTGCAGTGTTAAAGTGTAGATATTTTATGCAAGACAGGCAATGTAAGTACATAACGTAAAATTGAGGCGGGTTTGATCAACCATTGTTGCAGTTGAAAAGTAATAAGCATTACGCATTCTGAGAGTGCGTTTGTAGCATTAGGTATGTGGCATGCAATGCGTATGTGCCATGTTGTTGTCATGGCCTGCCCCGTTCTAACATATTTTTCCACATTACCTCATAAACGGTATAAAAAAGTCACTTAACGTAGAATGTTTGGAATTTCTCTACAGGTTCTGTCTGAAAATTCTCTCATTTTTAGAATAATTAGTTGAGATATGATCATAAATGTGTATTGGTTTTCATACCAATTATTCTTGTCATATTTTAATGAAACTTGAATTATCGCGACAGATTTACTAAACATAATAACACATTTCGCGAAAATCCATGCCGAGTTGCTCCATGTGGTAGGAAGGAAGGACGGACGGACAGACAGACAGGCGGACAGATGTGACGAAGCAAATTGTCTCTTTTCTCTTTTTTTCGAAAGCGCACAAAAAAATGAATAAAACTTTGATCGAAACGAGAAAACTTTAAAGTTGTCGTGTGCTCTCACTCAAGCTTAACGCAAGCAGTATTTTTCGATTTGTTCTTGTCTATTCGGTATTTTAATTGTTGCCACAATCTAGCCAGAACATCTGCAATTACACATTCAGCAGACCGTCTGACTCCATACCAAATGGTCTGTGCCAATGATGTTCAAAAAGGTTGCAGAGTGTTCTGTCTCCGTACGAAACAGTCTGGTCTAAATAAATATCAATTGGTTTCTGCAGTCCTATAATCAAAAGTCTAGTGGAGTAAAGTCAGGAGATCGAGATGGTCAAGTTATGGTCTGTTTTCTTTCAGTTTATAGTCCCAAGAAATGCTTATCCATATTTTAAATCAGGATGAAATGTAACTAATTTCGTAGGTTTGAAGCACAGCGCTGGGCAGCTACGATTTGCTGGACGAAGAGCTAAGGAAGACGCTGAAACCGTAAAGTTAATGAGGGAATCTGGAGCCATACCGCTAGTTGGGACAAACACTCCTGAGCTCTGTATGATGATTGAGACGTATAACAAAATAATAGGGACAACAAACAACCCATACGACCTCAGACGAACACCCAGTGGATCATCTGGAGGAGAGGTAAGAGAAAATAATGTTTTTTTTATCCTAACTTAAAAAGGCTTTTCATGAAGCAATATTTATCGTATAAAAAATTCAGATTGAAATCCGACAACTGGACTTCACCGCAATGCAATTATGTACAAGCTATAAACATGTTTTCCACTCAATGTAAATAACGTGTTAACTTCTCCGTAAACACAAGGAGGGAGCATTTCTATTACGCCATGCAGATTGGACAGTATCAACACGTGACTTCCAGCTCTAGGAAGGGAAAGACACTTCGACGAATTTCCTTGTTACAGCCCGTAGCTTGGAGTTGCCATATGTAAATAAATGTCTTTAACAAGCTATGCTAAGATAAATAATTTGGCATGAGTTCCCCTAAGAGTCACTGGGCGTTGTAACTCTTCATTTGAACGCATTTTATGTTCATATACTTAATATAAAAATGACAACAAATTAAAGATTTCTTGAAACAAATTACAGATAATAATTTAAATGCAACAGATTGTAACCGACATATAGTGAAGAACATGCTACGTGAACATCTTGATTTCCACATCGGTCAGTTACGTGATTATATGTCCCTGCCGTGCCTAAAAAAAAAAGACTGACAAGTTGCACGTAACGTAACATTGTGGGGCGTTCGTGCAACCTTTGTTGCAGTGGAAAATAAATGAGTATTATATAAACTGTTTGTGTATTTGTAGTCTTAGGTATCCAGCATGCATTGCACATACGCCATATTGTCATTCTGGCCTGCCCCACTCTACGATATTTTTCACATTATCTCATAAACGGCACGATTTTCGAAAAAAAAAAAAAGTTCCTGGACATAAAATGTGTGTTTCGAGTTTCTCTACAACTTTTGTCTTAAACGTTTTTTATTCTAAGAAGAACTGAACGAGATATGATCGAAAACGTACAATGGTCTTCATGTAAAGTACCATTTATTCTTGCCAGATTTTAATGAAATTTAAATTTTCTCGACTTATTTTCGAAAAATACACAAATAGCAAATTTCGTGATATTCCGTTCAGTGTAAGCCGAGTTGTTCCAAGCGGACAGACGGACGGACGGACATGACGAAGCTAATAGTCGCTTTTCATAATTTCGCGTAGGAGCGTAGAAAATGAAGACGCTAACAGACACTTAACAGAAGGAAGCCAATGGGGGGGGGGAGGGGTTCATGGTTCATATATCTGGGTAATCTTAAAGTAAATCCAATGAAGCGGTATGTGTATTCGAACCAATTAACTCGGGACATGCTCCATAAACCCTGTGTGGGGTAATGCAAACTTGAGGCTAGCAGCCCTGCTCACAAGAAAAAAATTCTTGGACTACTTAATAGCTTCGGACAGTTCGGTAATATACCTGCTAGTCTTTGAGCCAGCAAATAAAGTGGTCAATTAGCCGGCCAGTCAGACAAATTTATTCAAATTAAGGACTAAAAAGATATTTGTGATACTCATCTGCGATATTCGTTTTACCTAGGTATACTATCAATCACTATGAAATAACGGAGCTGCATTACGTGTACACATAAATTATGTAATCAAAAGAAAGTGATCATAATTAATGCCTACAACAGTTTGCAGAGCATGGAATTCTTAAGTTTCCTTTCGTAATTTAACCTATGCAAGTGGTGAAGTGTCACTAAATAAATGCGCAAAAAATATTTTTTCAATCTTCATTCGCGTATTTATTTATTTGTGTTTATTCACGCACTCATTCTTTTGTCATAACACGACACCATTTGTTTTTCTTGTGGTGCTGCGACCCAACGCGGGCCATGGCCTCCTCATTATTATTTTTTAATTTGAATTCCTTGTTTGTTACAATCTGTCTGGAGACATTTAGTAACCGTTGTGTCGTTAGTGTTAGAGGCATGTAAGAGATACTTCCAGTGAAGTTCTCCCTTCTATTCTCAATTACAAGGATTGATATTGTCTCTGGTGAATGTTGTTGAGTTAGTTAACGATTAGTGACGAGGTCAGTAGGATACAGTCTCTTAAGTCTGCGAGTTCCGAATTGCTCTTTAAATAACGTATTTGCTAGGTTGTTGGGGTGAGTGTCGAGTCGTTTTCGGTATTTTGCACTGAATTTTCGT
>Ga0123352_10013647_pt1 | contig 12899 bp, 8 predicted proteins | sample TergutLab28metaG_FD_89700 | JGI IMG/M metagenome (GOLD analysis project Ga0123352, IMG submission 89700) | Labiotermes labralis P1 segment gut microbial communities from Petit-Saut dam, French Guiana - Lab288 P1 | ecosystem: Host-associated > Arthropoda: Insects > Digestive system > Gut ... | reverse complement strand
TACCACAAGCTGTAAACACAGTCTAGTGCTCCTGAGGATGGGCGAAACTATCGTCCGAAACATGTTGAGCTGATTGTAATTATTAATAAAATTATTACTGTTGCATCTAGTTGGCTGTTTATAATAATGTCTTCTGTGTTATCTTTGAAAATCTGGAGAAGCGTTAAAATCGATTCAACTAATTTCGAGACCCAAAGGAGCCTGTAAACTTTACGTCACGTATCTTCTTAAGTCGTAATATATATAATGGGGTGACATCATAAAGTTGTAAATTTGTAGGCAGCCGATAATATCGTACGGAAGAAGCACGTCTGTTGCTGTGGTAATGAGAGCTGCTTCAGATGGGGCATCACTCTGCAATCTGCAGTTATGGAAAGGTAGCTAAAAATTCGGAACGAGTTTCAAATTATTACAGCGGTAATTTACGATTGTGTCGTAAAAGAATTTAATAGGGTGAACTTATACTGAGGGTACTTGACTGTATTGTGGCTATTTAATTTGTGTTGTATCTTGTACTGTGGTTGTTTTAACTTGTTTTGTAATATGTGGGTGTGTGTATGTGTGGGCATTTTGACAATTGCTTTGGTGTTTTGGTAATATGTTTACTTGTATTTACTGTGCTTTGTATTGTTTGTACTGTGTATTTGTATTCTTTATGTTTATTTATTCTTATTTGTTTTGTCTGTACTAGTGTAAGGACTACTGCAACCGAGTGAAAACTCAGTTGCAGTAATAATAATAATAGGCGAGAGAGAATTCCTAGTCTATTAGTCGAATTCAACATAAATGTTTTTGACTAATTTGGGCTCCTTTCGATGTCCGAATTGTTTTACGAGCTATGTGAGAAGGAATTCAATTCAAACTGTCGGGAATAATTGTATGAAATATTAATAAGTAATAGCTTCAAAACTTTCCGGTATTTGCTGGTATAATCTACAGGAACTGCTACTGTGGATAAAGAAATGTATATGACATCCTTAGTCGCCTTAGGGATGTGGTCAGAAGGAAACGCCCCGAAAAATGGAGAATCAGCAGTTGGTTTCTCCTTCACGATAATGCTCCAGCGCACCGGTCGGTTTTGGTCAAGGATTTCGTAGCAAAGAACAATCTGACAACACTGGAGCATCCACTCATACTCCCCCAAGTCAGCTCCAGCCGATTTTTACCTGCTCCCTCGAATTGCATCAGCATTGTAGGAACGGCGTTTTGTGACGCCGGTGACATCATTAAGAATGCGACGGAACGGATGAAAAGGTTTTCACAAAATGGTTTCTAGAAACGTTTTCAACACCTTTACAGTCGCTGGCAGAAGTGTGTTGTTGCAAATGGGGAATATTTTGAAGGAAATATAGCTTAAATGATTGTACTGTTGTGCATTTCTCAGAAAAAAAGTGATTCCGAGAACATTTTGAAACTACCACGTACGAAGTAATAACGTTACGACTGAATAGAACTGGCACTGCTGATGCTAGTAGCCTCTTGTGAAGAAATATTCATCCGTGAAAAAGAGATACACGAATATGTTCTGAAATTCAGACTGAGATTTTTCTCATATTGTGATCTTATGATTTATGAAACCGTGTTTTCTGGTAAAGTTTTGCGAACGTTTAAGAGAAACACAATCTTACTGTTTCCATATTCTACACTAAAGGTAATTATAACATGTTTATCGACATGTTGGTATCCACAAAAGGAACTACCCGGTGTCATAACACACACTGCCACATTGTTTATTCTCATCACAGCTGTAAGCCCAAATCTCAGGCAAACTTACTTATGTAAATAAATAAATTTGTAAGCTTCATCTTACAACATTCGATCTGTTTGACATTTAACAGAAGACAGGCATTACTTCTCTCTTAGTATTCGAAATTCTCACCAATAAATTTACATAGTACCGAAAAGAGGAAAGAACAATAAATATTATTTTGTGCTGAGGGAAAGTTGGTTTCCTTTCTTATGGAAATACTATAGATATTACAAAATTTCTGGGAAGATTTCTTTTCGTAAAATCTTAGTAATTTTTTTGGTACAACAGTCTGATCAGACATGTTCGTATTTTCGTGATGTCACACGCAAACTTAACACTTTGCACTGGAACTGAGTACATTGTGATATACCTGAACATGAGCTGATTGCACAGTTGGCGCTTGTGTAATCGGGATAACAATGTGCCAGAAAATGGGCCAATCTAATTGACTTCAACGCTTCATACCATCAAACTCAAAAATCTGCATTTTCTTTTGTAGAAAGAAGAACACTGAACATAACTCCAAGAGTTGAAGAATAAAAGACCAACTTGATGTCACTTGCTATTTTATTTCACTTCTTATGTGTTCAACATGCTTCTCACATTAATATATCCATCATCAGGAGCTTGCGACTATTCTGTTGAATTACCACACTGGTCGTATTGTTCTTGGTTCGATGTGTGTTGGAGATTCGGTGTGTTTGAGTAGGAGTGGTATCCGTGTTGCAGGCTGAAGCACAAGTTGTGCTTCAGCCTGCAACACGGACACTATTCAAACCCAGCCGCACCAAATCTCCAACACACAACGAACCGAGAACAAAACGACCGATGTCGTAATTCAACAGCACAGACGCAAGCTCCTCATGATGGATATATTAATGTCAGAAACATGTTGAATACATAAGAAGTGAAATAAAATAACTAGTGACATCAAGTTGGTCTTTTATTCTTCAACTGTTACAATGATGCAGGATCAAATAAACATAAGATAACTCCAAGAATCTACGGCTAAAATTATGGTTGCACAGCTACAAAATCATGCGACCAAGAAGGGACAGCCTAGCTTATACACATTCCTACAGATACTGATATGGGCAATAATTGTTGTAGTTCAGTAAAACAAACAAATGAGGACACACATCTCATTCAGTGGAGTGCAATGAAATGATTGCCGGAGGTTTAATCAATAAACTGACGATGACATGTGGAGAGGAATGCGGGGACAAAGCATCTGGAATTACAATCAAATCGATACAGGACAATACTAACGGCAAGGTATGCATCGGTAATGAACAATTCGGAATGGCATCCTGCCACCAGCATAATCCCTATTGAACATCAATCAATAATTCGGTACTATTATTAGCAAGAACGGTATAAGTTGTGACACTGGTACCATCGGAGAGAGCACAATTTTAGATAAAAATAGTGGGATTTTAATGTGAAGCAAAAGCTGCCAAGTTAAAGTGCCCAATGTTGCCTTGTTTTCTGAAAATATCTTTTTTTTGTTTATTCATTTACGTATTTATGTACCTAATTGTTTATTGAAATCACTTATGGTTTTAAAATGCTGCGAATACATCAGTGTCCACAGCATGGAACGGTAGGATGATCAGGGAATGATGAATTGGAAAGGAAGTGTAAGAAGACGGGTGTGCCCTAATTTCAGTCATAATCCGATTGTGTTCTAGACGGACTGATAGAAGCCATACAAACCTAGCCAGTGAGACCCTCTAGTTTGAGATTTGAAGGTGGGACCTCCTCATCCATTTGAAAAGTCACTACGTGGAATGTTCCATCTTTCTCTCTCTCTCTCTCATACAAACACACACTCACATTTGTAGATGTATGTAGAATTATCCGTACTCCATCAGCGTTTGAAAATGCATTTTGCAAGTGACTTCGATCGACACATCTGCATTTATATATCCGTGGTAGCAGAGAGTATTGTACTTTGCAACAGGTGGTAGACAAAGGCTTCGGTACAACATTTTGTGCCAGAGACACAGGAAGGATTTACAAGGTTTGGAGTTCAGGTTGTCCCACAGGTATGTTCATCTAAACTTAGAAACTAGCTATGTACGACGTTCATAAAACATAACTTTCACAAAGCATTATCCACTGTAAGACGTAAAGAGTGAGTTTATATTCAGATATTTCTTCAAGTAAATGAGAAGCTTAAGGAGTCAAACGAGAATTATTATGGGGACAAGAGACACTAATACGTTTCGCCGGAACCTACTTTCCAGCTCTCCCCCTATTCGTATTTTTAAGTTACGTGAAAATTAAGTACGCGTGTGTATTGCATTCTCTTGCCAGATTGTCCGATCCTGGGCAAGGCATACATTCAAACAACCAGTCAAACGAAAGAATTTTTTTTATATTACAGTGTTGTCATTAGCAACCAAATATTACTTATTTTTAAGATGCTTATTTGTAATTCCTAATCTGTTTAATTGTTTACTGAAAAAATTCGAAAAAACAGTTTACAAAGGTACTAGAACATTAGAAATAAAGAAACGCATGCAGTGGCGCGCACGTTGCAAATATTCTTATTTTAAGGACAACTTTTTACTAAATCAGTACCCCGTGACGGGGGTTCGTACTTATGAGCGAGGGTTTTGTAAGGCATTATGTTCTTTGGCAAATACCTTGTGAAATTTTCTCCAAAGCGTGTCCGAACCTTTAAGTAAAGCGAGGCAAGAAAGCAATTACTGAAGAAACACAGCCTAGATATTTTTCATGAAGTATAAATATAGTATCTTGTATAAAATTTCATGGAAATGTGTCGAAAGGCTTCGTGAACCTTTATTTTGACTCTCAGAGAAATATGGCTTAGAATGGCTACTGGTAAATGTCACTAACCGATGGGAGTACGCATCACCAGTGTCAATAATTAATTACGATTTATTGGTGGAAACACTGGAAATCAGCTGAATAAGTTTCTCATAATCAGAACCACTGCTTTTATATCGATGGCTGCGGCATAGGACTGCATTACCAGAGGAAGTGAAACTAAATAAACACAAAAACAAATTTCATAAAAGTTTATTTTTTCTGAGCTGCTTTTGTTTACTAAGCTACAGGCAGTAAAAATTATATTAGTGTGTATTGGATTGGAAATGTTTAATATTAATTTTTTAATTAATAAAGTGTTAAACTCTCCCAGCAGTGTTATTGACCACAGTTTAGATTGCTGTGAAATGAATCATGACCAAATTTATTTGTCTGATTATTGGCAAATTGCTCTTCCAAAAATACTTTGGCAGTATCACACCTCTAGATTTCGAACCACCAGTCACGCTGTTTGTCAGTCAGAAGACGAAACAGCGCAGCAAAGAAAAGCTACTGAAATATTGCTCAATTATACTACTAGACCAGAAACAAATACAGACACGACCAAACACATTAGAGTACGCTGCATTTTTAACCTGTTGCATGTATGCCACTAGCGTACAAAGCTGCAAACTTTATCATCTTCAGAAAATGTGCTGAAGTGTTTAGAGTTAAATCTGATAACGGTACAAAATAGGACCATGAAACATTGGAACCAGTTACCGGCAGAAGTGTTAGGAATTCTCCCCTGCAAAACAACCAATTTTAAAAAGAGGGCAAGAAAAGTGATAATTGAGTTGAATAAAAAGGAAGTTAAAGTGTGCTGGAAATCATCGAAAAGTGTAGTGAAGCGAAGTATAGTGAAGTGAAAAAGTCATCTAATATGAAGTGTAGTGAAGTGAAATATAGTGAAGTGAAGCGAACGAAGAGAAGTGAAGTGGAATGAGGTGAAGTGATGTGCAGTATAGGGAAGGGGGGGGAAGAGTCTTTATGGAGAAGGTTTATAGGAGTAGTAAGTGATGAGAAGTGAGGGACTGGGGTGAAAGCGTGAATTAATGATTGGGGAAAAAAGAATTACAAGAAACTGTACGCAGTACTCTCTTACTTGGGTGTTTTTACCTTCTGTACATGTTGTATTCTAATTTGTCTCGTGTGTATTGTTGCTAGTTTTTAAGTTGTCTTGTGTGTAATTGTTGGTTGGCCGTGTGTATTGTTTTAGTTGTCTTGTGTGTATTGTCGTCATCTTATGTGTATTTGTTGTACTATATGTGCATTGTTATTTTTTACTTTAGATGCCGGACTGCTGGCTAGAAGTCAGTATTCGGTAGGTCCTGCGACCGGCCACCTCGACACAGGATTTTCTTGGTTTCCCTGTGCCTAAAAGCAAATGCTGAGATGTTTCCCAAGATTCCAAGTTGCTACTACATGCTTCTCATGTAGCCCTCCCGACTTAAATTTAGTAGTAACCAATTTCATATTTTGTATACATGTAAAATAACCACTGCCACCGGATGACAACCCAAATGCCGTAAATTATTATTATTATTATTATTATTATTACGAAAGACGAGACGTTAAGAATAAAAAGGAACTTAAAATAAGGCAATCTGTTATATTTGCAAAATTGGTGTACTGGGCCGACCTATATTGAACTGCCACTCTGTCAGCTAGTTCTTGTTAAAATATCCTCAAAATAGGACGCATAGACCAAGTTTATTTTCATAATCATTAAATTTATTTTTAACATAATTCCACATATTTAGCCACGTTTCGAATTGTGTGGGTGTGACTAATGACTTAAGATTAATGTGTATGTCGGCACATGGATTCAAGTCTTATTTTGCACTGCTTTCCAGAGTGCTTAAAATGAAGCCGTAAAAGTGAAAAACGAAGGAAAACCGTTGCACATATGAGGCCCCAGATTTACCCTTCAAACTGTCACAATTGACAAAGTACTGTATTTATTTCCTTATTTTATAAGCAACGAGAGCCTGGACTTGTTTCTGAAGAAAATATTTGGACGGACGACAGAGAAGGTAACAGCAAAACTGATCAACCATCACAATGATGATGTTCAGAATTTGTAATTTTTACCATAGGCTATTGGACGATAAAATAAAGGGTTTGGGGTGGGTGAGACATAACCAGCACTTATGGAAAGCGGCAGGATTCGAGTGTAGGCCTGCAACATTGCATGCTGCACAGGGATGACGAAAGGTACAGTAAAAGAGAAGACATTGGGGAAAGTGATTGGATAAGTGAGAGATAATTTGCTTCAAGGGAGTTGTAGGATAATTCAACTTATTTTTTACAGGAAGAAGATAAAGCTTTGTGGGACAGTACAGTTATGACAAGTCGATAGAAATTGTACGACTCTGTTTCGAAGCCGCGCCCAATCTTCCTTCTGGTTAATGTAGGCTGGAGGCAAAGCACAGCTTTGCGAATTGAAGATGGGAAGAGAACTGTTGGATTACGCCTTGTAACATCTGAGAAACTTTTAGCTTCTCAACAAGGACACTGCAGCATGGAGTAATTATGTAAGTATGTAGTTATTATAATCATAAGATATATTTTATAATGCTGGCAAGGATAAGTCTGGGTGGAAATTTTTGAAACTTGTTTTGGAAGGGCGCTATGAGAATTATAGTGTAGAATGTAAAATTTTGGCACTAGTCGAGTACGTGTTATACGAGCAAGGAAAACCACGGAAAATCCTAAAGGATTTGGCAGGTCGCAGGACCTTTCGGGTGCATACCAATTTCTACTGAGGACCAGTGAAAGGTCAGAGGAAGAAGTTAATCTAAATTAATTTCTTACGTCACTGAGAACAAACTCCAGCTGTACTAAAACGACAGTCTGTTGAGGTTGCATAGGGGAAAAAAATAGCTCCTTGCTCTCAGCACGATGCGAAACACACAGTTACACTGGCCGACATGAACTTCTGTCTTTGGACTTTGTCCATCGTCCAGTTTTTAAATGAAGTAATGGGTTTCGGAAACCGGCTCTGATATCATCTTCAGGCAAGGAGAGTACCCAATCTGGTAGATCCCAGATCTAAGAAGACACAGCCCTACAGATTTGAATTACACACATACGCTGTGTTTTAAAATGTACAGTATCTAAACACTGCACCATGTTTTAGGTTCCTGTGACCGTGCATCGTGAGCAAAGTGTGAAGAGAGAGAAAACCAACAAGATGCAGCAATCAGATGTTTATTATCAACTTCTGTCTCAACATGTTTCGGGCATCATTTTGCCCATCTTCAGGAGAACGATGACCGTGTGTTACTGCATATGGTGTACTGCGCTGGTTCTGCTGTATGTGGTTGGTAGCGGTTGTGGGGCGCTGCATTGTAGGGTGCGAGCACTGTGAGGGTTACTGTTCGACCTTCACAGTGCTCGCATCCTACAACGCAGCGCCCCACAACCGCTACCAACCACATCCAGCAGAACCAGCGCTGTACACCATATGCAGTAACACACGGTCTTTGTTCTCCTGAAGATGGACATAATGATGCCCGAAACATGTTGAGACAGAAGTTGATAACAAACATCTGATTGTTGCATCTTGTTGGTTTGCACTCTCTTCACACTGCGCCATGTGTTGCACAACGAAACATACAAGCAAAATGGGTGAGCAAAATTAATTTTTAACTGCTGCAGTAAACGGACTGTATCATTCCATCGAAAATTAGATGGTTCCTGTCCTGTATTAGTTTATTTCAACAAATACGTAATATTTGTGCCATCCTGTGTCACTTCCAAACCGGAAATATTTCCATTTTCCGCGAAGATATACACGAAGGATTCTATTGTGTGCATGTCGATACTTATCTACAAGATTTCACGGCGTCACTTCTCAGAAGGGGAAAATCTTCATAGTCTTAACCGTAAGAATATCAAATCTCACGACACTTCATATGTTCAAAATGTTCATGAATGAACATGGCGCGACCGGATTGTTTGTTCTCTTTTGGTAACGCAGACATTAACTGATTCTCATGAATAATGATGCGAACAGACAAAATATCAATGTTTACGTCAACAAAATTAATTCTCTAGTCATCCAAATAACTATGATTGGGGTGATGAATTATGACACAAAACATTTTTTCTGTTAATCAAATACCATAGGAATATAAAATAATTTTTAATTCCATTCAGTCCTATGAGAGGTTGAAGTCAATAAACTGTGTAAAACAAATGAGATTATTAAACATTCCTTCACGCGGCTAAACGCAGCAAATGCCAATAAATCCAAAATGTTGAACAGAACCGATATTGTAGTGCATAAATCCGGGAGAGTAGACAATAGTGGGGGCGAAAAACTCTTAAAATATGACCTGAAGCTTTATTAGAATTTGAAGTAAGCTTATAATCAGTCTACGATGTATCATTCAGGCAAATTACTCCGACGTATTTCGATGTTAATACACCATCTTCATGGAGTTTACAAGTTGTGTTAGGTAAAGTTATGAATCATTAAATGACAAAATATTAACATCGAAACATGTCGGAATAATTTAATATAAATTTACAGTACTCATTTGTGCTTATGTTGGTATATAATAATTTATTATTCAATATGCACGGTGTGAACATAAAAGCATAAACACTGTTTCGCATTTTCACTGCTTCTTCATGTCTTTGATTTACATAGACAAAGCAGCTTACAGATTAAGTTGCCAGGCAGTAATCGCGAATAATATTTAAGGTTTTCGCGGTGTTTCAGGTTTCGAAGATCACTATATGTTGTGATATGACACTGTGCAGATTGGTTGATAAGTGACAGGGGTCATCGGCCACGTCACAAGAGACAGTAAGAGCCGGCATTATTTAAAACCTCACATTTTCAAAGTCTTCCATAAATAAGTCATTTTGTTATTCTATTTGTGTGATATCTGTTATTCGCATTTATCCTAAAATATCGCCATCATGGTTACTGCATGTCACTCTGTGCTCATAAAGTGTTATTATTAGTACCCGATAAACACAACTCCATAGATCTTGCATGTTCGGTTTTCTTCCGATACTACTACATGTTTCGCCTGTAAACATCAGCCATCATCATGTACGGCATTGGTACACAAAACGAGTACAGTCGGAGAGGCTTTTCCTTACGAACAGTGGGTGTATAGTTACTATAAAATAATTGTATCAATTATTATAATTATTACGTATCATTATTATAATTTATAGTTATTATAAAATGAGTGTAAAAATTATTATAACTTTACACCCACTGTCTATAAGGAGATGCCACTCCGCTTGTACTCTTCTTATTTATCAATGCCCTACCTGAAGATGGCTGATGTGGGAAGCCGAAACATGTAGCAGTACCGAATGAAAACCAAACATAATGATCTATGTAGCCGTGTTTTTTCGGACAGTAAAAAAATAACATTTGATTGAAAAGAATATAGAGTAGGACAATGTCGCCTAAGGTAATTTTTTATCCCGCGACCGATACAAGGAACTGGAATTCTATCTTTTCCAATCAATCTCGGCCTTCAACCTTAGACGCACGAATCTTACCTCTCCTAAGATTTCAGAATGTGTTGTTTGCTTGAACAGGTTCCAGCTCATCTCAAAACACCGAGACAAAACTAAACTATGACTATCAGAGAGCACGGAAAAGAACCTTGGTTCTGCAAGCTATACTTTCTTTGTAATATCTGCGAATTGTTTACAAATGCGCGCTGCCTTTTATGAGCAAAGACTCAGAAACTAGGGGTTTACGTAATGTGCAGGTAAATACACATCATTCACCGGGAGAGACTAATAAAAGTCAAGCAGAGAGCCACGCCCCCCCCCTCTCTTCACTACCCTTGTAGGAACTTGTAGTCGGCGCTACGAACACAACCGAAAGTTACACTGACGATTAGGAGAGATAAATCACACACACACACACAGAGCAACCCTCCTACTATAGGAGTGATTAATAATTTGACTATGTGAACATGGGAGTTTCATAAATTATACGCTACATAAATTTCGCTCAACCTTCTCTCTTTGAACTGTGACAACTCAAACAAAACTCCATGCTTCAGATTTCCGCTCTATAAGCTGATAATATCTCAGCTGGTCAAACACACCTTCCCACGTTTCAAATCCAAAGATACCTTTCCATTTTCATAACAGTCCACCTAAGAATCTGAACCCAATCCCACATTCTAAACCTCACGTAACTGCAGTGGACCACTTAACACTGAAAGCGCTTTTCTCAAGAAGCTATCACATTTATTTTCTTTCTGTTATTACGAAATATCAGGTTTTAGATCTTTACAAAAACAACACAAAGCTGCGATATACTTATATCGCACCCCTATATATATATATATATATATACAAATATGTATAATTCCATCTTTGCTCATATTTTTATAGCGCAATATTTTCGGTAACTCTCGTACTTCACCAAGTTCCAGTCCATCTTGCCTCTAAGACTGCCAAACCTCACATCATAGAACACAAAGAAAGTCAGCGTTACACGAAGAAACTGATGACTCCAGAATTCTGCGTTAATCCGAGAGCACTTCACCTTCATTTGCATCGTCAGCTTCACTACTGGGATTATCACATGTCTTGCTCCGAAGGTGAGCCGCAGCCTTGAAGTCCCCTATTGAATAGACGAGAATAGGAAAAAACACGTACCCCAGCAATTAACCAACGCAGTAATGAATGAATGCCTAATGAATGAATGACGACGAGTGTCCAAGAAATAAATGTGACCCCAAGTAGACTACTCTTGTAGCAAACGTGCTATTCTTTTCACTCCGAAATGTGATACCACATACCACAAACTAAAACAATGTTAGAAAATAACATGAATATGTTTTGAAAATTTCAAGGTTTTTTCTAGGATGTTTCGGCAGAAAGAATAGGGATCAAAACGTCAGAGTAGCGACTTGAAAGACCACTCAGATGTCTAGCCGTCAGACGTAATGCTGGCAGTGAGGGCGTCAGACAATACCTCCAGGACTTCATTAAAACTACTGCTGTACTTGTACAAATGCCGTTTTCCGTTGTTTTCTAATTTAATTTAAAGAGCACTTTGAATTAGAACTCATCCCTCTCTTCAAAATTCCTCTTTCATTTACAAAAATATTTTTTGGAATGTGACTCCGTTTAGTCCTGGTACACATTTGCTTAGGTTTGGGGAAACTGATTGCCTCCAGCTTCAGATTGGAAGGCTTTTCTACTCTGAACACGAAGGCAATATGTTACTCCACCATGTCAGTAAATTTCTGCATGTCTGCAAGATGTCACATACCAGAAGACGGTGGGCTACTCTTCAAATTCATCGCTATGAGAGCCCCAAACCAGCTACTTCATGTTTTCAATTAAAGGTGCACTGAAGAATGCAAATTAATTTCCATTTTCGACTTGTATTTTTTTTTTCGTGATGAATTTATCAGTCCTAGCATCAAGGCGAAGGAATTTTCCGTCAGTTTGCCTTCGTCTGAATTCCTGGATGACAACTGAAATTGGCTACATGAACAATGTCAACGTCGTTTATTAAATCACTAAAATCAGGCTTTTGTTTTAACCTCTGCACTCCCACTGCCCAAACGTCTTTTACGTCATCATCTCTTTGAAAGAATGAGAATTCTTACTCTAGGTTACAGGCCAGACATGTTTTCATTTCAGGTTAATAATACTGTCCGTATATGTAACAGTAATCGTGGCGAACGAAATTATGGCTGCATGTCTTGCCTTACATTCAACGGCAGGCATACCCGTAAAAGCCAAGTTCCGCATTATATCACATTATATCTACAAATGTGCTATTAGAAACGGCTGTATTTTCAAACAACCGATGTAAAATATTACAGAAGGATAATCTTACATTTAATTCTAAAAAACTAGACTTACTTACTTACTTACTTACTCCATGGTGCAGAGTCCTTCTTGAGAAGCTAACTGGTTTGCAGCTAGTCAAGAAATTCCCCGCATTTTATGGAACCCGAAGGTTCATTACCGTACTTACAAGCGTCCGCCACCTATCTCTATCCTGGGCCAACCCAATCCAGTCCACATACCCACATCCCACCTCCTGGACATCCATCCTAATATTATTCACCCATCTACGCCTAGGTCTCCCCAGTGATCTCTTTCCCTCCGGTTTCCCCACCAAGACCCTATACGCCCCCTCTCCTCCCCCATACGCGCCACATGCCCTGCCCATTTAATTCTTCTCGATTTTATCACCCGCACAATATTGGGTGAGGAGTACAAATCATTTAGCTCCTCGTTATGCAATCTCCTCCATTCCCCCGTTACCTCGTCCCTCCTAGGTCCAAATATTCTCCTC
>Ga0123352_10013643_pt1 | contig 12900 bp, 7 predicted proteins | sample TergutLab28metaG_FD_89700 | JGI IMG/M metagenome (GOLD analysis project Ga0123352, IMG submission 89700) | Labiotermes labralis P1 segment gut microbial communities from Petit-Saut dam, French Guiana - Lab288 P1 | ecosystem: Host-associated > Arthropoda: Insects > Digestive system > Gut ... | reverse complement strand
TGAAGATGGACGTATTAACGTCTGAAACATGTTGAGCAATATATAATAAAGCAAGTGTCATCTAGTTGGTCAACCATTATTCAAATATCAAGATGATGCACGGTCCAATACGCATAAGTTATTTCCTGCAGTTCAATTAAATGCCCTCGAGAGAATCTTTTTACAACTATTGCGAACCTTCGAAAACATTTATCTACGTATGTTGTGCTATTGTCACAAAAACAGACAGCCCAAATTACGTAAAATATTAATCGATTCTTCATTCCCTTATTCATGCATTCACTGGAAGTGTAAGCCATGTGCAGTTCTGCAGTTCAATAAAATGTCATCCAGAGATTCGTCCTACATTCCGAAACTTCTAAAGCTTTCACATAAGTTGTGCTGTTAGCGCAAATAACCGACAACCTACATTAAATTAAATATTAATTAATGGTTCTTTCTCTTATTCATATATTCACTTCAAGTGTAAACCACGTACGTCTGCGTAATTTTGTAGGTGAGAGTCTTATTTAGAAAGTTTGAAGTGTCGTATCCATTATTATTGGTCACTTCTCAGAATAAGGAATTTCCAAACTAAAGCAGTAAATCTAATCATAACACACATTTTGTGTCAAAAACTCTTTTTCCGAAATCTTAACGTTTAAAGATAAAGTGTATATTAAATACAGTAGGACCGGACAGGTCAAAGACAATAAAATACATCGCAAAATGCACGAATACATACACAAAATTATGGCAGTCAAGCGTAAGAAACTTAATGTTAAGTGTACGTACATTTACGGTAGCGTTCTTCTTAATTTCTAAGTTATACAATAAGCTTCATATCATTGAAATTAAATTATTTAAACAGACGATATAAGATTTTCTCCGTAATTTAACAACAGATTTGCAATTGATCATATTTGATATTCCGAGAACACTAACATATTGTACACGGGAGTGACCACAATCAACAAATCGTAAAAATAATTACGTGGTAAACGAAGAGACTCCATATTAAATTACATGACAGTTGGCGTTTCTGTCGTCAGCTATTTCTTCGAATTCAGCTCGTATCTCACAAAGAAAACAGTCTTAATTGAAAAAATGAATAGCGGCAAGTTGTAGAAATACAGCTTATATAGGCTTTGAACTTAGGGCCTTTTATAATTCTCAGATTTATTCAAAATAGTTAGATGTTTAAAATATGAAATTACGTAACATTGTCCGGTGAGAGGTACCTTTGAACCTGCGGAAGGACGGACGTGACGAAGCTGATTGTTGCATTCCGCTTTTTGATCGCGCTGTCACGACCCATGGATTCAACTAGCGCACTGAAGGAAAAAAATTTCTTTTTTAAAATTTACTTTCGCGTCCAAAGATGAGGGTTGGGGTTTGTTGTCCCTGACACTTCACTTTAAGAACTTGTCCTCCAACTTCATTTATAGGTAAAGAGTGTTGTAGAATTCGCATTCCTTCTATTGCCTTCATCGGACACTGTCTGTAAACTTTCATTGTTATTGTTCGTAGCAAGATATGTTAACATCCTATATTTGCTAGAACCACAGCTGTCTGCATGCAAACCAATTACACTTGACTCCTCTCACAAGCCTCACGGACGCCTGAGCCAGTTGTGTTGCTGTGGCCATGTTAACGGTGTCCCACTTACACAGGTGCAATGAAATGTGAATGCAGGATTTGGTTTATGTTGACACAGTGAGCTGTTATTCGTGTGCTCTTCGAAAACGACGTTGCGGAGCTCTCGGTTTGCGACTGTCACCAAAACGCAACACGTGAACTGTACGCAGTTGACCGAAGAAATCCTCGGTTTTACTCGGCGAGTAATAACGCCGACATTGGGAAAAATTGTAATCCGACCTGCGTATTATACAGACTTCGGAGTCACAATTTTTAAATATGCACTCACTTTCTTTATCCGGTTCCTTCCAGAAAGGTCTTTAAATAAAATCTAAAAAATGAAAGTGTTTTCACCCGTTTGACCAGCAGATGTCTCTCCCGTACGCAGATGACAGTTCCCCATTTCTCACATTAACATCTCCATGTCTCTCTGTACTTCCCTCCATATATTAGCATGTAACAGCATGTTAGCAACTGACAGCGTCTGTATTAACACAAATTTAGTTGCAAGTTAATATGGGGGGAGTTATAACTGTTATCCAAGATTTTTTTAAATCAGACAACAGTAACTGACACTAATTTATAAGTTTATTAAAATTATTATTCCATTTGAATTAGTTTCATGCAGAACATTAACAGCAACAGTGGTTACAAATTGTCTTTATCTTCAAGAATGTGAAAGTTAATATTTCTTGTGACTGAAAGTGCTTTATTGTACAGCAGTGCACACATATGATCTGTTTATATGATGTAGTCATAACTGTGACTAGCGTGTCTACAGCAAGAGATAAGTGCTTACGATTATCTGGTCACTGTGTCCATTGGGACACTGAAAAAGTTTTCCTCGTGTCTGGCGATACATAATTTCATAACACGTAAACAAAGGAAATAAATTTAAGACCTGAGATAAATTCTTCGTGTTTTTTAAATTGTATTTGTATCATATTTTGGCCTTAGACCACCGCGTGACTTTGACTGTGTGTTACCGTCCATTCGCGGTGGGCAGCGTCCTAAAGATGTCCCGAGTAAAATCATACGGATGAATTTCTTGTACTGTTCATGTTACAAATATTAACATTGGCCCTCAGTTAGAGGTTTATATAATGTGCTTCCAAAATGTATATTGGTAGACTGGAACGGACGTTACGGCACGACCGGCAACAGGCACTGCACCATTTTTCCCTTCACTTTTCACTCATATACTTCATATATAGACACACAGTTCATCCAAGTAACTTAAATCCACACGGATAAAATAAAAGTTTGTAAATTAAAGCATTATTACTGTTATGACAGTTATTACTGCCTGCGCATACAGGAACAGATTGGAATTTTTGTGCAGAGAAAGACAGAGTTTGTTTATTTAATGGCAGTGTAGTGTTGTTGCTTTGGTGGTAGGAAAACGAAGTGTTAGTGTGGGATATTTTTGGTAAGATACTGATAGGGTAAGACGAAGTGTTCAGAATCATCCTGTGTCAGTGTCAAATTTTTCAACAGAAATTCCACATGGAATATACTGGGATGGGAGCAGGACCATCGTGGTAATTTAGGTAATGAAGAATACCTGTATATACTTTATCTTAACTACAAACATTTTTTCATTAAATACAGGCTTTCTTTGCCTCTTATATTCGTCAGTCGATGTCTCGTTTATGTGTCCACAAACATTCAGCAAAATATTTATATTCCATTTTCCATAGTATCTCTTTTCCATTTGGGAAATGTCCTGATGGAAAATTTCGCCATATTTGTGGGCGAAGACTCACATGTTTTCAAGAAAGAATAGATACGGTAATACAGAAAATTAGGTTAACATACACTTAAATATATCATATCCTGACAAGTATACCTGCAATTTTCCTCTAATTCGCTATCTAGGAATTTTCTGCAGAATTTTAAAAAATTCCTCCCAGGTTCTTCTGTTTGTAGCATTTAAATTTTGCTATAGTCATGGTCCTCGAATAGTTGTTTAAGTTGTGCAATAACCAAAATTCCTTCTTTCACCTTGGCCTCGTATATTTTAGGAAATTTTGGCCACAAACACTCAAAGTTTCGCTTTATCCATTACATGCTAAACCCCCTGAACATGAGGTGCAGCAAACTGCCGACACCCAGACTTGATCCCTATTTCCGACCTTACAGTCAAAATACAGTTCGTAAAGATCTTCCACGAGTTTCGTCAGTGGTTGTTTGCGATTTAATACACTGTGCCACAAATGTAGCAAAAGATGTTCAGCTTAATTGGCGAGAACTTGACATGTTGCACACCAGCACAAGTCAGCTCTTGCTCTGTCATTCGTACAACACTTAAGAGGGTGGGATCAGACCGAGCTTTTGAGAGACGGGGCAGCGACGTATTATCATGCGACATTTTGTAATGGAAAATTGAGCACACCGACAAATCATAATCAACACATTATGGTAGCGGCAATTTAACACATCGACATTTTATCAGAGTGACTAATTTTTATCCTTTTTATGAGATGTCGGCGTGTTTATCGTGCACTTAATGTGCACAGTCAGTTTGCGACTGTATTCTTCTCTGCGCAATTTAGTAACTAAAAAAAGTTAAAATAAATTAACAGCATAAACAAATTTGGCCCAAAACCCAATTTCGGTTTCTGGCCATCAGCTAAGGTATCAACAGGAATCATTCAAACGTATGGTGATACTACAATTTACGATCATTTTTTCACGTGGGAAATTTATGCCGATCCATGTTAAAACAGATGTGTGGTACGTATGTACGTATGTATGTATTTATGTATGAATGTATGTAATATATATGTATGTATGTATGTACGTATGTATGTATGTATGAATCTACCTATGTACGTATGTATGTATGAATGCACAGTATTTATGTATTTATATATGTATATTATTCTGGTGATAAAATAGAGAATAATGAGATGGGCAGGGTATGTAAAACGTATGCGAGAGGTGTATAGAGGGATTTGGTGGGGAAAGTTGAGGGAAAGACACCGCTTAAAAAATACAAGCGTAGATGGTAGGATAATATTAAGATTGATGTTGATGAAGTGGGATTTAAGGCATGGACTGGATGGATCTGGCTGAGAATAGGAACTGGTGGCGTGCAATTGTAAATGCGGGAATTAACTTCTGGTTTCCATTAAATGAGGGAAAATTCTTGACTAGAATACAGTCGGTTAGCTTCTCCAGAATGACTCTGTTCCATTGAGTAAGTGAGCAAGTAAGATAGTGTATATATGTGTTACGTACGTAAGTATTCATGTATATATTATGTACGTAAGTACGTACGTACACACGAAGTTATATGTGTGTTTGTGTGTGTGTGTGTGTGTGTGTGTGTGTGTGTGTGTGTGCATTCTGAGTCCCGTTAGCAAGTTAGACCCTGAACAATTTGGTGTACTGGTAAATCTGGAGCTTTGTAACTGGGAGACATTTGCTTCGAATATCTTCATAAACACCAACAATTATGCATGATATTTTCATTAGTTTTCTTCAGTCCATCCAATCGAATGACATTTCCCTATCTCCATTAGACTAGTGCGACTGTATTATGAGCGGTTTAAAAAAAAACTTCCAACCTGTAATTCTACTAACAACACGTGTAGACAAAAATGCTGTCAGCAGCTTAAAATACGCCAGAAGGAAGACAAGTAGACACTGAAATTGACCCTATAATTTGTGGACTCAGTTCTGAAATTTAATTTGTTTTTGGGAAAGTAGACATCACTTACGGAATATAAGGGTATTTGCTAATTACAAGTGCAGAAACCAAAAATATCTACATTTTTATTTACTCTGGATCATTATTATAATATATGATACAATCAAACTGACTACAGTAGTAAAAAACTTTAAATTTAGTGAAAAGAATCCGCATGCAGTGTACTCGATTGTCATTATCTGTAGTTCAAGAGAAAACAATTTGAGCTCTTTTACACATTCATTTCTGCAGTTTCCTTCTAAAAGCAATTTCTGCACTAATATGTTTAAAGATCTTGCTTCGTTCGTAGCCTTGTGACGAAAGAAGGCTACCTTGAACACCAGCGCCGAACAAGTTGTGACATATGCTATATCTGTTATTCCCCACGCATTGAAATAAACCAATATTTCATATAAACCAGATAAAAGAATTGTCAATATCCAGCACACAGTAGCAAGAATGGGGAAACCGTAAGTGTCATTTATTAGACATGTTATGTCATACAGCTCACTGTATATCTGCCGTAACGAATTAATATCAGTCTGTTTTAATTTTCGTTCAATGTTTCCAACACTTGAGACACGTAAAGTTGTTACAATGCAGTGTTTAACAGCCATATTGGATAGGCTGCACCTTTCGTTCAAAATTGTTGGTCTACTGACTGTCCCACTAATCCACTTAGTGAGGCCTTTGTTGAGATGACTGTACATTTGTTTCGACATTAAAACCAAGTTAAGATACTGGAATAAAAATAATGTATTACAAATATATGTGGCAATAACGCCTATTAGCAATAAAATAATGTTGTAATATTCTTCACTTTTAAATATATACACATAAATGTTGTATATGATCAAAATACACAGAACGACACTTAAAAGAATAATTTCTGAAATTACATTAAAAAACACATTTCTGTTCATGTATGTTTCTTCTTGTAGTGTGTATCGTATTTTATTGTCCACTTCTGAAATATTTTCAATTATCTCTAAAAACCTTTTTCTTTTGATAACTGATACCCAGACCACAATCATGATACTGCTGGTATAAGAAGATATAATATATAAAACGTGGGCAATAAATGAAGTCCGTGAAACATCTTCAAAACTGTAGGTTTCCAATATATGAAGCGAAAATCCAGCCGTGTATATAATCAGCCATATCACAGTAAACATGCAGTTCCAGTATCCATAGTCAGGAGTTACCCTCTTGTTACGTCTGTCCGCTACGTAACTGTACGACGCTAGTCCAAATACTTTACACAAATAATACAGCGGTCTCAACACGGTATAAATTCCGTTCCGAAATACAAACTTCTTCATTTTGTAAATATGTCAGAACAGACAGCGACGTCGCTCTGTTCCAATACGTGTGTGCGTTAATGTTTGTATACGCGTTATAAATGCTGTATGCTTGTATTAATTTCTTTACAAATGACAAATTACGTTAGAAGTTCTGATGATGGCTTTCACTTTAATAACCATTCCTTGAGGTCAGTTTTTATAGTGCTGTAATGTTGGGTGATAATTAATTGATAGGAATGTGCAGTCAGAAGGCTGTTTGTTAATTTGTTTGGAGGTACTAGACGAGACCTACTGTAAGCCGCAGCCGGAATTTTCAACCTATGGTCAATAGAAATCAGGTCATCCATATATAGCGGATGCTGATAATTCCTTAGCCCAACCAGGAAGGAAAAAAGCCGCGTCTGCCAAAAGTGTAATGGACAGAAGAATGGATTTATCTGTCTAGGTTAGGGACAGGTGGTGGACTCTTGTGAATGCGGTAATGAATCCATAAGTTCCATAAAATGCGGGGATTGTAGCTTGTTTCCTTCCTGATCGGGCTAAGAACTTATCAGCACCCATGTAATCTTGAGGTTAAGCCGAAGCCCGAACACCATGTTTCGAACATACAACAGTTTAATCACGTGTTGCTATACTAATCTGACATATATATTGGAGACATTAATTTATTTCGTTTTTTTAAGGAAACTAAACATTTCGGAAAGGTACCCTGTCTCCATTATCAGGGAAATGTATTAAAAATATTCTGTTAGGCCCTTTCGGTGCATCTAGTCTCTCTATTCGGACCAAGCAAGTAAAAAAAAAAGCAGTAGATAAACTTTATTTTCTGCAGTGCAAAAGAATGCCTTCGAGAGGTTCTTTTTACACCCATTACGAGCCTTCCAAAACATTTATCTATGTTGTGCTAATAGCACAAAAAGCGACAGCCTAGATTAAGTAAAACATTAATTAATACTTCGTTCCCTTATTCATGCACACACTTCAAGTGTAAAAGTTTATTTCTGCAGATTTTTATTTTTGAGAGTTTTACTTGGGCATTTTTGGATATCGTATCCATTGCTAATTCTCACTTCTTAGAGTGAGAAATGTTCAGAGAAAAGCTGTAGAGATAATCAAAACAGGCATTATTTGTTCAATATCTCTTTTTCAAAAAATAAGATGGCTTACGAAATGAAGTAGAATCCAGACAGGCTATAGACAATAGGCCTATAGTGAGTCGCAGAGAAAATGCAAGAATTCTGACGCACACTTATATCAATCACACGTACGAAACATAATATTGTTATACTTACGTTTACTGTCTCTCCCCTCTTAATTTCTAAATTTTTCCATAAAACTCAGACCTAGAAATTTTGATTTTTTTTATGCGATATAAGATATTCTCCGCAATTTAGAAACAGGTCTACGATCAAATATATTTGATAGCACGAAAAACTTATATATTGTGAAAGTTGCGAGACCATAACCAACATATCGTAAAAATATATACGTCAATAACGGAGAGCATCCATATTATAAAACATAACTGTTGGTGTTTCTGTCGTCACCTGTTTCTTCGACTACAGCTCATACCTCACAAAGAACACAGTCTTAATTGGGAAAATTAATATCAACGAGATGTTAAATTACATATTATGTAGGCTTTTATCTTAGGGCTTTTTACATTTGTAAAATTTGTAAAAAAATATTTGTTTTGACAGAAGTACAGAATATGAAATTACTTGAAAATGTCCGGTGAGAGTCACATGAGAACCTGTGGAAGGACGGAACTGACGAAGCTGATTTTTGCTTTTCGCATTGTATTCGCGGTGTCACGGCCCATTAATTCAACTAGCTAACTGCAGGAAATAATTTCATTTCTTCTTATTTAACTTAGCGTCCAAAGAAGAGGTTTCAATTTCGTTGTTCCCTACTTCTTCTTTCTAAAAACACATATTCCAAGTCCAATGCAATGACACAGATTGTTGCAGAATTCACATTCCTTTCTTTTGTTCTCATCGGACACTCTCTGTATACTTTCATTGTTATTGTTTTTAGCAAGATATGTTAGCATCGTATATTTACTACATCCACAGCTGCCTGCTTGCACACCAATTAAACTTGACCGTCTCACAAGCCTCCCGGACGCCTGAGCCAGCTGTGTTGCTGTGGCCATGTTAACGGTATTCCACTTACACAGGTGCAATGAAATGTGAATAGAGTATTCGGTTTATGTTGACACAGAAACTTTTTTCTGTGATCTTGGAAAACGACATGGCGGAGCTCTCTTTTTGCGACTCTCACCAAAACGCAATACGTATACTGCACGCTGTTTGCCGAAGAGATCCTCAGTTATACTCCGCGACTACTAGCGCTATCAATGGAATTAGTTGGAATATGACCTGGCTAATACTCTGAATTGAATCAGGCTGCAAGTTCAGAGATTTCGATGCATATGGAAGATATCCATTTCAGGATCGTAATTTTTAAATATGCGCCCATTTTTTAATCACTCTGTTTATCTTGTTCCTTCCAGAAATCGCCTTTATATTAAATTTAAACATGAAGCAGTGTTTTCACCCGTTTGACCAACAGATGTCTCTCCCGTACGCAGATGACAGTTCCCCATTTCTCACATTAATATCGCCATGTCCCTCTGTACTTCCCCCCATATATTAGCATGTAATAGCATGTTAGCAAACGACAGCGTGTATATTAACACAGATTTAGGTGCAAGTTAGTATAATAGGAGTTCAAATTTTCCCGAGTTTTGTTAAATCAGACAACTATAACGAACAATCTATTATATGTTTAAGATACTTGTTGAGACATTTCAATCAGTATCACACAACACATTAACAGCAATAGTGGTTACTAATTTTCTTTATCTTCAAGAATGTGAAAGTTGATATTTCTTGTCACTGAAAGTGCTTTATTGTACAGCAGTGCACACATATGATATGTTTATATAATGTAGTATGTTTGTGCCTTTGGTGTCTATAGCAACAGTTAGGTTTTTCACTATGTAGCCTGCCACATTTTGTTAGCACCTTAATTTAGATTATTAATAAGTCCACTGTGCAACTGAAAATGTTTTCTCACTTGTCATGCGTGACAATAAAAATTAAAACCGTACATAAATTCCTCATCGTGTTTTAATTATTATTGATCTGGTTTTGGCGTTCTTCCAACTCACGAATTTGGCGATGTGTCAATGTTCATTCGATATGGCAGCGTCTTAAAAAGCTTCCGAAAAAGTCATACAGATGAACTGCTTGTACTGTTCACGTTACAAATTTAACACTGGCTGTTCTGTTAGTGGGTTATATTATTGTCTTGCTATAATTAGAAGCAGACAGAAATGGACATTGCTGATGGACTCGCAACAGACACTGACCCATTATTCCTTTCACTTTTCACTCATATTCTTAACACATATGCTTTACTTCACCCGTCACGCGACGAAGTGCCTTACATTCTGATGGTAAAAAACCGGTTAAAAGTTTAATAATGAACGATTCAATTTAAGTGATAAAATTAATGTTTGTTTTGAAATTGTTACTGGCTAAATTTAAAGGTGCAGACTGAAAGTTCTTGTACATAGAAAGAGTTTTGTTTTATTTAACGACAATTAGAATACTGTGTTTGTTTGTGTGTAACGTGAATGCAATTTTAATTTAGGTAATTGGTGGGATGATTCTGATAGGGTAAAACGAAATGTTCAGAATCTTCCTGTCTCAGTGTCAAATCGTCCAACAGAATTGCCACATGGTGTAGCCTGGCTTAGGAGCCGGAACTTCGTTGTGAGAGACCAGCGACGAAGTGCCTGAAACATGGCAATGCCTTGAATTTTATTGAATGCCAGCAGCAGGTATGTTGGAGTAATATGGAATTACAAAACCAGAGCACAATTACACAGGAAGATCAATAATAATACTGGTCGGCGAAATAAAATCACCCCCTGTTAATGTTGTGAATCATTCTTTAATTTTGACATTGCAGAATACGACTATGAAAACCAATTTGCCCTACTAACCAACAAGGTTAAGGAGAAGTGTTGAAATTTGAAAACAAGAATGTAATAAAAAAGTAATATATTTATTTTAATTGCAGTATTCAGTGTCAAATCATGAAGAATGTCTCAACACACGGTATCCTAAATACAAGAAAAAATCGTCATTATTTAATCCTTCACCTCATTTGGCCATTAGCCAATTTGTGTTTCCCTTACATCTCCAGTAGCAGTAAGGAAATTACTTGTACACCATTTTCTACTCTACCCCTTTTCCGTTAAGGAAATGTCCATGTTTATCGGAGACGGCTGCCATGTTTTCAGGAAAGGATTCATAAGGCAATGCGGAAAACGAGGTTTATTGATACTCAATTGTATCATAACCTGAGAAATTTAACTGCAATTTTCCTCTAATTCGTTATAAAGGAAGTTTCTGCAGACGTTGCCAAATGCCTCCCAGTCTCTTCTTTTGTAGCATTTAATTTAGTGCTATAGTTCTAGTCTTCGAATAGTTGTTTAATTTGTGCATCAATAAAAATTCCTTCTTTCAACTTGACGTCATATACGTTCGGAAATGTTTGCCTTAAACAGGCAAAAGATTCGCATTATCCATCGCCTGCCATATCTCTTGAACATGAGGTGCAACAAATTGCTGACAGCCAAACTTATTCGTTATTTCTGACCTTAAGTACAATATACAGTTCTTAAGATCGTCTCATAAGATTCCACAGTGGCTTTCGTGTGATTTTAATACACTTCGCCACAAATACAACAAAAGCTGTTCGGCTTGATTGGCTAAACGTGAGATGTTACACACCAAGTCTCGGAGAAACGGCTGCTTTTGCACTGGTGCAACATTTACGGTGAGGGGTGAAATTAGACTAAGCTCTTGAGGGAAGAAGGAGCGTCGTATTATCATGCAACAATGTATCACGGAGATTTGAAAACACCGCCAAATAAGCGACATTTACTAGCAGCGTCAATTTATCAGAGCGAGTAATTAATTTTTATCGTTGTTATGAAATGGCGTGTTTAGAGTCTCTTTAGTTTGTAAATGTTAGTTTGAAACAATTATGATTATTGTAGGTGATTGACTGAATTAAATAAGTAAAAATGATTGAAGGACATAACAAAAAATTGTTTCAGCGACAAATTTCAGTTTATTGCCATTCAACTGATTTAAAACACTTGTGATATAAACATTTTATTCACACACTGCAGTATTTCAAACAATTCCCAAAGAAAATGTATGAAAAAAGTTTATGGAAGTAAACTGATGCCGATCATTATTTATAGAGACAAACAAAGATGGATAGAGCAATGACCGATGTGACGCACTGGTAACGCTTTAAAATTTTTTGAGGAAACACTTGGCTAGAATATCTCCCTAAACACAATCAAAATAGTGGTACTTTCTTCGTATTCCTCAGTCACTCTACTCAAATGACATTTCACTATCTCCATCAGGCTAGTGCCACTGTATTATAAGCTCTTTCAACAAAACCATTCACCAGTAATTCTACTATAGACACATGTAGACAAAATGTTGACAGCAGCTGAAAATACACCAGAAAAAAAACAAGTGGAAACTGCAATTAACAATTTTTTATGCCTTCGGTTCTGAATTTTAATTCGCCTTTAAAAAAGTAGACATTACTTACGGATTATATGTGCATTGCTAATTACAAAAGTAGTAATCATACATTTCTACATTTTATTAATTTAAGCTGTACCATAATTATAATATACGAAAAATCGTACTAACGACACTGGCAAAAAGGTTTAAATTTACTGAAAATAATCCACATGCGGTGAAATTGTTTGTCATTTCTTGCAGTTGAAGGGAAGACATTTTAAGCTGTTTTACACATTCGTTTCTGCAGTTTCCTTCTAAAAGCAATTTTTGCACTACAATTCTTGAAGACCTTGCTTCGTTCGTCGCTGTGGGACAATAAAACGTTACCTTGAAGAAGAACACAGAATATATAATGTCATATACTACATTTGCTTTTCCCCACTCTTTGAAATTAAACGGCGATATCATAAGTGACATTTATTAGACATGTTATATCATACGGCTCACTGTATATCTACCGCAACCAATGAATGTCAGTTTGTCTTAATGTTCCTTCAATGTTTCCAACACTGGAAACACGTAACGGTGTTATAATTATGTGGTCAACAGCCCTATCGGATCTGATGCACCTTTCGCTCTATTTTTCAAACTTTTTAGTCTATTGACTGTCCCATTTATCCAGGTAGTGAGGCGCTTGTTGAGATGACTGTACCTATGT
>Ga0123352_10013641_pt1 | contig 12900 bp, 8 predicted proteins | sample TergutLab28metaG_FD_89700 | JGI IMG/M metagenome (GOLD analysis project Ga0123352, IMG submission 89700) | Labiotermes labralis P1 segment gut microbial communities from Petit-Saut dam, French Guiana - Lab288 P1 | ecosystem: Host-associated > Arthropoda: Insects > Digestive system > Gut ... | reverse complement strand
TTGTGTCTGTGGGTGAGTGGTTCTGGGATGTGACATTGTGTCTGTGGGTGAGTGGATATAAGATGTGACATTGTGTCTGTGGGTCAGTGGTTCTGGGATATGACGTTGTGTCTTTGGGTGAGTGGTTCTGGGATGTGACATTGCGTCTGTGGGTGAGAGGTTCTGGGATGTGACATTGTGTCTGTGGGTGAGTGGTTGAGGGATATGACGTTGTGTCTGTGGGTGAATGGTTCTGGGATGTGACATTGTGTCTCTGGGTGAGTGGTTCTGGGATGTGACGTTGTGTCTGTGGGTGAGTAGCTCTGGGATATGACGTGTCTGTGGGTGAGTGGTTCTGGGATGTGACATTGTGCCTGTGGGTGAGTGGTTCTGGGATGTGACGTTGTGTCTGTGGGTGAGTGAATAAAAGATGTGACATTGTGTCTGTGGGTGAGTGGTTCTGGGATGTGACATTGTGCCTGTGGGTGAGTGGCTCTGGGATATGACGTTGTGTCTGTGGGTGAGTGGTTCTGGGATGTGACATTGTGTCTGTGGGTGAGTGGATATAAGATGTGACATTGTGTCTGTGGGTCAGTGGTTCTGGGATATGACATTGTGTTTGTGGATGAGTGGTTCTGGGATGTGACATTGTGCCTGTGGGTGAGTGGCTGTGGGATATGACGTTGTGTCTGTGGGTCAGTGGTTCTGGGATGTGACGTTGTGTCTGTGGGTGAGTGCTTCTGGGATGTGACATTGTGTCTGTGGGTGAGTGGTTCTGGGATATGACGTTGTGTCTGGGGGTGAGTGGTTCTGGGATATGGCATTGTGTCCTGGGTGAGTGGTTCTGGGATGTGACATTGTGTCTGTGGGTGAGTGGTACTGGGATGTGACATTGTGTCTGTGGTGAGTGCATGTAGGATGTGACATTGTGTCTTGAGTCAGTGGTTCTGGGGTGTGACATTGTGTCTGTGGGTGACTGGTTCTGGGATATGACGTGTCTGTGGGTGAGTTGTTCTGGGATGTGACATTGTGTCTCCGGGTGAGTGGTTCTGAAATGTGTCTTTGGGTGAGTGGTTCTGGAATGTGACACTGTGTCTGTGGGTGAGTGGTTCTAGGATATGACATTGTGTCCTGGGTGAGTGGTTCTGGGATATGACATTGTGTCTGTGGGTGAGTGGTTCTGTGATGTGACATTGTGTTTGTGGGTGAGTGGATCTAGGATGTGACATTGTGTCTGTGGGTGAGTGTTTCTGTGATGTTACATTGTGTCTGTGGGTGAGTGGTTCTGTGATGTGACATTGTGTCTGTGGGTGAATGGTACTGGGATGTAACATTGTGTCTCTGGGTGCGTGGTTCTGGGACATGGTGCTGTGTCTGTGGGTAAGTGGGTGTGAGATATGACTCTGTGTCTCTGGGTGGGTGGTTGTTGAAAATGACGCTGTCTGTGGGTGCATGGTTGTTGGAAATTACGCTGTGTGTTGGTGGATGGTTGTTGGATATGACGCTGTGTCTGTGGGTGGATGGTTGTTGGATATGACGCTGTGTCTCTCAGTGAGTGGTTTCCAACTTCTGGAGTGAACGGAATGTCTTCTTCTCCATGCTCAAGTGGTCCCGCAAGAAAAGTTGGAACACTTGACGCTCTTGACCTCACATCTCAGGATACCTGAATCCTCAGAAACGACACTGTGAGGCAAATCTCGTTTACCTCCCCTAGTATGTCGGAAGAAATTTTTATTTTTACTGCGATCTTTTGGTGTGTAAGGCCGTGTATTCTAGCAGATATTTACCGAAGATTCGGACGAAAACATAGACGCCACCTTCCAGGTTGATGGCACAAATTCGCAGAAAATATTCCTTTCGATTAGGTAAGGTGGCTCTAGGCTGGCAATCAATCAGAATCTTTGTTCGTGACATGGTTAGCTTTAAACATCGCCCCCACCATTCCCGCTTCTAGTGCGGTCTTCGTTGATCGCACTAATAACAGCATCAGCGTGACCGGTGTGTCATCAGAAGGCGATATTGCGTATCATCACTGTAATCAAGTCAACGGGTAATGCGGTGAAATACTGGAGGAAAAAGCTGATAGAAAATGATACCACCCACACTAGGAACTGAACATAACAATAGGTCCCTGCTTCTAATTTAGAATATCTCATCATATACAGGAGAAGAAGGGCCTATGTAGCTTTCTTGTTCCAAGTTATTGGCAAATCTACCGTTAATATTAACCCTTTAAACGCCGAGTTAAATGTCATCTGCCATCTGCTGGCATTATTAGGAGCTCACCATATTTTCCGCGTTAGCGGGTTAAGGGTTAATGTACTAACTTCAGAAAGATTTCTAGAAACAGCTGAAGACCCTTTAAATCCAATATTTTTACCCTTCGAAGAACCACATTCGTAAATATCAGGTCTATGCCTATATAACTAGGAGTTTCGAGCCGAATTTTGATGTTTACTGACCGTGCATCTCAGTATAATCTTAGTAATTAATCAACTTAATGCACAAATTCTATTTTATAATAAGTTTATTATATGCCTCTACATGTTTCGAGCACTATGTGCTCATTGACAGGAGGTCAAAATTGTATTATACAGCATCTGGTATGGTCACACTCTGTAGGTGGCCGCCCCGTGCACCTGTGCTGTATAATATAATTTTGACCTCCTGATGACAAGCACATAGTGCTTGAAACGTTTAGAGGCATATAATAAACTTGTTATAAAACAAGAATTTGTGCATTAAGTTGGTTAATTACTACGATTACGCATTTTGTGTAGGACTACCTTAAACTTTTCGGATACAACCTAGTCTAACGTCGCCATGTTTCTAATTTTTGGTTTGCAAATAGTGGGCTCATTTATACGCACTGTACAAAGGCAGGTTTGCTCTCTTGCCCATAAGAAATTTCACTTGCCTGGCTCCAATTCTTCATCAGCTATTTTTCACATAACCATCCTAAAGGAAACATTCCAAAGGCCTGCATCTTATTATTCCATATTTTACAAAAATATTACCTTAACAAATCATCACATGTCTTCACACCATTTCAGGACCTAGAAACAAGTGGAGCTAATTTCGCTTCCGCCTTACAAACTTGCACGTCCGCCAGTAAACTGGTTGTAGAAAATTACAAATTACGGCCATGGTTTATCCTTAAATAATAGGCGACTAACTCATACCAATTTTCGTGAAGATGAGGCAGTTGGTTCGAAAATTGAAGTTTAGCACATGAAGGCACACACGCACTCACATTATGCTGGTACTGGAGTATAATATTTTTCTTTCGAGGAAGGATGAAAATCTAAATGTTCACTTTCTGCCATACAGCAAAAAAACTTACTCTCGAGATCTGGGCTCTTCTGGGATACTAAGAAGCGTGTAGCGGTTATTCCTTACCAACATTTCGGGACAACTTATCGGCCCCATCTTGAAGGGCCAAGAAGCCAATCCGTTTTGGATTCTTCATCCATGAAGACCAATAGGTTATTTCTCTTCAGTGATATAATGCAGCGTCCTTATTTGCTGACAAATACTGGTTTTTATTCATCAGGATGGTTAGCTTGGAGACAGGAAGAACCGCGGTTGCGGCTGTTACAATTTTCTACGGGTTCTTTTCAGCTCATTGTATTTCACTGTATGGCATTTGAGATCGTGACTGTAAATATTTTGTTTAAAGACAGTGCTTGAATATTTCATTTCCGTGTGTGCAGTTGACACTAAGCTCGCACTTACCACAGTTAAAGAATGTACTCGAAATTGTTTCCGCAGGCTCGCACATATGACAAACTCCTTGTTCAGTTCATGTCGACGTTCTGCCGATGATACTGAAGTCCCCCCCCCCTGATATTTATCAGTGCGAGGATTGTTAATAATCATATGCACTTTAACAAGCCGCACACACAAAAAAAAACTTACTGGTTCAGGTATGGCGAACGAGAAGGCCCAAGTCCCCTTGCTTGTTATTCTGGCACCGAAACACACGCATTGAAGAACGCCCTGAGTTCTTGAAATTTCTGGACGAAAAAAAGGCAAAGATTTTCACGTAATCAACAAGGTGGTCAAAAATGGTGTCTGATTTTATGTAAAATATTCGTTTAAATTTATTTACTCAGAAAAAATTTGGTTCAGTTACCCTAGTTGCAAACATAGTACACCAGATACCTGCCTTAAAGTCCTGTAATGTTATTTGTTAGATTAATATGGGAAATATTTTGTTCTGAGATTTTATTTATCCCTTATGTGGAAACCAATTTTCGTCATCAAACAGAACGAATGTGGTGTCTGTATCTTCATCAAGCACCCCAAAGAAGGTACCAGTTCAAAAACTTAGCCTGTTTCACCATATGCGTCGTAGATTTCTTTGTGTACCGTAAGAAATGCCTAAAGTGACTAACAGACGACTCAGTACACTGCGCGATAAGAAACGGGCTAGCTTGCCTTTGGATTTTCTTACACTTCCGTCTTAAGTATGAACGTTTCGTAGCGATCTGGAACACATCTGAATTGCATATAAATGAACTGTCAATGAGTTAGCATTGCCAAGCTGTGCGTCGTTTAAAATTCCCTACATAACAATCTAGTAAGAACAACTAGTTTTTTGATTGGCTACTTATAAAATCGTCCGAGGCATCATATTTCAAAATTTTGAACGTTTGAAATTCCGATTTCTAATTGGACTGCTAATTTGGTTCTGGTTTCTAAGAAAATTTACATAAAAACTGTCCTACTCGAAAATCCCGGAAAAAAAAGGTTGGCTGGAATTCCCTGCAAAACAGACGCTTCTACCGACGTTAAACTCAGGTAGCCATCTGTTTACCAACAATAAATGTAAATCTACGAATCTAAAAATACAAAATAACATTGTATCTAGATACATAAATGTTGCTAACTATGACAAAATAATAGCTACTCTCTCTCTCTGTGCAATGAACCTAAACTCTGCCAATAACAGATTACACTTCAGAACCGATTATAGAAATAACAACATAGTTTATTTACATTCTAACGCTCCCTATGATAGACAGTAAGTCTACAAATTTTGACGTTTTGCTGACCGTACATCTCAGTATATTTGTCTCAGTAATTAACCAACTTGATGCACAAAATTTTTGTTTTGCAATAAGTTTATAAACATGTAGAGGCATGAAATAAACTTATTTTAAAACAAAAATTTTGTGCATCAAGTTGGTTAATTACTGAGACACTAAGTGTACAGTCATAGTGCGAGTCGGCCGGGAAGTGACGTTGATCACCCACCCCCATCTAACCCCCAGGTTATGTGAGAGTACAGCTACCCCCTGTCTGTGCGTGCATTACGTGCTTTGGGAAGAAATTTACCTTTTACATAGATTGCCCATTGTGCTTTGTATGGTTAATCCGTGTGAAAAGACTAGAAGAAACTGTAAATTTACTATTACAGAATTTAATTCTGAATTTGTTTCATAGCTTTTCCACTCACATCGTCAGCACCTTCAGCCATAAGTGTTAAAGTTTTTCGTCTCGTGAAATAAAGTTGATCACATGAAGGGGAATGAGATTAGTACGCAGCGTGTTTGGGGAAATGGTAAATTATTATAAACGTGGTCAGAAAGGGCGGATATGAGTGGGTAATAGTGAAATGTGTCGCAATAATGGCGTGAGATTGCTGTTCTGGCTCAGAATAACATTCAGTGATGTGATTTTTTGGACACAGTAATAAACGTCCTGGTTTCATAAAAAGCTGTGAATTTCGTGACTACCCGAACGACTATCAGCGTCTTCAAATGGTCACTCCTCGACTGAGGTGTCCCATCTGCGCTTTTATTTCGAAAGTGACTGAGTTTCCCTGCAATATTCTCTCTCTATGTGCCATGCTTCCTTTGTTTAAGTTGCGTGTAAACCTTCCAGCTTGGGCCGGGAGACCACAGTCCATATAGCCACTCGCTACGGGCTGGACGGTCTTGGGATCGAATCCCAGTGGGGCGAGATTTTCCGCACCCATCCAGAATGGAACTGGGGCCCACTCAGCCTCATGTACAATGGGCATCGTGCCTCTTTCCCTCGGGAAAAGCGACCGGGACGTGGCGTTGAACCCCACCCCACCTAGCACTGAAGTTAAAGGAAGAGTAGAGCTATACCTATACTCTCCTGTGCTGGCCTTCATGGTCTGTTCTGTGGTGAAATTTACTCTATAATCACCCCTGCTTCATAACGTCCTTGGGTCCACGTAATTGTACACAGCGATATGCGATATTTGAACTTCTGCAGATTGACGTGTGTCACTCATACCCGTACTGAAGCTTGCTGTTAGTAACTTTACTAGGAAGTGAATACATGAAGAGGTCATTGCAGTATTGTACCTTAAATCTTTAGTGAAATTCTAGAGACTGACGAAACCACAGGCTTGTCATATTCATTTTTATTGTGTTAGTATTCAGGCATTTCTCAATGAAAGATTACATACGCCGACGAACTGAGAGCCTCTGGGTCAATATTCCGGTAATTGGATTCCACTCCTTGAGAAAGGAAACCAATCTGAGGAGGGGTTTCACATTCTGAGCTTGAATATGAAAGACTGTAAAATACTTCTCAGTCCAGTTTTCCCCAATATTCGAAAGGGCATGATTTTGGAGATTTCGGGATTCTGCCGCGGTGCGGTTGAGGCCTTCTGTCTTCTGGAATGTTACCCAGGGTTTGTTGGTAGCTAGTTACCGACATTTCGGGACGGTTTCTCGGTTTCATCTTCAAAGGACAAGCAGTCGAAGACTGGACTGATTACAATGACCTTCGAAAGTGGACTGTTTCATCCATGAAGATGGGACGAAGAAGCCGTCCCGAAACGTCGTAACTAACCACCAGCCAACGGTGCGTAACACCCCAGAAGAGCGAAGGCCCCGAGCATTGCCTTGTTTGAAGGTTTCCAGTCTTAGCCCACTTATCCTTATCCGATGATTATTTTTAAGGCGAGTAGTTGGAGAGAAGCATTTACCGTGCCAGTATGTCACCCTAATTCTCACGGGTACTGGCCCGCGATCGACATATACAAATCGAATTTCTACCTCACAGAGCAGAGTGTCCACCTCACGTGCAAAGGACAGTCAGTCAGTGATACTTACTAAAATAATTGCTGTTTATTGCGACAGAGTTTCTGCATGCTGAAGCTGTTAGTATACGCAGCAAACACACTAATTAAAATCGTCTCGCCGAAGGTGTTACAGTTCCACAGATCATATTTGTCATTCATGTCAGTTTGAAATTTGCTGTAGCATTGTTCAGGCGATTTTTGCGGACCATTACCACGGCTGGCTGCTTAGATCTACGTGAAGAATGTAGTGGACGAAGTGGTAACAGAAAAAGTATTTCTCCGAGTAGACTAACTGGAGTTTTATACGTTACTATTACCCCACCAACGCTGCTTACCTATTCATTTATCTGTTGTCTGGGAGATGGCTAGAAATTCCACCACAAGCAGTAATTCCACTCAAACACTGTCTCTCTGCAGCACGAGAATGAATAATTTTAAAAAGTTTGAAAGAGTCCTTGAATTCTATCACACACTAAATTTTCTCTATTACCTGCCATTTGTGGTATATGGTAGCAGTGATATTAGTAGTAGTAGTAGTAGTAGTAATAGTAGAAGTAGTAGTAAGTAGTAATATCAGTAGTAGTAGTAGTAGTAGTAGTAAATTTATCTACACGTAATTAAATACTGCATCCTGTATATGTGTGTATATGTATATGTAATAATGTAATTGAATCTGCACGCATTCTTCATCGCGAAAGCAATTGATGGTTATTAAAGAGCTTTAGCTCCAGCCGATTTACGTACGGCGGAAAAGACGCCGTTAACTATTCAATATGAGGTTGGGCGTGCAAAGAACTTCTCTGGACGGAGTGGAGATGAGAAAAAGCCTAGCTCTTGCCAGGAGATGAACCTCAGTTCCTCAGCCATTCGGCCCCTGTCCCAGTCACTATACCGACTCCAAAAGCCATAATCTGCAACAGCTGACAGATTGAACTATCGTGCAGCAAAGCCACACACAAAGCTGACCATGAAATTAGAGGGGAGATTTGTGTCAGTATGTAACTTTGTTAGATTCCTTTGGAGTGTAAATTCTTTTCTTCAGGCCTAGGTTCCGAAGGAAGGGTCCAGGACATGTACATGTGAGGCGGTGGGAAAGCCGTATGTAGCGGTTTGTCTAACGGATTAGTTCCACCATGTCTGATTGAGCCGTTCTTCCTCAGGTTATTGTTGTCCTCAGGTGACAGTTAAATGAAAGAGAAACCTCAACTGAACCTGGCATTGATGAGATATTTCAATTATATTCATGTCGGAATAAAATATTTTACGGTCTTATTTGGCGGAAGAAGCAATTTGTTTCTGCCCTGCCTTCAAAATCCGATAAGGCATCCACTAATAACGTAATCTGTTTTGCAGTAGTTGGCCGATGTAGCGCAAGGCTACGTACCTTCTAGAGTCAAGCTCCTTGAAAACGCAACTGGTTAAGGGTGTTTTTTATTTCACTCGAACTTTCAGTACCACTTTTTTTTTCTCCAACTCACTCCTAAGTTTTTCCAGGTTTTATTTCGAAATAAAACTTTGTACGCATTACTCACCGATACGACACAAGGGACATGCCATATTTATTATGATAGTAGCAGTAGCAGCACTAAGAAATAATAATAATAATAATAATAATAACAGTAATAATGGCAACGGAAATTGATCGGTTCCACGTAAGGTAGTAACATGTACCTGGCTACCCAGTCACTACATGTATCATATAGTAGGCTACACTTCGGTGTATAATGAAACTAGCGTTATCTGTGTATTTAGGAAGTAAGAGTCTAGCCTTCCACAGGGGCTCCAGATAATTAATTTATCTCTAAAGTGAGATATCTTCCTTGTGAGTTTCTGTGCCTGTAGCAAAGACCAATCTTTCAGTGTACTCAGACTGTGGTACATATTGTTTTAGTTATGAATAAAACAGATAAATACATATTGAATAGAACAAGAAATTAAGATACTGCCAATCCTTAAACCCACACCACGCCCAAATAATGCCATCAGTTAATCTCGGTCTCTAACACACAACAATTACATATGTAACTGCGTACATTTTCATAGCGTTTCATACTGTAGGGTAGAAAGAGCCTGAAAAGACAGAAAGGGAGGAGGGGATAAGGCAACAATAGAAGAGCAGATGGAATGGGGAAGTTATGGAAAGAGTGATTGACATTTATTTTCGTGGGCAGAAACAACGTAACATTTTTAGAAGTTTCCTCCGTCTAAGATTAGTAAGAAGGTGAAGAAGTAAGAATGGTTAGTAGTAGTGGGTTGAAATAAGGGTCGCGGGACTGTTGTATATATAAATGTTGGTGAAATTTATAGTGGTGAAATGCAAATTTCTGACTTCCACATCTGGGGATTTAATATTTGTGAAATAAATCCGAAGGGTTGGTTGAAAGGCATGCACTAATACACAGAAACGTGGGAACAATTTGAACATTTCCATGAAGGCAGAGTAAATCCACGAAAATATGTATTGAGATGGTCGATCAAAGGTCCTTAAAATTATATAGCATACAATTTTCTAGCCAGCAGATAATAGTTTAAATTTCCTCTTTCTCACCCCACACGTGATACAGAACATGCACAGTGGCAAGAATTTAATGTTTTGTGAAACATGCATCGTGAATTATTAGTTTAATAAGAACCAACAGGATGCACTATTTACTTTCAGTTTATTTGACGATTAACCTCTACATGTTTCGAGCAGGTTTACTGCTCATCATCAGGAGGTACTAGTCCGTATATACAGCAATTGGTATGTATCATGTGTTTGTGTTGGCTGGCTGCTAGCAGCATCCTGCCTGCTAGCAGCCAGCCAACACAAAAGCATGACACATCGTCAAATAGCATCCTGTTGGTTCTTATTACATTAAGATGGCACGAATATTTGCTGCCCACTGTTGCCAGTGTGTATGGTAGCCGAAGCTGTCACAGCTATGTGCAAGTACTGAGGCAAAAATGTGGGATTCGAATAAGATTCGCACCCTCTTTCTTAATATCTTTATTTTAAACTGTATCAGATTGCCTATGTTTTAATTCCCTTGTAGGGTAAAAATATATGTTACTATACTGATAAGGAAAGCATGAATATTCCATGTGCAAAACGGGTACTTACCTTACTCTGTATGAAGAAAGAGGAGTGCCTTTTAAATTTCGGGATTTGTTTGGGGAAAACTTCGTGTCGGATAGCGTTTTGTTTTGGTTAGTATAAAAACTCTATTCCGTTTTGTTCTTTAACGTCTTTAACCAAGTTTTTATAATTATGAGCCTAGTTTTTCGTTTTTACTTCTCATATTAATGAATGGTATATTCCACACGTGTCTGATACAACAAAGCTTACATAGGTCTGTGATAGCTGTAAATAGCTTCAGCTCTAGCTGTAATCCACGCGTAGCAAATTGCCCATTGTTAAAGATTTTGCTTATAAATTCCGCCGAACCTCTCATATCGGAAAATGGCCATGAACTACAAGAAGATATACTCGGGGTGTTATCTAACAGTAGCCTGTTGAATTGCTGCCGTGACGTACATGTCAGTAGCAACATATAAGGCCTCTTGTTTTGTTGTATTAATTTTAGATGAAACTCTTACACTAAAGCCACTATAAATTGAATCTTTATGTGGGTGCAGTCATATAGACGTTGATGATGCAATTCAATGTGCACCCAAAGTAACAATAAGTCGACTTTTATTTATTCATGAGCCGATCTGCTGTTCAGAGGACCTTGGCCTAAGGGGGAAAAATTCCGAATTAGTCATATGTAACTGACCTATGTGGCGGCACAACTCTTTGTGAGGAAAAGCATGGCCGACGGTATTGTTGAAATGCTGGCTTAGCATGTCTTGATGGTCCAGATTGTGTGCTGGTTCTATGGGTGAAGAAACCGTAATGTAATTGTCTTGGATGTTCGGTTCTTTTGGTATAATCATCATTGTATGCCGTGTGGCTGTACACCACTGGGATTACAAAATCAAAATGTGGATGCGTTTAAATGTCGTGCTGTGGAATAATTACGACAGAAGTGTCTCAAACAAGGCGTTATTCCAAAGTACGCTCAGATTAAAGTCCCCTACACTTCTCCCGCCTCAGTAACCACGCAAAAGAAAATGCAAATATCCCGCATTAGAGAAGAATATAAGAAGTTACGAACAGAAGTGATATGTCTGTTCGTTCCCTCTGTGGATTATTAAAACTGTTTTAACAAGCATTGTTATAGTGACTGAGTCAAGACCCATTAGGAGAGAATTACATGCTGCACGCACTGTGCGATCAGAGTGAAGATTTTCTGTCGGGAAACCGGAAGGAAGGAGACCTCTTGAGAGATGCTGACGTGAACTGGGGAATAAATAGACATGGTGTTAAAGAGGTAGCGTGGGATAATATGGACCTTATGTATGTGGTCTGGGGTAGGATATACTGAATCCCACACAGAAGGGCGAATGCTTGATTTGCTTATCGACTAAGAAGTTCCCAAGTGAGACAATCCCCACGGAATTAGTCTGTTATTTTGGGTGCAAGCACAACGCAACATGACCGTCAGCTAATGCAACTCACTTCGAACTTGCAGCACGGCGTAACTTTGCACCATTGGCCATTATGGAATGGAATACTTATTTACTGTAATTCAACAGTTCGTTGAGGATTATCACAATACACAAAGGCTCAGGCGATTTTTTAATATACCTAATTACCTCCGTAAACATTCACTAATATATATATATATTTGTGAACGTAGTACTCCTCATCAAATATTATTCGTGTGATCTAATTAAGAAGAATTAGATGGGCGGGGCATGCAGCACGTGTGGGAGAAAGGAGAGGTGCATACAGGGGTTTGGTGAGGAAACCCGAGGGAAAGAACAAGCGTAGATTGGAGGATAATATTAAGATGGATCTTCAGGAAGTGGGATGTGGGAGCGTGGATTGAAATGATTTAGCGCAGGATAGGGACAAGTGGTGGGATCTTGTAAAGGCCGTTACGAGCCTTCGGGTTGCATAAAATGCAGAGAATTCCTTGAGTAGTTGAGAATCGGTTAGCTCCTCAAGAAGCACTCTGTTCCATGGGTTCAGTAAATAAGTAAGTTAGTAAGTAAGTAATGAATAAAATATACTATTGAGATGGACTCTAAATTACGATTAATATTATGTTAAAAATGTCAAATGTTTATTTCTTCATGGTACAACAAAATGTTGAAACCAGTTAGCCAGTGTTTGTATAACTGACTAGTAAGAATATTTTATTCTTTGTCCCTCAACATTTGTTTAATTCAGCTCTGGTAATTACCGTCAGTAGGTAGCACTGCAAGTTGTCTGTGCAACACATATCCTATTGGAGACTGAACTGATTTATAAGCTTTTGTGTGCATGATGAACCGTACTGTACACATTTCATGTAAAACTATAATTTCTAAATTAAATACTTACTACATATTATTTTAACTTTACAAAACTCTGTGTTTTGCTCTGGCAGTGTATTTATGCTCCTGGAAATGATTCTCAGAATAAACAACTATAATTTCCCTACCTATCATTGGCCGGTTTGTCTGTGTGATGAAGAATATTTTCTTATGAGAATTATTTTTTAACCAGGCTGTTGAGCACTGCATAACACTGGTCTACCAAGTTTTAGGCCTGGTTGCATTCCCACGATATAACTGTTTTTTTTTCTTTTCAAAGGTTTGATAAATATATCTGATATTTGAGGCATTAAAGAATATATCTGCGAAGAATCTTTACAATAAATTTGTTTCATACCTTGTTTATTCACACTTTATTTTCAGAACTGAATTTGTGTGATTAAACTTTAAGTAGAATAACTTGTTTTTCAAGTGTAATTTGAAACATTGCATTAAGAAAAGAAATTCTC
>Ga0123352_10013639_pt1 | contig 12901 bp, 10 predicted proteins | sample TergutLab28metaG_FD_89700 | JGI IMG/M metagenome (GOLD analysis project Ga0123352, IMG submission 89700) | Labiotermes labralis P1 segment gut microbial communities from Petit-Saut dam, French Guiana - Lab288 P1 | ecosystem: Host-associated > Arthropoda: Insects > Digestive system > Gut ... | reverse complement strand
TCCCTTGCTAAAGTCATTTTAAAAACATTCACAAAATAATTCCATTATATTAACAGGGTGATGTAGCAGCATATCGTGTTGTGTAAGAGTACGTTGTTAGGAATGCATTCCTAATAACGTACTCTTACACAACACGTTTAAAGTTATTCTACGAAATGCACGGTGCAACAATGAGGATATGTACAGTGTGTTCAAGGATAAGTTACAGAATTTTTCCCTTAACCAATTTAATTAAATATTTGCACCATGACACAAGTGAAATTGAAGTGAACGTAAATTTAAGTGTAATGGCGGTAGTGAAAAAATCTAAAAAAAAAACACTCCGACTTAACGTAAGACTACTTTTGTTACTCTTCGGCGGAAAATGCCCATTATGTCAGGTCAGCATTAAAAAATGCTTAAAAATTTGCGACTTTTCAACAATATATTATCACTTTACTTTTGTAAATTATAGAATTACTTTTATTCTTAATTATAGGACACATTTAAACATTGTCACTTTTACTAATCAGTACGTATACATGTATACTTACAGGACATGGAGCGGTAGATATGTAAAGTAGCATCTTTACGTGAATGAGAGAACCACGAAACATTTCAATTATGTAATTTTCATAATAAAGTTCCTTAAAAAACTTTGAAATTTTCAACATTATATTAACACTTTAATTTCTGTAAATTTTGGAATAAATTTTACTGTTAGTTAAATATTTAAACATTTTCACTCGCACTAGTCAGTATATGCATACTGTGTACGTATCCTGTAAATACAGAACAAGGTACCGTAGACATGTTACGTAGGTTATTTACACGAATGAGAGAATAACATCAACAAAAACAGAAAGGGGCTCTAGCTCCAAGATTAAACCAAGGGCCGCTGTGCGCGCAGAAATAGCACTGTAGCTGCATACAGCGAAGGTTTAGGATTAACTTTTATCTAGCCTCTAATGGTGAAGTCACTTTAGGTGCATGAAAGTAGCGTGTTTTTTTTTTTGCAGAAGGAGGGTACATAAAAGTTTAAGTGGGTCGGTGTAACACAGTAGCATTCACAAAGAAAGAAACACACCTGCAAGAGCATTGTGTGTTTAAGAAATGACGATGGTTGAGAGTTTCTTCTACTGGGATGTAGAGGCAGCAAGTTTCTCCGAACGTCGGTAACTATAACTGTTACCTACAGTGGCTCGCATCGTCGCTATGGTCGAAACTATTGATTTGTATATAACGTTTCATATGTTATTTGTTGATATGTTCAGTTACATTTTCATACAAAATTAAATATCAGCCCTGAAGAATAAAAATCCAACTAGATGCCACTTGATATTTTATTGTAATTCTTATAGGCTCAACATGTTTCGAGCATTTCTATGCCCATCAGGAGCTCGCGACTATGTTGTTGATTACCACATTGGTCTTGTCGTTCTTGGTTTCCTGTATGTTGGAGGTAAGGTGCAGTTAGGCTGGAGTAGTGTCCGGGTTGCAGGCTCAAGCATCTTACCTCCAACATACAGGAAACCAAGAACGACAAGACCAATGTGGTAATCAACACCATAGTCGCGAGCTCCTGTTGATGGGCATAGCAATGCTCGAAACATGTTGAGCCTATAAGAAGTAAAATAAAATATCAAGTGGCATCTATTTGGTTTTTTATTCTTCCGTTATCACAATGATTGACGATCCAATAAACATCAGATCAGCCCTGAAATTTGAATAGGACATTGCTGTTAAATCGGATCTATATGCGTGACTTTGCAGAGCTTTCCCATTGCTCTTTTGCATCACAAAATTACTTTGCCACAGGTTAAATAATTTCTTACACTTGTTATATAAAATTACGAATAACTAAGAAGGGCCACTGTAGGTTCATTTAAACAGTCTAGAGAGATGTGACGGGAACAGATTGACATTGTTCTTTATTTTGATTTTATTATAAATTCCCACTCAGTAAATGCTCTGTAAAATGGCGAAATTGTGAAAGGTAACTGTGATTTTGTTCGGTTTTAAGCTTCGTTTTTAATCATGTGAAAGGTGTGAGTCGAAAGAAGGAACAATGTAAAAAATAAAGGATTATTAAATATCTATATTTTTTTGTTCATTAACTTTAAGGAATTCCAAACAAAAACGTTATCTCCCTGAAAAAATTTTTTTTTTTTAGAAAGAATTAGAATAGCAGTAATTCCCGTGTTAGTTCAACAGGAAAGACTTTCCTACGAAATATTCCCCAGTAAGAAAAAATACGGCTGATCTTATTTCAGCAAATAAATTTGTGTGCACACAAAATGAAAGCGTGTTATTTTGTCATACAGAATTCTGGCACTAAATCAGCCATTGCACTATAGTGACCATATAATTAAAAGGATAATTTTGTCAGAATAAAGTCATTGCCTCAAGACAGCAACCGATTAGGGGCGCAAGTCACTGTTACAAAATGTGTAACCGTAACTAAGTGTACAATAGGACTTTCTAACTTTATTGTAACTTCCATGTTGTTTAAGTGACACTTCGTAAACTTTTCTTCATACCTGTATTGACTTCTTTTGAAAAAAATATATTTAAATTCAATTTTTTATTTCCTTCTTTATTTTAGCCTGTTCCTTTTTTATTTTAGTCTCTTTTGAATTCCCACGTAATACGTACAAGTCTAGTCTTGCCGTCGAATGAAAAGTAATTGTCAGCGGTACAATGGAAAAAACACTGAAGTAGAAGAATATTACTAAGTGAGGAAGTTATTAATTTTTATTGTGCTCCAGTATTACAGCAACCCTAAAGTCGATGTTGGGTTGTGCGGATCTGGTAGCACGAAAGTAAAGAAGACAATTAAACGCAGGGTTTTATTTGAATGTTTAAAATAAAGAGGACATTTGGAAGGCATACAAGTACGCAGGAAAATATTATTAAAAAATGAGGAAGATCTTATTGGTACTGCACGGAGCTGGATCTAGGTCAAGCCAGACGCTGGCTTTGTGAATATAGCTACCAAATTCCAAGTTCCAAAAAGCAGAGGAATTTCTTTACAAGATGGGCGAATATGAACTTATCATCTATTTCTGTTCATCGAATTAGTATACGAAAGTGCTTGTTATTTTGAGACGTCTTTCCCGAATTTCCCAGGAGATGCTGACCAAATCCAAAAGTGCCCTTCCATCATAAATATCATTTTCCGTGTCAAGAATTAAATTAATTAAATTATCAATTTCAGCTGTCAATTATTAGCAGATCCCTGTCAATGAAGTCTGGTTTAAATTAATAAACCTAACATCAAATCTTCATCTCTTTTATATTATAAAGTAAAATATCATTTCATCTTTATTAACTGACATGAATTACGACTACGTGTTTTAGTAAAATTATCTATTATCAATTCAATTTCAGACATTTTTCTAATTGCGAGCACTCCGAATATATCCGATATTAAATTAGAAAATCCTGTAATTGTTTTGTTGAGGGCTGAGTTGAACCTAAACATGTGTCTGCAATTCCTATCAGTTAAGCAGGATAACTGGATATTGCATAAATTAATATAAAACTGTGGAAATTGGATTTTTAGATTTATTCATATTTATCTAAGACAGTGGAATACATCAAGGAAATATAAAGAAATATGGCATCATAGACGCACATCACCTATACATTCATGTACTTATAGGTTGAAGAAATCCAACGAGATGCAACAGTATGCAGATATTTATTTACTGCTAAATTACTCTACATGTTTCGGGCGTCCATCGCGCCCATCGGGAGTGCATAAAACTGTAGTTGCAGCCTCTGGTACAGACCATACTATCTGGCGAGCAAGCTTCCTCAAACGTGACCAAATAAGGACCGACGACCCCAAACCAGTCATTAGAGCAATTTAGCAGTAAATAAATATCTGCATACTGCTGAATCTCGTTGGATTTCTTCAACCTAAAATTACGATACACGGAACTACAAATATAAAATTCATGTACTTATTCGACACTGTTGAAAGAATTTAATTTTTGATTAAGACCCGTTTTTATACGTGATTTTTAATCGAATTAAATGATTTAAATACCAGTGGACGGTATAAAATTAACTAGGACTGCACTAATATTCGTATTTTGTTAGAAAATTTTCGTTGGTGGGTATGTAAAAAAATTAAAATGAAGAACTCTTTTATGTATTTCTAGAGTTCCATTACCGTGTCGCTGAACATATTTTTCCAAGGAAAGTTTTATGATTCTGTAGATTTGTGTCTCCACATTTTATCACCAGTACAGGTTTCACGCCCGAATTGCCACAAGGTACTATAGCTCAGATTTTTTCTTAGAAAGAAAGAAAGCAGACACATGCACACTTCAGTCGTAATCGGATAAATGGAAAAAGGCCAGAACAGTAATTGTGTTAGGTAGTAGCATTCTGAGTTGCCCGTTACAGTCTCTCATGTGTCAGCGTCACTTTTTTGGGTGAGCTATCCTAAATGTTTGGTGAAGCTGTTTGACACCTAGCGCCAGTAAAATGCTGTCCTCTTTAACAAGATAAAGAGTCGCCAGGGAAAGTAATTTATAAAACAAGTTGTACCCGTAAGAAAACATTCGCAAGCAGGAACAGTGAAATGTTTATCAACAAAAGTTTAGCATATTTAGCTTAGTAAACACAAATATTTTTGTAATAGAATTTATCCCGTTGTTTTCTGGAAACATAGTGACATCATATCATCAAACACAACCGTATATTTGATGTTTGATGGAACGTGCATCATTGTGATAACTGAAGAATAATAACCAACTAGATGCTACTTATTATTTTATTGTACTTCTTATAGGCTCAAAATGTTTCGGGCACTATCCTTCCATCTTTACAGAACGAAACGACTAATGTGATAATCAACATTATAGTCGCGAGATCCTGATGATGGGCATAGTAGTGCCCGAAATGTGTTGAGCCTGTAAGAAGTTCAATAAAATAATAAGTAGCATATAGTTGGTTATTATTCTTCAGTTACAATCGTATATTCTCAGAAAAACGCTAAATGTTTCGAAATAAAGAAAATTAAGAGCAGATTGAGGTCAGGAAATGCTTGCTATCATTCGGTGCAGAATCTTTTGTCTTCCAGGTTGCCATCCAAAAATTTAAATATCAAGATATATAGAACTCTAATTTTGCCTGTTGTTTTGTATGGGTGTGAAACTTCGTCGCTGACATTGCGGGAGGAAAGGAAGCTGAGGGTGTGTGAGAACATGGTGTTGAGGAGAATATTTGGACCTAGGAGGGAAGATGTAACGGGGGAATGGAGGAGATTACATAACGAGGAGCTAAATGATTTGTACTCCTCACCCAATATTGTGCGGGTGATAAAATCGAGAAGAATGAGATGGGCTGGGCATGTTGCGCGTATGGGTGAGGAGAGGGTGTGTATAGGGTCTTAGTGGGGAAACCGGAGGGAAAGAGACCACTGGGGAGACCTAGGCATAGATGGGTGGATAATATTGGGATGATCTCCAGGAGGTGGGATGTGGGTATATGGACTGGATTGGTTTGGCCCAGGATAGGGACAGGTGGCGGACGCTTGTGAGTGCGGTAATGAACCTTCGGGTTCCGTGAAATGCGGGGAGTTTCTTGACTAGCTACAAACCAGTTAGCTTCTCAAGAAGGACTCTGCACTATGCAGTTAAGTAAGTAATTGGCTAACTTACTTATTAGAGTTTTAGGTTACAGTAATAACGTAAATTGCTATCTCACAAAAAAGGAAAACAAATATCATAATGTAGTAATATGATTTGCATTTTTACCTTCAATTTAACTCTGCATTTAGCTTCATGATGTATTATTTATTCCGAAAAATGTAGCATTTTTCTGAGAATATGCAGTTGTGTTAGACTGATGATGTGATGCTATATTGATTAAACATTGTACGTACTAATGCTTGATGCTGGGTAGTTTTCTTTCTGAGATCATCGGAACATAAGCGGCATGTAAATAAGAAACAAAAGCTTCCTAGCACGTGTAAATAAGAAACAGAACGTTGAAATCGACATTCTTGCCTCAAGCGAAGGCCAAGGGAAGTACGTGAAATACGTTAGTTTTTATTTGCCTCCGCTTGAGGCAGCACTGCAAATTTTTAACTTTAACTTTTTTGTTAAAAATATTTATTGAGAAGGAACTAAATGAAACCACAGGAGATTGCTATGGGTACCGAATCTTAAGATTTTCAAAAACGTGCGTCTTGAAGGGTTCCCTTCGGTAATTCAGTAATCATGATGTCGCAAACAAAGCGTGCCGTATTTGTGTGTAACGATGGCGGCATGCTGATCAGAATCTTGCCACTGTTGGCACTGACCAAAATGTACTCTGTCTTTTGTCAAGTATTTTGTTTATTTCTATACAGCAGTACGAATAGTCTCAATATAAAATCGAATTGGGATATAGAATCAGTTTTGCTGTCTTTTTTCACGTCTTAAGCAGCGCAAGGAAACGCAGAATACTGCAAATAATTCCAAATGTTGCTCTGTAAGCGTCTGATCTAATAAGAGAAGCTGCCACGTCGCTGTAGAGAGTGACTAGTATTTGGGAACATTCAGATCATATGAACATTTAGCCTGATGTAGAAATCAGCCTGTCAGTTCTTCTGTTAGGAAGAAGATGAGCGATTTGCGTCCTCGGACAGAGCTCTCAGTTCAGTCCGACTCCTCAGTATTAATAATTAATAAAGGAAATACATAACCATGAGCACGACATGAAGGCGTATGAGGGAGTGAAGGTGTAACACTTCCCATTCTTAAGAATCAGCTGCATGCTGCGATCGTTTTACACCCGGGGATACTGTGCCTACCTCCCCCGCTCCGCTGTCCGTCGACAGCGCTTTCCATTGCACCAGGTCCAATGTCGAGAAGAAGTCGACAGTGGTTTCCTTTGCACCAGGTCCAGTGTCGAGTTGAAGTCGACATGGTTTTCTGTTGCACCAGGTCCAAATGTCGAGCTCAACTCGACACCTTCTTCTACAGTGCTTTGTGCTATTTTTTCCTAAATTTCTGTCTTGTAAAGGGCACTTTTGAAATTCGGATATTACAGATTTTATGGAAATTGAATTTGGGCCAGACAGTTGGAATTCACGATAATAATTTGGACTGCAATCGTTAAAACTACCCACTTTTATTTCCTAAATTGACACCAGTTGTTAAAGGGTATCATCAAACTGTTGCAGTGATAGCAAATCCAGAAATCCTTATCGACAAACATAATCAACGCCCATCTTTAACAAGTATTTACAACTGTATTTACTTACTAAAGCGACTGTATTGTCCACTTAATAACATTCTAAGTGATATTCGTACGTCTGAATGATAAAGTAGATCGCATTCTACCAAACCACAACAATTACCTTCATCTAACAAGCTTACAACCCGTAATTCACCTCGACGCGCAACAAGCTATATTGTAGGTTTTGACGTAACACAAAATTGAAGGCTCGAAGTGTGTTTGTACGGCTTATTATTCCTTAAAAGCACTAGTATATAAGTACAGCTTACTCATGAAGTCTTGTGGCCTGCAGCGGAAAGCGCTTAATGAAATTCCTGAGGCTTCCCTAGCGGTGCGTGCTAGTTACAGTACACGGTGCTGTGGCGGTGTTGCGTACCGCCGGAAATACCAACGCTGATATCCACCGAAAGACCACACTAAGCCGCAACCGGAAGATGTAATAAACCTTTAAGAATTGAATTGTATTTCGCGTTGTCGCGAGGGGGTGGGGGGGGGGCGGAGGAGACCGGATAGCTGCGGAAATATGGTTATATTCCCGCCAAGTGAAAGAGATTAATTTCTTCTTTAATATGTCCAGACCGGGTCCAGAACCCACACAGCTTCATATTCAGTTGGTCGTGGGTAAATCGACCGGAGCGTGAAGCTGACCACGCCCATGTACTTCGTTACGTAAGAAATGGGTGGAGCTGTACATCCACTATTCCATACAACTCCATGGAGTGCACGGGGAATCTTTTCTCTTATTTAATGCGGGATAGGACACAAAGGTTAATTTTGTTACAAGTTTCCCAAGGCTGTCCGCTCGTCCTTGTGTTTGAAGTAAAATGGAAATGAAGAAGCTCTGCAGTAACGTGTTTCATGCGGGTCTCAAAATAAATACCATTTATTTCCCTAATACAAGAGAAAGAGGAGAGAGGCCTAAGAAAGTACAAAACTTAAATGAAGTGGGAGGTATTTGGGAAGTTAGGGATAGTTTAGGGGGATGATTCAATTTTGTAGACCATGTAAAAGGAAATTACACACAGCTTGTTAATATTTATACTGGAATGGATCCACTTTGTATGTCACGCACACACAAACATGTTTCAAGTATATTTTCATTTCATTTCTCGAGAAAGTGGGGGGAAAGGGGGGGGGAGGCTGCCGGAAAAATGAAACATTGTTCTGATGGTAGTGCAATATACGGATGATAGAACAGCGTTATATCACGAACAAGACAGTGGTATTTTAGCCTGCGAGATCCTTGCGACTAATAAACTGAGAAATAAGGTCACTGGTTTTTTACTTCTAAGTAACACACTGGCAATTTTTGTTTCGAGAAATCCCAAGGATATGTAGAGGCCCCTAGTATAGAAATGTCTGTGTGTTATCGGCCGAATTTTCTGTCCTTTTACTCTTGCGTTTTCTGTCATACTAGGGTTCAATATATTCGTTCCTGAAAACGTAATGTAGATCTACAAAATTACTCTCACGTCACATGTGATAAATCCAATGGCTGTGCTCCTGTTTACAGCAGCCACGCAATATTACCTCAAGATGGCTGCACTGTAATGCAACATGACAAGCCATACGGCTGTAAAGTAAAAGACGATATCATATCACTCATGCAGTAGGTCCTTCTGTTTGCTTGTATAGCGTACGCTACTGTGAGGTATGAAATTACGGCTGCCGTGAGGTTCAATGTTGAGAGCTTTTGGGTTATGACACCGTGTAATCTGGCATGTTGGTACCAACATTTCGGCGGGACACACCCATAAGTGGCAGGTAACATGTTTCTTCGACAGGCCGGCATGAAACTACCAGAATAAACGGTCATATAAATCGAAACACAAAGGAATGAGTCTTATATTTTGTTACAACAATTTATGTTGATATTTGAAGGTTGTTACGCAGTGTTTGTAAGGCTAAAGATCAGATAAACAAATAAATATTACCAGAAATTCTGTATGGGTGCGTAATGTAGAGTGTAAGAACACCAAATTTTATGTGGGTACGTAATGTGGAGTGCAAGAACACCAAATTTTGTGTGAGTGCGTAATGTTGAGTGTGTGAACACCGAATTTTGTGTGGATGCGTAACGTTGAGTGTATGAACACCAAATTTTGTGTGGGTGCGTAATGTTGAGTGTACGAACACCACATTTTGTGTGGGTGCGTAATGTTGAGTGTAAGAACACCAATTATTGTATGGGTACGTAATGTTGAGTGTATGAACACCACATTTTGAATGGGTGCTTGATGTTGAGTGTATGAACACCACATTTTGTGTAGGTGCTTAATGTTGAGTGTATGAACATCACATTTTGTGTGGGTGCGTAAAGTTAAGTGTGTGAACACCAAATTTTGTGTGGGTGTGTAATATTGAGTGTAAGAACACCAATTTTTGTGTGGGTGCGTAATGTTGGGTGTATGAACACCACATTTTGTATGGGTGCTTAATGATGAGTGTATGAACACCACACTTTGTGTGGGTGCGTACTGTTGAGTGTGTGAACACCAAATTTTATGTGGGTGCATCATATTGAGTGTAAGAACACCAATTTTTGTGTGGGTGCGTAATGTTGAGTGTAAGAACACCAATCTTTGTGTGGGTGCATGATGTTGAGTGTAAGAACACCAAATGTTCAAGAAAATATGGGGATTTAAGCTGAAATTATATCCTGTCCAGTCAAGGTTGTTAGCGCCCTCAATATATAGTAATAATCCTAGTTTAAGGGTAAAGTTTACACAGTTTGGCGTCAGCATCATTTGTTCTGTAAATAGGTTGACTAAAAGAGGAACTTTAAATAAAATCATGAACATTAAGCCCGCTGTAACCACGTCACATAACTGGTTGCATGCAGCAGATTCCTGCTTGCCAGAATCGTAGTAGCTTAAATTGTAAAGAATTTACCGGACTGTAATGGAACTGGAATGTTCACTTCCGTCTTTACAAGAGTTCCGTCAGTCGAATATACTTGACTTTTGTATACTCATTTTCAGCACCGTCATTGTTTCCCCGTGTGAACTCTTCCTTTAAGACGTTTGCCCACATTCGAGTGTACTGCACATTCATGATCTCTCGTGCCTGCTTTACGTGTCCCGCCCATCTTGAGAGTAGGCCGGGATAGCTCAGTCAGTATAGTGACTCACTACTGGCTGGATGGTTCGAGGGGGTCAGGTTTTCCACATCTGTCCTGACCGGCTCTGGGGCCCACGATCCTACTGTACCATGGGTACCGAGTCTCTTTCTCGGAGGTACAGCACCCTGGGCGTGGCTTTTACCACCCACCCGTGTCTGGCGCCGAGGTTAAAGAGGGAGTATACCTATACCTCCCCTCATCCTCTGGGCCTTTAAAGCCTGGTCTATGGCGAACTTAACGTAACTTTACCCGCCCATCTCGGTAACACTTCAAGACGATTCCTGCTTCGCCAAGGAGAGGGTAACACCTACTGTTCTATAGTCAATACACTCAGTTTCAATATACTCAGGTTTCAAAACGCGACGCATAGGGTTGCCGCGACTGAAGTATTTGTCATTTTACTCGATACCACCGTGGAAGCAGTGGTGCAGTTGGTTGTCCCTGCGCTACAAGCCGGAAGGTTGCGGGTTCGAATCCCGATTGTTTCATTGGAATTTTTTATTGATATAACCCTTCCGACCGCACCACGGTCCTGGGTTGGACTCAGCCTATAACAGCAATGAGTGCCAGGAATATTTCCCGGCGGGTAAAGGCGATCGGTGCGTAGGGCTGGCAACCTTACCACGTTTATGTGTCGACTGTCTTGAAATCTGAGAGCCTCAAATTCCTGGAAACTTGAGGGCCTGTCCTGGAATTGCTTTACCTTTTCTTTACCTCATGCTGTGTCTCCACATTCGCTTTCTACGTGATATCCGGTTTCGTATCTATTAATGTCCTACCTTATTGATATGTGTTCGAAGTTACTGACTACTTCGTTAAATAAACCATAGGCCCGAAATAATCTCGTCGTAGGGTTCATCGTGTTGCAAGAAGGCCACAGATTAAGAGCATGTGACTTGGTAGTCTAACAGAGAGGCGTTTGCAGATAGGAGTAGAATGCCAGTATCAGTTGGGTGCCGTAATTGCGGATATCCTGTTGCTCCATGGCCACCGGGGTGGTTGCGCTCTCTGTTGCGTCTCTTACGAATCCATTAAGCACATTAGTACAAGCCCTGGGTCGGCTGTTTGAACAGTATACATTTGGACGTATTCACACTTCTTCACGGAGGCCAGTTCATTTCTCAACCTATATATACCATTTCTCTGTCAAATGTACCAACATGTAAAATCGGAGCTGGAGAACTCATTTATAACATTTGACGGGAAAATCAATTTTTTTCAATAATACGATATACGAGTATATATAATGTAGGCATTCCAAATGTAATTACTGTGGGAAAGCTTTGTTCGGAGATCGTTGTAGAGTGTATATTACTGTTTTAGGGGAAATTCATTGCTAGTGTCGAGGTTAAGGAAGAGTTACGCTGTACCTGGACTGCCCCACATGCTTTCATCGTACACAGGGACAAATTTACCTCTACCGTTACGTATAAAATACGGACCGAAATTTAGATAACTTTCACTGTCGTTTACCCTTGCAGTACTTTGATTCATTCGTAACTTCTGGTCTAACAATTATGACCGATATACTACTTATAACGATGAAAGAATGATACAGTAGCAGGCCTTAGCTTTGTATGTATGTTTGTATGTATGTATACATACGTGTATGTATGTATGTGTGTATGTATGTATGCATGCATGCATGTACTGTACATATGTATGTATGTATGTATGTATGCGTGCATGTACTGTATGTATGTATGCATTACTGTGTATATGTATGTATGTGTGTATGCATGTACTGCGTATATATATGTATATATATGTATGGATGGATGGATAGACGTATGCTTTTTTTATTTAGTTTTAAGCATGCTCCATTACATTGTGCAATAGTACATGCTATGCTTGCTTAGATCTATCTATTGTTCATTCTGTAGTAAGAGTTCGAAATCTATTGATTCTATGAATTCACTGAACACTTTCGTGTGTTTGGATATATGTTTTTGTTTAAATTCCATCCAGTTTCGTTTTTGACTTTTTTGGTGTTTTAGGACCTCTCGCTGTGTGCTGGTCTTTTCACAGTGGAATAGGAGATGATCCATGGTTTGGTCGTTGTGGCCGCATATGCATCTCGCATCGTCCCTTAAGTTGAACCAGTAGAGATATGCCCTTGTTTTACAGTGTCCGGTCAGCACGGCTGATAGCTTCGTGGTTAGTGTTAGTTTTGTCCCTAGTCTGTCCTGCACGGATGGAAAGTATTGTTTTGTTGCAGCCGCCTTGTTGCTTGTTATCCATTCTGCTTGCCATTTTTGTTTGGCCTCTTCTGCTGCTACGTGGTATAGGTAACTTTTGGGTATTCTGCTATATTCGTATCGTGTAGCGGTACTCTGCGGGGCTTCTTTGGCTACTTTGTCAGCTAACTCGTTGCCGTGTACTCCTATGTGGACCTTGACACACGAGAACTTTATTTGCCATCCACTTCTCTCCAGGCTTACTTACTTACTTACTTACTTACTTACTCCATGGTGCAGAGTCCTTCTTGAGAAGCTAACTGGTTTGCAGCTAGTCAAGAAATTCCCCGCATTTCACGGAACCCGAAGGTTCGTTACCGCACTC
>Ga0123352_10013637_pt1 | contig 12902 bp, 7 predicted proteins | sample TergutLab28metaG_FD_89700 | JGI IMG/M metagenome (GOLD analysis project Ga0123352, IMG submission 89700) | Labiotermes labralis P1 segment gut microbial communities from Petit-Saut dam, French Guiana - Lab288 P1 | ecosystem: Host-associated > Arthropoda: Insects > Digestive system > Gut ... | reverse complement strand
GAAGTATATATATATATATATATATATATATATATATATATATATATATATATATATATATATTTGTAATCCCATCAGTTTTTGTATGACATTAATTCAATAATATTGATATTCTTCTCTCTGAAGTCCCAGAAATGTTTCAAAGAATGGTTAATGGAATAGTTGTCTCTATCCATATGATTGAGAATCTAGTTTTTAACTACTTAGTGCTGAATGCAGAACTAGTTCGATACCTCGTCGGTTTAGATCCAATAATATTACCGTGTCGGTTATTGTTAAATTGACACATCCTGATTCGAAAGTCAAATAGGGACCTGTATATAAGAATTAGTTGCCGGGTGGGCAAGCTTTTGTCCACCTTCTGTTTACGTAGAAGGAACAGTTGCCTCACGACCAGGGCTGCGCGATTTGTTTTTGGTTGCCCCTGTACAGTTTGAAAATGAAGCACTGAAGTGAAACTTTAACTAAATAGACAAAATTGCCAGGTCAGCGCATGGTCCTTAGCATGGCAGTTGCCACTGAGGAGCTGAGAACATTGATTCAATATGCTGAATTGATTTGCTCTGTTCTCTTCACCCATGTAAAATGTTCACAAGAATTATTCGCTCATACTTGTGACTAATGACCTTATATCCCACTGTTTGACTCGTCGTTGCGTATTCTTCTGCTCTGCTCATTGGTTCGGTTTGTTCGTTAATTCAAACGTTCGATTTATAATCAAAAGTGTGACTCGACCTTTAAATCTAGTTTTGCATCGTCACTTTGATTCAAAAACGTAGCGCTTTTGAATTTACAGAATGGAAGAATACAAAGCCCGGTTCTGTGACAAATGCATAAAATTGCCAGGAATTTCTGAAAGAGTAAATCAAACAAATTCACCTAGTAAAGGTAATTAAGTATTTTTATACCTTCAGGTGCTGGCTTAACCTAACGGCTAATTACAAAATAATTACGCTGTATCTACCGATATGGACGAAATTTGGTTTAAAGTACACTATCTGCACTTATTCTGCTAGGTAAAAATCGGCGCAGGTGCGATTGTACCTTTTTGTTGCCGTAAGTGATGCTACATTTAAGTTTCTGCTGTGAAACTGTGCGGTATTTTGAAATTAAATGTACCACCATAATAGTGCGCCATTTTGCGTACGTTCTCGGCTATCCTAACAGCCTATACCTTCCCACATTCCTGTCGCTGTCTTGTATGGTGTTGTATTGCTTTCGCTTCTTCTTGTCGCTTTGCAGGTGTGTGGGGTTATATACGCAGTAAAAGAGGGGGCTTTGTGTGGATATCACGTCCGTTTCTCCATCCGTCCACCCGCTCATCCTTCTGAGTGAATTTAGCGGCAGTGAGTAGACCGTCTGTCAGATGTTCATTACATTCGGTACAGTTTTGTACGTAATGAGGCCAAAACCCACTCAGGTTTGTAAAACCGATGATGATGATGATGATGATGATGATGACGACGATGATGTGTACACAATATTTCCGACGAAGCACTGATTTTCGTGGTTTACATAAGGATGTAAATAAACATGTACCAATATTGCTTCTCAAGCGATTTGGGTAAAGTCTCTTAGAGGTGACTTCAACGTAATTTTGTTCAGCGTATCGTGAAAGTGTTTTCGGTGAAAAGTCATACTTGTAGGCGTAAGAGGAACTGTCGTCGTACTTTGTGGATTATTCTGCAGTTCGATAATATTTTGTACGGGAGATGAAAAAAGCCATTTATTACAGCAATAAAATGGATCATACTCGACGAAGATTCGATTATAGGAGGAAGACCATTTGCTACACGAACACAGCGCACGAACCGATGATGACAAATTGCATTTCGCGGGCAAGATCTGGGGGGGGAACTAAAATCTATTTATATTTATTTGTGATTTATTTAACGACGCTGCCAGTGTACTGGTATACTGTAAACACCCGTGCGTTAGTGAATGCAGTGACACGGTAAATTTGCTGCACTGAACGAGACTTGATTTTTTCAAATATTAACACACGGATTTTAATAGCCGACACATCCACGAAGCTGGTTGTCAATTTTCTTGTGGAACTTGATGAAATTTCAGAAAAAAAAGAGGGAATCGGGGGGGGGGAGGTAGAGGCCAGTTGAAATGTGATGGCACACGCGCAGAAACCATATTTCGTCTTTCGGTGAAACGGACGAGTCCATTTAAATCGGCGGGGGCGTCAGTTCAGTCGACTACTGGCAGCAGAGGTGTGCGCGTCAGCGGTGGTAATGCTGGATACACCATGTTCCGAGGTAGTGTGAAGGGTACTGGGTACCCACTCCATTTGCCATTTTCCTCTTCACTTCCCCTCCTATGCGTCACCGTGTGCCATCACATTTCATCTGGAATCTACATACACGTAATGTTGTTTGTGACATTCTATAGAACAGACGGTATTACGTGCAATTATAACATATTGTCGTCTGTGTGATGATACTCTGCTGTCTGTACGTGGTTACCAAAACTTCAGATGAGCAATCTGCCACCATCTTCGAGTCCCAAAAAATTTTACCCGCAAAACCCCCCCTCCCCCCAATACCGCGCTCAACTGAATGCCGTGAATGTGTCTGTGGCAGTCTGCACGTGTCCCATAATACCACGTGTTACTTAGTTGAATTAATTAAAACGGGTTTTTAAAACAGACAAAAAGGGAAATTTGGTACGAGACGGTGTAAAAAAATAAGGATGCGAGGGAAAATTACGTCAGACCTATTGCGACGGACAGTACGTGGACCATCGTGAAACATCGCATATCGATTTCTGACAACGATTAACAAATACCAAATATCAGTTTATAAATGAGACTTTGAAGTGTATCCCTTAAAGTGAAAAAGGGCCGCAGACTTGGTGAATAATAAATATACCGTCTTTCCTCAATGAAGCTTCCTTTGTATCGTGCAAATTTTAATTCTTGTTTGAAGAAATTAATCGTATTAATACAAATTCTACAAATGTGCAGATCTGCAAATTGAAACTGGGTGACGTCGAGTGCAGACAACACGTTTGTCTTATCATGAAGTTAGTGCGATGAAGAAGGGTATTTGAAATGTGTGAATAAACTTTGGACTGCCCCAGGCAACCTTGAGAGAGCGTCACAATTAAGAAGGTTCTGAGGTGTTCACTTCATTTTGTCCTTTACCTTATACTCTATTACTTATATTGCACATATTTTCACTTCTCTAATCGACAGTGAAAGAAAATTAAACTACTATTTTCTTTGTAAAACAAAAGCAGATATGTGTAGGTTATTCAATATGTAATACACTTCCCTTTGCATGTGATTTTCGCAATTGTACTTTTATTATGCGTTGTGATAATCATTTGTTGTTGCTACAAATACAGTAATCATTTCATTATTGATTCATTTAGTAGTGTGTCTTACGACAGGTCCAAAGCCTCTTCCAAAGCGAGCTCTTCTCCTTCAGATGAGAGTATCCTCTCCTTTCCTTAAGGTCATCCAGTAGCTTCCTACGTCTTCTTCCTCGTCTTTATATCACTTCTATCCTCCATTTTATCTTTCCTTCAATAACCTGTTGTAGAAGGCAGTTTCTACGCAAAATGTGACCAATCCAGTTAGCCTTCCGTTTACTTATTTCTTTTAGGATAATCCTCTGCTCCTTGAATCTTAGTAATACTTCATTTCTCACATGATCGGTCCAACTGATCTTTTCCATCTTTCTCCAACACCAAATTTCAAAACTTTCCAGCTGTTTCTGATCTACTGCCCGAAGCGTCCCAGTTTCAGCACCATGCAAAGCTGTGCTCCAAATGTAGCACTTCACTAGCTTCTTCCTCAATTCCAAGTCCATTGTGCTAGCAAAAAGAGCCCTCTTCTTCATTTTATTATATTCTTCATTAAATGTATAATTTTACTGATCTAATTCTCTTATATTCCCCTGTGAAATTTGTTGAACATATTTCTCTTTCCATGATATTATTTAGTTGCATGTCGTATTTAATTTTGTAACAGGTACCGTACAGTTTATTTTATGAATCATTCTAACATGCATTATTATGTCATTAGAAATAATTTTATCAGAATATTCTACTGTTTAAATACACATGTGTATTTTTTTTTTCAAATCAGTAAGTTAATAATCACTGCACTACGTCGCAGAATAATGCATATTTTCGCTAAGTTGTTAAAAGACATCGAATCAAAAATTGTTTTTACTCTTCGTTTCTTTATAAATATTCACAGTGTCTGATAATATTTCATGTATTACATACCGTGTATATCAATTAGGCGAAATTTTTTTTAACTTTATGTTACTCATAACGTGCATGTTCTTACAGTCAGTACATTATCCAATATATGCAATTCGTGCTAATTTATATATATATATTTATTTATTTATGTGGGCCGGGTAGCTCAGTCGATGTAGCGACTGACTACAGGCTGGACGTTCCGGGATCGAATCCCGGTGGGGACGAGATTTTCCGCCCGTCCATACCGGCCCTGGGACCCGCCCAGCCTTCTGTAAAATGGGTACCGGGTCTTTCCCAGGGGTAAAGTGTGGCCGGGGCGTACTGCTGACCACTCACCCCCTTCTAGTGCCGCTGTCATGGAAGAGTAGAGCTATACCTATACCCACTCTCTGGCCACACCGGGCCTGTAACGGGATCACTTTACCTTTTACCTTTATATATATTTATATATATATATATATAGATGTATATATTTATATATATGTTTTTTTTTACCGTGCATCTCAATACAATTGTGTAAAGAAAACCCAACTTATTCTTAGTGTATTTCGTCAACCTGTCTGTTGACAGTCTGTTGTCCTGGTTGGATTGGAACTCTAAAAAGAATAATAAGTACCAATTGTTGTATACATACGGTTGTACCTCCTGATGATGGGCCTAGATACGCCCGAAACATGTAGAGGTTGACGAAATATACAAAGAATAAGTTGTGCATCAAGTTTGTTTTTCTTTACACAGTTTTTATATACTTAGGAGGGAGTCACTCGATTTTACATATTTCGTTAAACCATATAGCGGCGTTAGTCTTTAGAGTTTTTGCTTTGTATTTTTGTGTTCCAAATTGTAGAACACGTGCTGTATCAATAACATAAAGTTTTCAAATGTCCAACAAGCAAACGTCGGATAATGTACTAATCAATAAGACGATATGGAACATTTTGGCAGATTGTCCGTGACTAAATCATGACAAAATTATTGAAGCCCCTTATAATTTCCACTTCCTAAAACAGTCTCCGAATTATGTGTGTTTTATTACAATGAGTGGTGGATATTCACAAGGTTAACAGACTGGGCGACCATATCGGAACTCTTCAGACCACAAGTCAGGCATTTTTCTTAACCTCCACTCGTGACAAGTCTAAACGAACGCGTAGTACTAGATTTGTGTGGCACATGCCGCTGACAAACGTGACGTTCACGCTTGACATGCACAATCGTAAAACACGCTAAGCCTTAATGAAATTTTGTGTGAGTTATTGTTTGTGGGAGTTAAATATATAACTTAGAAGTTAATACTTTTTCACTAGTAACAGAAAGCAGTTTTATTGATCATGAGGTTCGTCATCCCCGTTGTGTTCAATGACATAACTAATGTGCAGTGTGTGTACTCGTCTAACACAACTATATTTATTGGTAGAATATAAAGTGTTTTCTACATAAGGTACAACTACATGTTTCGGCCCTTGATAATGGCCAACATCAGGTTGTACATGAAATACTTATTAAGCGGTTATACCAAACATACACAGGCTGTTTATATGGTGTAGGAACGGGGTAAAGTGGGCACGAGATATCGTGTCTGTCAGAGAGGTTGGGCGGTGTGTGTTACATGACGGGTTCCATGCTCTTACCAAGCTACCCCCCTCCCTACTCCATATAAACATCCTGTATATGTTTTGTATAACTGCTTAATAAGTATTTCGTGTACAACCTGAAGATGGCCATTATCAAGCGCCGAAACATGTAGTTGTACCTTATGTACAAAATACTTTATATTCTACCAATAAATATAGTTGTGTTAAACGAGTACACACACTCTACATTAGCATTATTATCGACTTTAGGTAGAAGGAGTCTACGTATGACAAATCGTAGTTTATTTCTCATCATGATAACTCAGAATGTGCAGCGTCTAGGGGTCATGTCCTAATTGAGATAATTTTTCAACACTTACATGAAGAATGTAGCTTGCAAAACCACAAGATATTCACGAAATAGCCGTCTACCCGGCCGAGATTCGTACCAGACATCTCCGGAATGTCAGTCAGTGGCGTTACTTCTTCACCACTCCCCTTGTTCTTACGGACAGTCCTGCAGGTTTCAGGATGTTGTGCTTCTTTATTTTTGGTACCGCTTTTACCGTTCCTGAATTCGCCATCGAAGTTACAGCAGTAAATTTTATGTGTGTTTGACCGTGCATGGTAGACAAATAAAGTAGATGACCAACTAGATGCAACAATAACAATTTATTAATCTTCAAATTAGCTCAACGTGTTTCGGGCAATTCTTTTCCCATCCTCAGGAGCGCAAGACTGTGATTTGCAGCATGTGGTATTATGTCCTTCAAGGATGGATATACAATAAATGAGGATCGGCCAGTAGATTTACAGCAGTAAAGCTTAGCTATATTTAATATTGAAGCGTCTCCGTTAGTGTGCCGTTTCGCGTCAACTTGTCTGTGCGTAGTGACTCAACTTTAAAGATTTCATGTTTAAACAATGCAACTCTGGTGTTCCCGTAAAGTTTGGTTTGGCTTTCAAACCAAAATCTATCGGTTCTGAATCTCATTGCGTATAGAGTTTTAACCTCGATATTCTGCACTCCGAAACTAATTAATTAGCCTTTTATTTAATTCGATGTTAAAGAACAGAAGGGCATAAAGTCCGAGAGTTGGTAGTAATCTATTTCAAGTATTTTATCTGTTCAATCGTGTGATTCATAGATTGTGGAAGGTTTACCTGCAGATTGTTTGCGTAGTTGTTTAAGACTAAAACAGATGGAAGTTATTCTGGTGCTGTTATCAGCTTTTTTTTTCACGAACTGATGCACAATTGAATAGTCTTAAAAATTTTAAATTTACATTAAAATTTACATTAAAAACTCCCACATGTTTCGGTGTAAACACCATCGTCAGGGAGCGCACTATTTGAACTTGCTAAAGTTACAGTTGTGCGCTCCCTGAAGATGGTGTTTACACCGTAACATGTCGGAGCTTTTTAATGTCAATTTAAATGTCAATTTAAAATTGGTTTTAAGACTATTCAATTGTACATCAAGTGTACATCCGCCAAAATGTTCCATATCGTCTTATTGATCAGTACATTATCCAACGTTTGCTTGTTGGACATTTGAAAACTTTATGTTATTGATACAGCACGTGTTCTATAATTTGGAACACAAAAATACAAAGCAAAAACTCTAAAGGCCAACGCCGCTGTATGGTTTAACGAAATATGTAAAATCGAGTGACTCCCTCCTAAGTATATAAGAATTTGATAATTATTAAGATGCACGGTTTGTATGTGAAAATTATTCTAGTGCTGGTTGATCCATAGATACTTGTACGAGAAGTGTATCCGGTTCCGCATGTCGAAGATACTGCATAAAAAACCACTTTTCCATACAGTGTTACTCTCTCAGCATATACACAGGACGTTGTCGTCATCTGTGGAGTTTTCTGTGTCGTCGTGGCTATCTTGATGTGGTTACACGTATGAAGAGCATGTAATCACTAATATCTTTCTTTCTTTTTTTATGATGAATTTAGAAGACTGTTTAAAAACCAGGAAATTAATCTCGATTTTGTGTACGTGTAGGTGATGTGTAGAGACTGTTGGTAGTGTGTTGTGTGTGTTTTCAGATAAACATTTCTTAGTTTCAGAGAAATTATAATAATAATTGAATTAAAACCTCTTGTTTACGTACTGGTTCAAAAGCTGAAGTTACAAAGGTGCAACAATCAAAGACACAAACACACAAAATTAAGAACAAAGCCAGAACTTAACAAGACATGCAATATGCCTATAACGTGACACTGAGGCGCTTTTTTGTTACATATTCTAAGTATGTGTCTGTAACCTTAGTTATCCAGCATGCAAAGCGCATGCTCCATATTGTATTCTCATCAGAGGCCTGTCCGGCTGTACCGTATTTTTTACGTTGTCTGATAAACGGCACGATTTTTGGGGAAAAAATTATTGAACTTGAGATGTGTGTTTTGACTCCCTCTACAACTTCTGTCTGACACATTTCTCATTCTAAGAAGAATTCGGTGAGATACTGTCATAAGTGTACATAAGTCTTAGTTTAAAGTACCTGTTATGCTTGTCATATTTTAATAAAAACTTGGATTTTCACGACAGATTTTTTAAAAATACTCAGGTATCAAATTTAATGAAAATCCGTCCGGTGGAATCCGGATTGTACCATTCGGGCAGACGGAAGGACGGACGGGCGGACAAACATTATGCAGGTAATAGTGGCTTTTCGAAACTTTGTGAACGCGTCTAAAAAAAAACAAAGAGAAAGAATAGTATGAGAAGGAAAAACAGTATTGCGATTACATTATATTAATAGTCAGATGTGAAAAAAGGAGACCATTTTGCTTCATTCTGAGTACATACATCGCAACTCATAACAATGACAAATAATAATGTATCATAGTTACACAATGTGAACCCTGGAGAAACACGTCGCCGTCGCTGTTGTTGTTCTTATTGTTGTTGTTGTTGTTGTTAGATATGGTTTTATAGAACTTGAAACCACTCCAAGTCTTTACATAGATCATTTACTTAATATTCTAAAAGTAACACAGTCCTGGGTTGAATCCAGGTATGGTAATTTTATTGTCATGGGCCCAACAACAGATTGACTTCTTGTATCGTGGAGTTACACAAAAGAAGGACACATTGTTTAAGGACGTCGTAAGTCATAATGTTTGCCAGTCATAAACTGCAGTATATTAAACTTGAAAATTGTATTTAAAATTATGTCATACACAATATCAGTTTTGAAAACTGCAAGCTTTTTACAAATATGTTTTACAAAGAATATCCAGTCTTCCTCTTTCTTTCTTTCTTTCTTTTTGTGGTCATGAAAATGTTGAATGATCACGTGCACCTGTAGCACAGTATCGCTCTACCATCTTGCCGTAACGTGTATAGAACATCGCTGTTTGTATTTTTTTTTCTTTTATGTTCTTTTTGAATTTTATGAGTTGCATCCAACAGTCGGACGGACATAACAGTGCCTTATTTCCATTGATTTCTTCTATCCTTATGTAAACAAAGACGCGCTGTGGTGAATTATTTCTATTTGCTTCCACTAAACATGCAACACTTTAGAAGGCCGTTGGGATCTCGCTCACTTTTCGCTGGAAGGGCTTAAGTGTCTTTACTGTTAGAAAGTAGAAACTGAGAAGGAATCAATTTTGCTCCTTATCTTTACGTATATTAGGCTACCTGCCCACACGTACGACTTTTGAAATAAAGTGAGAATAATTGAAGATCTCTCTGTGTGTTAATACAGGTGGAATGTTAAGCATGTGTGATACCACCCTGCACTATCTGATTAGTTTTGATCCAAATCCTTTACTATAGTTCAGGCATAACACGATTGCAGTAATGTGTTACTAAGCAATTAAAACTAAATTGTCTGTCTGTCCGCTGGTACAGCTCGAATATTCAGCATTTCTAATAACAAAATTCACCGACAGTCTTAATCATTAGACTACTCTGTATAGTTGTTACTGTTGGTAAGTCTGTTTTTTACCCTTTTCTATAAGTCTTGTTCTTCCGTACGACTATTTTCTAATCGTTTCCCGATCAAAATTACGGTTTCAGGCTTGTTTCCTATTTGTTTAGTACCCCTGATAATTAATTAGGAAAATCTTCATTATACGATCTCAATAAATTTCCATTTACTTTTTCCTCGTGTATCCAAATTTTTTTTTTTTTCTAAATATGGTGTTGTAAGACAGATTTAATTAGTGTGCTTTCTCTTATGAGAGGCGGCTGTTCGCGAGGACACGAAACTCTATTGAGATTATTTCTAGGCTACAGCAATAAACATTGAAGTCTCTGTTTACATAGTTTGATAATTTGATGGCACTCTAAATGCCATTTCATCATACGTAACTTCTTTATTTACAGTACCGTAGCCAATGGAAGCCCTTTTAGAAATAATCAACACCAGTTTTAATCCTGTAGTGGTTTTGAAAAAGGATGCTGCCCTTTAGGTAAGAATATCTCAAACAATTTTGTTACAGTGTTTCATTCCTTCGTTATTTTATGTATGTCTTCTGCATACATTTATCGTGGTTATATTTTGTTGGCATAAGATCGTTGCATTTAAAGATACTGGCTAGAAGCCAAAAAGCATTGTCATTTTGTGACTTCCTCTCTCGTCTTCTCCTTTAGTTCAACCCTTTTACAGAATATTCGTTGAAAATGTCCTTTTCCTATCCCTACGGTCGATGCCAACGAAATTTTAAATACGGCATTTTGCAACCATTCCGAACCAAGCGCGGTAACTTGTTTGGATTTATGAATAAATGAATTCAGGTCGAAGTTGAAACGGATCATCTTTCTGGTTACGTTTATGTGGAACGCAGCTTTTGTAGTCTTTCTGTGGATGTCTGATAATTTGTCGACGCCTCCCGTTTATCAGGCTAACTGCATGTATTATTACTGCTTACAGCAAAATGAAATGTTGGCTATTCTTATTGTCGTTTTGGAATGTTTAGCGCCAACAGTAGCTGGACCTTCCAGAAGATGGCGGTAACAATTCAGTTTTATTACCGTTAGAAGTACTAGTAGCAGCCATTTTCTCTTGGTTTTGTGTCAGTGATGTGCACTGAAAGTTGTACACTGAACCCAGCAGCTGGAACACAAATATATCTTGGCCCTCCCTGTTTCCTTCGATAGTGCGGTATTCTAAATCCTTACAGCTGTATTTGTAGTTTGTTACTTAAAATAATTCATTGTACAAAAGCGTATTTTGAGAAGAAATTGTGGAAAAAAGTAATGTGATACCTAACAGATTGTACCGGTAAAATAATGCGGACTCGCATTTCGAAGGTATTTGGTTCCATCCTGCCCCATGTTGTTATCGTCAGTGCTGAATGAGATTCCTTCATGTGTGCTGAGTTCTTTCCAAACTGTAGTGCTCATTACCATGTCGACAGCAGTGCATTACCGGATCCTGTGCACATATGAATGAAAGCAGTTTCTGTTCTCACACGATCTTTCTTTACGTTACATATTAACCTTTTGACGCCTAATGTCAACTATAGTTGACGTACCGCACTGCTAACCTCTAAAGTTGCATTTTATATATTTATTCAACAAATATAGGTACCGAATATTTTAAACATGGTGTACATTATCTTTTTTTTTCTCTTCAAAATGCAGTTTGTTTCATAATTCTAACCTATTTGATTCCTGTACTTTTCACATTTTATATACAGGGTGTGCTAAAATTAAAAAAATAATTCCGGCGCCAAAAGGTTAATATTTATTCTGTCAGCTAAATTTTGGTCTTCCACTTGATCTCATACCTTCACGTTTTCCATGCCAATATTTTTGTGCATTTCTCGCTTCTCTTACAAACCTCACATGAGTCGTTTCCTTACCATTAGAGACAAATTTCCTACATATGGAAAGAAAATGCAAAACTCTAATTGTGTATATTTTAAATTTGACATTTTCGTATAGGAGACAGGGAGCTCTCTGACGTAATGGTAGCAGCACTCTCCAAATTCAATATGTCTTGTATTTAAGCGTTAACTTATTGCGACGTGTTTCTCTTCTTTCCAGATGCCTTGATTTTGCCATATTTTCAAACGAGCGTTATGTCGAATGTTTTTCTATTTTAATTATAATTTATTCTTATATTGTTAATTATTCTTACTTTACTTCCTTTACGTCTTAATTGAGATCAAAAAGATTCTGAAATTTGTATACTCAAGCCCTTTCGAATCTCTCTTTAGATATGAATGTTTTAAATTGTAGCTGCTGATTTCAGCTGTTTTGTCATCAACGGGGTTGTCATGTAATAACTTCCAAACTGTGTGAAACTGTAAAAGGCCATGAGAAATAATGTCACAAAGTAAAGAACATATCCAAAGGTGTCTTCCTTTTACTGATGCGCTAAGTCAGAATATATACACAAAGTAACAACTAAATTTGCGCAATATTTATTTAGAAAAATAAAACCTAAGTTAGTTACGGCACTACGCACAATATTATTTTAAATTTATGTATCGGTTTTGGTCCAAAATACCGAAGTTTCCGCGTGGATTGGTTGGCTAAACGATCCGATATAAGCTTGTGGGACGGTTAGTGGAATTACCACGACAGTACCCAGAAGGAATAACACATTCCGTTAATAATACATTCCTGATGTAAATACAGCACACAGTACCTAAAGTCAAGGAAATACTTGCTATCATTCGGTGCAGAATCTTTTATCCTCCAGGATGCTACCCAAAAATTTGAAGATCAAGATATATAGAACTATAATTTTGCCTGTTGTTTTGTATGGGTGTGAAACTTGGTCGCTGAAATTGCGGGAGGAAAGGAAGCTGAGGGTGTTTGAGAACATGGTGTTGAGGAGAATATTTGGACCGTGGAGGGACGAGGTAACGGGGGAATGGAGGAGGTTGCATAACGAGGAGCTAAATGATTTGTACTTCTCACCCAATATTGTGCGGGTGATAAAATCGAGAAGAATGAGATGGGCTGGGCATGTGGCGCGTATGGATGAGGAGATGGGGGTGTATAGGGTCTTGGTGAGGAACCCGAAGGGAAGGAGACCACTGGTGAGACCTAAGAGTAGGTGGGTGAATAATATTAAGATGGATCTCCAGGAGGTGGGATGTGGGTATATGGACTGGATTG
>Ga0123352_10013635_pt1 | contig 12902 bp, 8 predicted proteins | sample TergutLab28metaG_FD_89700 | JGI IMG/M metagenome (GOLD analysis project Ga0123352, IMG submission 89700) | Labiotermes labralis P1 segment gut microbial communities from Petit-Saut dam, French Guiana - Lab288 P1 | ecosystem: Host-associated > Arthropoda: Insects > Digestive system > Gut ... | reverse complement strand
TCACTTGCTTTATTATTTCATTATTTAATGCTCAACGTGTTTCGGATGTTAATACATCCATCCTCAGGAGCTTGCGACTCATTTGTTGAATTATTTCATGGGTTGTATTGCTCTGGTTCGATGCGTGTTGGTGTTACGTTGTGGTTTGGCTGGGCTGGTGTGGTATCCGAATGCAGGCTGAAGCAGTGCTTCAGTAGTGGTTCAGCCTGCACTCGGATACCACATCACCAACAGCCAATCCCGCTACGTAACACCAACACGCCTCAAGTTAGCACAATACAGCCTACACAATAACGCACCAAGCAATCGCAAGCTCCTGAAGATGGATGTATTAACAGCCGAAGCATGTTGAGCAGTAAATTGACATAATAAAGCAAGTGTCATCAAGTTGGTCTACCTTTATTCAAATATCAAGATGATGCACGGTCTAATACGCATAAGATCCGAAACATGTTGAGCATTAAATAATGAAATAATAAAGCAAGTAACATCAAGTTGGTCTCTCTTTATTCAACAACGTTTGCTTTTCCATCGCAATAACGGTTGCAAGAACGAGTCTCGTTGTTACGTTTACAATTACATTCACTGCCATTTTTTTTTTCGTGTCTGCATTCTTACCTTCTAACACGTCACACTGTTTTAGTACTCGAACCTTAAGCTCTGCTTGCTTCTTCTAGTGCCGAAGTCATGAATGAGTGGTTTTATGCTTCTACGCCCCTACGCATGCCTTCATGGCGTGCGCAGGAAAAATTTTATATTTACCTTTACTGTTACCTTTATATTCCATCTTAAGCTGTAGTATGACTTAAATACTTCTGCACAGGGGAGTGGAGGTATAGTTCCGTTCTGTCAAAACCGTCAGCTCTAGAAGTAGGTACCGAGAGACTTGGCTTAAAACGTACAGCTTCTGACTTGTACTTAGAAATCGCCCGGTTTGAATATCGACCGAGTCTGAGAATTTCGCCTCTGAGTTCAGCCCCTTCAAGGAAATGTCTGGATAGTGCCCTTAAATTGGGCCAGGAACACTTTCTTAAAAATTCTTGAGAGCCTTTTATTTGCTATCATAAAACAGCTCGACCCCTAGTTCCTGATAGGACCTTTACACAGAAAGTACGAAGGTATAAATGGGGCAGAGTGGTCAGCTGCACACACCGACCGCTTTGTCCCCGGACTTCCATTCAGTAGGAGTCTGCGTTGCCCCAGAATCTCTGCTGACAAAGTGGCGAGCAGAAATTCTTTGCTCCAACCAGGAATTGATTAAGTATTCTGTGGTCGTCCAGCCCGTAACCTCTTCACTGCCATACCTGCTAGTTTGACTTCATAGAAATGGACTGGCAAACACGTGTTGCTTGCTATTCTGAAGAAAGATTTAAACTTATTCGAAACCCTAATGTACATTACCAAAGTTAAATTTTTCCAATTTACTGATGTGGCTCGATAAATTGAACGGAATTCTTGAGTGCCATTTTGAAGGGGTCTATAGTGTTTATTGAAGGCCATGAAAAGAGCGTGGCTCATTCTCAAAGGAACGGTTTCCCCCTTCACTCTTACAAGCAGCTCCCGGAGAGTGTGCCTTAGAGCAATAGCACGCCCTAAAGAAAGGCACCACTAGGATTAAAAATATACGCGTCCACAGTATGGAAAAGAAGGGGAGAGAGGAAAATAGAATAAGAAGAAACCATTGTATGCGAATCCAATACCAAAGGGATGGTTCTAAGAACTTCACCGTTCTACCAGGAACAAGACAGACAAGGTTTGTACGACTCTTGTCCCTCTGGAACACGCCAAAGTTTTCGGCTGTGTTTCAATTCGCCTCCTTGAATTCCATGAGGAACGTCATAATGTGCACGACGTCAAGCTTTGTGTTAATTAAACACAATAAAGTGGGTACAGGTCGCAAAATGATTAATGTTTTGCTGATTCGAAACTGAAGTTTGATGCTGACGTGCATACAGCAACTTAATTTTGTGAGTCTATAGAACAGTGTTTACCAACTTGGGTTCAGCAGAACATTGTTAAGTGCTTCGGGAGGAATTGTGCCAGAATTGAATTAAAGTTTTGGAATGCCGCAAAACTTTCTAAATATCCCAGGAAGTGTCGCGAAAATTTTTTGTCTGGCAGTTGGCAGTACTGGAGTAATCTCGTAGGATATCAGCTTCCTCTTCGTATTGTTCTGTACAGTTGGTATTTAAGGTTATATATAGTTGTATTTAGTCCTTGTTCGTTTCTTGTTTCTCAGAGTCACTGTCATATTTTTCTGGCCTATAAACGTTTCCTTAGGTAAGGGTTCCTTCAAGGAAAACGACTGGGGAACGCTGCTACAGAAAAACAGGTTAGTTGGTCTTTCATGGCACTTATGAATCTGAACCATAAAGTTGAACACTTAAAATGCAAAGCCTGCTGTACATGCCACGTGCTTGAAGATTTAAATATTTTCATTTCTGCCTTATTTTACTGAAGCCTTCTGCAAAGTTCTAAGAATAAACAGAGGCTTTTAAACAATTAATTACCCAACTAATTTTCATTGAGGCACTGTGCAAACATAACAAATAAACAGAGGCTTGTTTCCTAAAAAGTTTAAAAAAAATTATCTACGTTATGGAAGTGCAGTGTTTTCTGTTAAGCAGGAACTCTGTTGTTAATATTGCGTGAATTTTATTCTTCAAGCTACTGTGTTTCTAACTACATGATCCATTTTAATCAAACATGGAGATGCTGCAAAAATTTTAAATGTGATTTCAGGATCAGCCAGTTCTTGAGACATGTCTCCATTCCTGGAGTCGTCTACGTTCCTTTTTTCTGCTTTTTTCCCCCGTGAATCGAAGACCCTTCTTCCCTTAAAGCAGCGACTCTCTAAGAGAGGTAATTGAAGCTTCACCAGTGGATGCGCAAGATAGATTTTATGCTTCGTGAAACACAAGTCGGAAGGATGTCAAAAGAACATCTTAACATCTCTTTTTACAACTCTTTCACACGATTCTTTTTCGTGCAATGCAACACACAGTGGTTACTCAGCTTTTTGCAGACTAAAATTCTTCTAAATATTTACATATTACTTCCTTCCTGCGTAATAGTATTGACGCTGCCTGTCCGTTAGAAAGACCAAGACAGTTATTTTTTATTTTATTGTTTTACCTGCTTTTATTAAACAATCATTCCATTACAAGGCTGTAAGTACAACTTACATAGTTCTGAGGTGTGCCATCCCCGTTGTGTGTTTAAACTATATGGTGAGGTAGATTCAGTCAAAAACACAACTATAAATATATGACTAAATGATGGGGTTTATTAACAATGTAAAAAACTAAGTGTTTCGGCCTTTAGCGGCCATTTTCAGGTTTTGACAATTTTAGCAAGAAAATTGTCAAAACCTGAAGATGGCCGCTATAGGCCGAAACACTTAGTTTTTTACATTGCTAATAAACGCCATCATTTAGCCGTATACTAATAGTTGTGTTTTTGACTGAATCTACCTCACCATACAACTTACGTAGTCCTACCTAAAATCCTACACTATTTAGTATATGTCTTGCACAGTAATATCCCAATGGATATTCTCCAATCACATGTTCACATATCTGTGAAATGATATTTACGGAAATCTGGTTGTTAAATCTGTTGGTTTGAATATTTTCAGTCTTCCAGGCTTTTCTTCTTCAATTAGTGTGGATGCCAGTTCGTTTGAGTGTGTTGTTGTTTTATCTCTGTACTTGACGTTGAATTTTGTAATTTATTCTCCAATTGTCGGTACCTTTAAGTCCGTATGTAAGACTTTGTTAGATATATATATACCACGGAGCATTTACTATTGCTCGAAGGACTTTATTTTGATATCTCTTTAATATTTCAGTGTTTGAATTACTAGCTGTACCCCAGAGGGGAAGACAGTTATGGTTACCACCTCGACACAGGTTTTTCTTGGTTTCCCTGTGTCTATAAGCAAATGCTGAGATGGTTCCCAAGATTCCAAGTTGCCACTACATGCTTCTTATGTAGTCCTCCCGACTTAAATCTAGTAGTAACCAAATTCATGTTTTGTTTACATGTAAAATAACCACTGCCACCGGGTAACAACCCAATTGCAGTAAATAAATAAATATAATATAAGACGGTAACTGTAACTTCTGACAGCAAATGTGTAAAATATACAACAAACAGTTAGAAGTAGCAGCTAATTGCTCTGAGAATTATACGGAACTCATAAATACGCTGTGTGGGCAGTTTGCAGAAATTGTGTATGTTGAAACAGGTGGCTGATGTAAAAATCACCGCACTTAGAAGCGACTAAAATTTAAATTTAAAAAAAAGTAGTATCTCCTTATGCCGAAACGTGTATTTTGAGGCCAAAATTTAGTCGTTATTTTAAAAGGTGTTGGACTACGTAATGCCTCATTCGGAGCCCAAGTGGTGAGTCAAATGTAAATGATTCATTAAACTTTCACAAATATTTTTGCCCTGTCAATCTGTTGGTATATTGTAGGTGGCCGTCCCGTGCACCGGACGGCCACCTATAGGTTTGATGATACCTGATGCTGTATAATACAATTTTGACCTCCTGATGATGAGCACAATAGTGCTCGAAACATGTAGAGGAATTAATAAACTTATTACAAAACAAGAATTTGTGCATTAAGTTGGTTAATTACTAAGAAAATCGCCAAGATGCTTTTTTTAGGCCACGTTTTTTCCAGTAAGAGCCGTTTAAGAAAAATACAACCTTTCCTAACTTGACGTCATGTAATCTGTAAGAAATCTGCGGACGTTTCGGAAGAACCCATTTCCTGTGTCTGTCCTGAAATTGGAAGCGTTACATCTCACGCGACGGTGTCTTTGGCATTCATGGCCACTGGAGCATGAGACCTCACATAAGAAGCATTTATTATTCAGAATTCATGCCCTCCATAAGAGCATTAACTTAACGCACTTGGTAACCGAAAAGTTCCTATGGCTATCCGGACCTTTATTCGTTGACAACTTAATGTGTGCTTTAAAATTTTTTTTTTCTTTTTGTGTATTAAAAATTTGCTTTCCATTTTAGTTTTTCCGTGTCCACAACAATCGGAGGCACTTGAGTGTTTAATTCGCCGATTATAAATGGAACTTTACTGTTAAGCTTCTGAAGCAGATCAAAATCTGTAAAATTTCAGCCCTCACCTAGCATTGTAAATGCTACTCATTGTGAATGAACAAGGCAGTGAAAAGCGCTGAGAATAAAGAGCACACAGCGAAGCCAGACTCAGTAAAGCGAGAATAGAACGGATCTGATTAAAGGGTTTCATACGAAGAACAAATTGAAATATTCAGCGCTACAGGACTCTGATGGTTGTGTATGACTTATCGGCGTGATCTTTTGCGTTGGACTTTGTCCATCGCCTAATTTTGTAATAAAGCTGTACGTTTCGGGAACCGGCTCTGCTGCCATCTTCAGGCAAAAAATCACATAATGTGGTTGACCCCTTAGACTGAAATTAAGGGGTTCTTCAGATTAGGTGCTTTCCATGCCTGAAGATGGAAGCAGGGCCAAATTCCGATACCTAGTATTTAATTAAAAGCCAGACAATGGACAAAGTCCAGAAAAGAGAAGGTTATGCCAGTAAATAGAAATATGTTAAAGATAAACAGGACGTTCCAGCAAGTGGATAATAAGGGAATAAGTAAAAAGTCATTTTACCATTTTTTTTAAAAAATCCGGTTAACGCGACAGGGAATTGTAATTTTAGTATGTGACGGCCTTTTTTCGCAGCAGAGAGCAGTATAAGGATCCCCATAAATTTAAAGTCCTCGGATTATGGTCACTTGAGATGTGAAGCCGTGCAGTGGACAGAGATGAACCAACATTTCAGAACAAACTTGTGGTTTGGTACTGAGTTCCGTGGCTCTGTTTGGTACTGAGTTCCGTGGCTCTGTTTGGTACTGAGTTCCGTGGCTCTGTTTGGTACTGAGTTCCGTGACTCTGTTTGGTACTGAGTTCCGTGACTCTGTTTGGTACTGAGTTCCGTGACTCTGTTTGGTACTGAGTTCCGTGACTCTGTTTGGTACTGAGTTCCGTGGCTCTGTTTCCATTTCGTTAGCCAGCTGTCAGGGCCACAGAGCTGAGTCCCAATATATAGCGTCATTTCATGGTAGAAACAGAGAATGTAGCAGGCATCTTAGAAAAGTCAGTACCTTTATACTAAACTGTATACGACATCACATTAAAAGGAAACCATGATCTGAATATCTACCGCCCTACAGACCCTAGACAACACATATTAAATTAACCGGGCCTGTGCTGCGAAAATCTTACCATAAAATGGGTTACTAATGTAGACAAGACAGTATGATCATTAAGCACCCTCGAATTAGAAATTAGGAAAGTAATGTAATGTGATGTTTGTGTGGCCGTGCATCACTGATACAGTAATATAAACAGCCAACTAGGTGCAACAGTAATAATTTCAATCAGCTCAACATGTTTCGGGCTATAATTTAGTCCATCTTCAGGAGCACTAGACTGTGTTTACAGCTTGTGGTATAAAGCACCGACGATGCTGCCTGCAGGCAACGTCGTCGGTGCTTTATACCACAAGCTGTAAACACAGTCTAGTGCTCCTGAAGATGGACTAAATTATCGCCCGAAACATGTTGAGCTGATTGAAATTATTAATAAAATTATTATTGTTGCATCTAGTTGGTTGTTTATATTATTGTAATGTAATGTGGTTTCTATAGCAGAGGAAAATGTGATTCCAAACCGAAAACAGGTTTTTGCACTAAATTTTTATGTGCTAGATTTTACTTTCTTGGAGCGTTATTGTAGACAGATGGACAGACAGGTAGGCAGCCAGGTAGGTAAGTAGGTAGGTAGGTTAGGTAGGTAAGTAAGTAGGTAGGTATGTATGTATTTGGATGGTTGGATATCCAGTATATTTGGTGTGAGGTTTGTTTTACAATTACGTGTAAATCTGTAGCGTCTGCTGTTAGCTAAGTAGTCCTCCACCACGATAAAGTAAATAGAAACTTGAAAAGCACAAAAAACTCCGAGACCTGCTTTGTGCTGCAGTAGACACAGAGAAGCACGAGAATGCGCCGCGTATAATAGAATTGATATTATGTTGAAAAATGACGAATACCAAACTTATCTTCGCTAAAGTAACTGGTAATAAATAAAATTTTACTGTTTTTATTTAGTTCTCCTTTGAACACGGGGCAGGTAATGTTTTTGGCTGCTTGTTTGTTTAGAAGAATGTATTGTGCATGTATAATTAACATAAAGCGGGGAAACTGGTCAGTTTTTAACCTTCAGGTTAAAACATTCTATTTGCTGGTATTTGTCTTAACTGATTTTTTTTAAATGTGTTGCAGACTGTATGCAAAATATAGTTTTTAATGTTAGATATCCTGCTCTGATCTCATACAATTGCAAAAAGCAAATGTTGTTGTGTTTTTGTAAGTATTTAGCGTTATGTTGGTTCCTTTATATTCGAGACATGTTGCAACAAATAATTACAAGTAAAGTTTTGTTAGCGGTTTTTACTCCATTAATTAAAATATATTTTGTTTGTGAATACATGTGAAAGAAATATAGTGTCCATCGTTATTTCTTTCCCCAAAGTAATCTCCAGCAGAAAGATATAGTACGTGTACGAATTATGCTGGCGCTGTACTTAAAGTGTCTGGCCTTGAAATTTACTTTAAGGACTGTCGAAGACCACCCTCCATGTAGCCTGTCTAATGTGAACTAACATCATAATCCCGATGTCCCAGATTACGGTTGGTGCAACTTGTGTTAATTAAAGCTGCCAGTAATAGCTGTCAGTATACACACTGGCACGCAGCCACCACGAAGCCTCCCTAAGGACAACTTCAGCCCAGATCCCTACGTACATACATACATGTTCCCTACCGTGTGCTTTCGCTGGTCCCAGTACGGTGTTCCTGCAGCATGACATGCCACGAGCGTTTGTCAATGTCTCGTTGCTAGGATACCGATCGCAGCTAACCCAAGAGCTCTTGATTCCGGGCGTCTTGAGTGGATTTCTGAATTCAAATTTTATGAATAGTGATATGCTTATATCTTCCTTAATTTACTTAACAAGGCTCGTGCAGTGTATAATAAATAATACTCATGCAGTCGTTGGGAAAAACCCCGTAAGAAGTGAAAGTAGGATGGGGAGGTCGTTCCTGTCGGAACGTCGAAAATACGATGGTCGATCTGATCGATCTTAAAAATTATAATTATAAGTAGGTCTTCCTTGGAGCACAAAAGCAAACCCATTACAGGCCTGCACAGGCCCTGAGGTTTCCAGGAAGCTGAGGCTCCCAGATTTCAAGGCAATCGGTAAATGAAGGTTGTTGTAAGATTGTCAGCCATAATAACGACCGCCTTTACCCCCCAGGAAATATTCCTGGTACTCATTTCTGTTGGAAAATCGCGGTAGCACAGTGGTTAAGGCGCTGTGTTACAAATCGGAAGGTAGCTGGTTCGATTCCAGATGGTGTCATTGGAATTTTTCATTGACATAATTCTATGGCCCTGGGGTCGACTCAGCCTCTGGCAGAAATGAGTACCAGGAGTGTTTCCTGGGGGTAAAAGCGGCCGGTGCGTAAGGCTGACAACCTTACCACCATCCTGGGCCATTGTCATGAAATCTGGGAACCTTAACTTCCTGGAGCCCTCTGGGCACCTCGCGCCTGTAATGGGACTGATGTAACTTACTCATTTCTGTTAGAGGCAGAGACAACCCCAGGGTCATAGTTGGACCGGAAGGATTATGTCAATGAAAAATTCTAATGACACCATCGGGAATCAAACCCGCGACCTTCCGGCTTGTAACGCAGAACCTCAACCAACTGCGCCTAGAGATGAAATCGCAATTGGCGTTGAAACTTGTTTCCACGTCTGTTGTACGTACAATAGTCGTACTGTTAAGGTAAAAAGTTAAAGTGCACCCTTGCACAGGCACTGAGGCTCTGCACAGGCCGTACGGCCCATAGGGGAAGGAGAGGTATAGCTCTACTTTTTCTTGACCGCGGCACTAGAAGGGGGTGAGGGGTCAGCGTCACGCCCCGGCTGCTCTTTACCCCAGGGAAAGACCCGGTACCCATTTTACAGGAGGCTGGGTGGTCTCCAGGGCCGGTCTTGACAGGTGCGGAAAATCTCGCCCCCCACCCACCTGGATTCGATCCCCGGGCCGTTCAGCCCGTAGTCAGTCGCTATACCGACTACGCTACCCAGCCCACCGTACTACTAAGGCACTTTATAAATTCGACGAGCTGATTATGGACGGTAAATATGTTTACGAACACAGAATTAATCAGGTAAACACTAAAACCGAACCGTCAGTTCTCAACCCAAGCCCAGTCTGTAATTACGGAAGATGCATTCAGAGTAGCTGGATAATAAATTATCTACAGCTACTTAGCGTCCAAATTACAGAGACGTGGTTAAGGTTAAAGTGGCTTCTGCAGAATGGAAGTAGCAGTCTGTTGACGAGGAAGCGCGTGTTGCATGAACACGGCTTGAACTGCGGTAGCTCTAAGATCCAAATTTCATCGCAGGTTAAATCCCTACTTTATAAACGCCCTCCAGTATTATCATTTACAATTCATATGACATGCACTCAAACGGTTATTTAATGTATTTTGAACAAATTTTCTAAAGACCAATTTGGTTACAGATTTCTATTCCTACATGATTCTTGGCTTTATCTTACCAGTCGTATGGCCTTTTTATGAACAACTGTTGCCCATCTGTAGATTCTGTGAAATTTTGTCTGTCAGACACAAACTCCAAATTTCGCATTATCGCAATGTCTGAGATCGTGGACTTCCAAATCCTGTTTATACACAATGTGTGGTTATGGTAATGATTCGTCTCCACATCGCACTTCCCATACTTAGCTCTAATCATTCCTTAGGTACTGCCACAGTAGTAAGGGTTAATGGGGGTTTTCACATTAGAATCATTTTCCTTTCTTACGTTCTGCAAAAATATTACTTCAAACCAAATGTCAGTTTTTTTCGAGATATATTATTATTATGCATCTTTTCATGGTCATGAAAGAGGTGGCTGTTGTGTTGCTGCTGTTTCAAAAGTTGGCACCTCTGATATGTTGCCATTATTGATTACAGGAAACGTAAACATACAGCGTAAGAGAGTCCTGCAGTGTCATATCTAACTCGAAACTGGAACTGAGGAAGCACAGACAGCAAGATAACTAATATGTTCAGGCTTTCCTTTTCTTTTATGGGGGAACTTTGATTAAGTGTGTGAAGAATCACGACAGTAGGTGCTTCACGGGTGCCAACGTTGCGGAGAAAACTGTTTTCTCCATGTTTATGGCAAAAACTTTCTTCCACACTAAAGGCGAAAGCAGCGTGTCATATCCCAGAGAAACAACCTCTCTGTTTTCATCAGGAGAACGTCAAATAAAGTGTTTCTCGTTGCTGTGTTTTAGAATGTGACGCCGTATGTGTAAGGTCAATAGCTACCAGTATGCGTGATTATCAATAATTTGGAGGATCCTGCTCTCTCCGTCCTTAGGATACAGGACAGTCTTCTACCCCTAACATGAAGGCAGGACGTCACATTTCAGAAGACAGCAATCGTCAGTGTCTTCGCCATCAGAATCTCAGTTCTTGTACATAGAATGTTCAGGGATCGACACCTAATACTGCAATTTCTTTATGATAGTAAGGAAGTTCGAGCTGTGGGTTAGACACTGCTGATGTCACACATTAACCTGATAATTTAGAGATTGGGTTTTTCCACAAACTTCGTAAATCATGCACAAAACTACACAGTAACTCAATTCAGAAGCAAGCAGGTGTGTAAACCTCAGACTTCATTAATACATTTTTTTCGAAGTTTAAATGCTCTTTTCTGGCTCGCGGTTTGAAATTAAGGCGTCTTATAAACAGACAGCCATGAACCTTAAGTTTTAATGAAGTGAAAAAATTTCTTGATAGCTAATACAGTACTTCATGCTGTGGTAGACACAAATACCGACAGGCTGGCGAATTCTTTTTTGTGTAATTAACGTGTTTCAATAAAATTCTCTCGCGCTGACAACATAGTCAATTTGTTTGAATTTAGCTACATCGCAGGGTGTCAGAACCCTGATGAAGGAGACGCAGTTGGCCTTCGAAATGTCAGCTGATACGAAAAACCTGACGCCCCTTTTATCCCGGAAGGACCTTCCTGATCTCCGTTGAAGTTGAACCTGTAAGATGCTGTATAAAATTTATAGATTTTTTTTCATGAGTATCAGATAAATACTTCGCAGTGATGTCTTCTGGGCTTATTGTTAGCGTCGTGACGAAATAAAGTGTGAAGTTTCGCAATCTGTCTCTATTTCCATCTTCAGGTCAGGATTAAATTCGGAGCTAGATTAGCCGGAGCAAGGGACTGCTTGAACGTCACTTGCACATTCACTGTCACATGCACGCTACGCTTCGCCGACCGTGACATCTGGTGTGTAGCAACACACACACAACTTGCAGTGACTGCTGTTTATGTAACCCTACTTCCTAGACAGAATTTTTTTTGATCAACAATTTCGTTCATCTGCGAACTTATAGTTCATTGTTTCTTTATCTTGAGAAACGGGCAGGACATTTCCCTTTTTCTGTGGCGAGATAGTGCAGGATGGAGGAAAGAATCTGGTGTGCGTCATGTGCGCAATGAAACTAAAGAAGCAAACGCCAGATAAAAATATTTTACTTCCTTCCTAAGCTGTCAGCACCACAAACAGCTGTGGAAGTAAAAAGGGGTTATGAAATTTGACCTCCATGCTTTAAAACTGCCAATATCAATATAGGACATAATCCTGATTCAGTTCCAGTCGTCGCCCCAAAAAATTGCCTAACACTTCGCTTATAAAATAACTAGATTCCTGATAGCAGGAATCGAAGTTTCGACACTGCCAATACCAAAGTTCCCCACTGGACAGTTGCAAGTTCCATACACGTTCCACACCAAAACCTAGCTACTTAAAATGAATCTAACTAACCATTGGAAGTATTGTACCAGTACATAAAATTTAACTTCCTACTGTGGAGCCGGGATTGCTTGGTGTGTATAATGACCGCATTATGGGTTCCAAAATGCAGGGTTCAAATTGCGGCAAAAGTAAGAGATTTTTATCTTCACAAAATCGTCCAAGCCTGTTCTGGAGCCCATGCAGCCTCCTAATCAGGGGGTATCAGGTTCCCCCCCCAGGAGTAAAAGCGGCCGGTACGCTAAATTAGCCACTCACCTACATATTTTACCGAGGTTAAGAATGAGTGGAGCCATAACCTTACTGCCCCTCTCCGCCTTCACGTCCTGTACGGAGGTATCTTCTCGCTTCCTTCTGCACACACAACACAGTGTGTTTGCATTAGGAAATGAGCTTTGTTAAATTTGTTTAAATAGAAATGAAGCCTTACTCTGAGGAACATAAATATTAGCAAACATAATGTGTGGGCAAAAGACAGAGTTCTTGGTGTTAAACCTGATGGTTTATGTAATTTATGGGGTTAATTTGACGTTCAGGTGACCGTGCATCGTGAAAAATTCTTATAGTAAAACCAACTAGATGCATTAATTTCTCAAATTTATTTTTGGAACAAAACTCTACATGTTTCGGACAGTTCCTCTGTACATTATCAGGAGTTTTTCACTGTACACACAGCAATGGTACATGTCAAACAGGTTTGCTGACAGCTTGCGAACAGGATCAGGACGGAACTGCAGTTCCGTAGTTCCGTCCTGACCCTGCTTGCTGGCTGTCAGCAAACCTGCATGACATATACCATTGCTGTGTGTATAGAGACAGGTGGCGGACGCTTGTGAGTGCGGTAATGAACCTTCGGGTTCCGTGAAATGCGCGGAATTTCTTGACTAGCTGCAAACCAGTTAGCTTTTTAAAAAGGACTCT
>Ga0123352_10013627_pt1 | contig 12908 bp, 16 predicted proteins | sample TergutLab28metaG_FD_89700 | JGI IMG/M metagenome (GOLD analysis project Ga0123352, IMG submission 89700) | Labiotermes labralis P1 segment gut microbial communities from Petit-Saut dam, French Guiana - Lab288 P1 | ecosystem: Host-associated > Arthropoda: Insects > Digestive system > Gut ... | reverse complement strand
TTGACAGGAAAACTAGAAAGATGCTAACAATGTATAAAATGCATCACCCAAAAGCTGACATAGACAGGCTATATGTAAAGAGGAAAGAAGGAGGGAGAGGACTGGTACAAATTGAAGCAACATATAAATCAGAAATAATTAATATTGCATAATACCTTAATACAAATTATAAAGAAGACAAGTCTGTAAATATTGTTAAAAGCCACGAAAGCACTCAACAAAATATGAACTCAATAATTAAGACAGCAGCAAAGATTACAGAAGACTTAAGTCAACCAAATAAGAAGAGTGACACAAAACAGGATGGAATACAACACACAGAGGCAAGATTCGGAGAGTCCCTAAAGAAAAAATGGAGAAACAAAGTAATGCATGGGCAGTACATTAGAAATGTAAATAGAGAGCTTATTGGTGATGAAGACACGTTCATTGGCTATCGAAGGGAGACCTAAAAGCAGAAACTGAAAGTGAAATAGTGGCAGCACAAGACCGGGCGCTACAAACAAAATATTATGTGACAACAATATTGAACACAGAGACAGATAGCAAGTGCAAACTTTGCCAACAATTTGACAAGACAATAGACCACATAATATCAGCATGCCCAATACTGGAAAAAGAACAGCACATAAAAAGACATGATAGAGTGTGTGCACAACTACACTTCAACATATGCAAGGAAACAGGTACAATTGGACAAAAAAAATTGGTATGAACATGTGCCAAAATCAGCAGAAACAAGTCATGGAGCCAAAGTAAGCATATTGTGGAAACAACAAATACAAACTGACAGAACTAACCCCAACAACAAACCAAACATTATAATCTTTGATAACAGAAAGGGAACATATATGTTAATAGACATTGCAATCTCAGGAGACAGAAATGTGATTAAAAAAGAAGCCGAGAAGATTCTACAATATAAAGACCTTACAATAGAAATACAGCACATGTGCAATGTAAAAACAAAGCTGATACCAGTAATAATAGGGGCGACTGGGACTATTTCAAAGTCGTTCAGAAAATACGTGAGCAACATACCAGGAAAACATGAAGTTAAGGAACTACAAAAAACAGCCATACTGGGCACTGCACACATACTCCGGAAAGTACTAATGTAAAAGTACAATAGATTAAATATTGAAACTAATGATATAAGCACCAAGAATAGTAACAACAGAATAGCTGCAACACTGTATTCCCTAGGGACATAGTTTGTCTCAGGAACGTAAGTATAAATACCCTGCATAAAGGAGATGATGATGATGACGATAAACCCCAAAATTATACATGGTCCATATTATACTTTTACGCCACAGAAGAAATTATTTTAAACTACTACTGAAATGCAATGGTATTATGAAATTTGAGGTTCCCATTGCAATGACCACAAAGTTTGGTGTCTTCTGGGATGCGACACTGTGCAGTCTGGAGCAGTGTACTGATGTTTCAGAGAATCCTGCCACGTTCATCATTAGTGTTGCTGACAACAGAGGCAACATAATCCTCTGAAACAATGGTACACTTAAATCAAATAACATCAAGACCTAAATATATAAACAAGCAACTGTAAGTATATCCAAGATTTTGAAACCCTCCCTGCCTAAACTCCTTGGACCCAGTCTCAGCATAATCCTAATTGATCTTTTTTGAATTATGAAAACATTTCTCGTTGATGAAGAAGAACCCCAGAAAATTGTACCATAACTGATTTGTGAATAGAAATGTGCAAAATAAACCATACGGAATACTTTTATATTTACACTCGGTAATAATTTTCTCAACATGAAGAAAATTGAACTCAATTTTTTAATTAAATTATCTATATGTAATTTTCAAGTTAGATTGCATTCTAGACACATGCCTAAGAATTTGATATTTTCAGTGATAGTAAGAGCTCAATTGTTATACGCAGTGTTCAATGGAGCTTATAAGAAGCAAATTTTACAATATATATGTCTTATTTAAGTTCAGTACCAAGTGATTATTTTGATACCATTTAGAAATACAATTATAGTACAAAATTTAATTTAGAATTTAGTTCATTAAGATTACAGGAAGAAACAAGAATATTAGTGTCATCTGCAAAAAGAATTGTATGAGAAACTTTGTTTATGTTGCAAGGAAAATCATTAATATACATTGTTGAACAGTAATGGACCCAAAACGGATCCCTGAGGAACCCCATGTTTAACTTTTTCCCATTCTGATAGAAGATTAGGTGAACTGACAAACTGCAGTACATCTCTTTGTTTTCTATTATGCAAATACAACTGGCTTCAGGTTCAAAACAAGTAGAAGACATCAAAATTAAAAATTAAAATATTAATTTAGAAACTGTGGATTTTGTTGGTTTATGTTATGTAATGATATTAGAATGCATGGTCAAAAAACATAAGAATGAAAGACTCAGCTGAACAAAGTCTAGGTATGTATGAATTGAAGCAGCATAAACCCTGGATTCATGAAGAATATTTACAACTTTTAGTTCAAGAGAAGCAGGCTAAAATACAGTTGGTTACAGGATCCAAACCAAACAATGTAGGCAATGTAAACAATGTAAGGCATTAAGCTATCTATAGGCTGCAGTACATCTGTGGCATTAGCCATGGGCCCTACTGAAGAAGAAGGCATTAAGCTAGCAGACAGTTCAGGAAGGAATATCTGAAAGCGAAACTGATGAACTTGAAACTAACAGCAAAATTAAAAATATCAGAGACTGCAACATTAGAACTAAGATAGTAATGGATGAGAAGAGTGATTTGGTTACAGACTCCCCCAATATTTTGCTTACATGGAAGAACCATTTCTCTCAGGTATTCAATGTACAAGGGGTTAATGATCTTAGGCAGACAGAAATACACACAGCAGAACCACTAGTACTGGAGCAAAGTGCCTTTGAGGTTGAGATAGCTATTGAAAAACTAAGAAGTCACAAATCACCAGGTATGGATCAAATCCCAGCAGAATTGATTAAAACAGAGGGTAGAAAAATTCGCTCTGGAATCCATAAACTCAAAATTATATTTGGAATAAGGAGGAATTGCCTGAGGAGTGGAAGGAGTCAATTGGTGTACCTATATAAAAGAAGGGTGATAAAAAAGGTTGTAGTAATTGTGGAGGCATATCACTTTTGTCAACTACATACGAAATTTTAACCAGCATCCAACTGTCAAGGTTAACTCCATATGCAAAGGAAATTATTGGGGATCATCAGTGTTGATTTCAATGCAACAGGTAAACTGCTAATCATATATTCTACATTTGTCAAATACTTGAGAAAAAATAGGAATACACTGAAGCAATATTTCAGCTATTTACAGACTTCAAGAAGTCTTACAATTCATTTAGCAGGGAGGTTTTTTATAACATTCTCACTGAGTTTGGTATTCCCTTGAAATTACTAAGGTTAATAAAAATGTGTCTAAATGAAACATATACCAGAGTCAGAGTAGGCAAACATTTGTCTGACATGCTTCCTATTAAGAGTGATTTGAAACAAGATGCTTTATCGCCATTGTTTTTCAACTTTGCTTTAGAATATGCCATAAGGAGGGTTCAGGTCAACCAGGATGGCTTGAAATGAAGTGGTACACATCAGCTTCTAGTTTATGTTGATGATGTTAATGTACTGGGCAGAAGCATATATACTATAAAGAAAAACACAGAAGCTTATTAGTCTCTAGTAAGGAGACTGGGCTAGAAGTAAATGTTGATAGAATGAAGTACCTGGTAATGTCTGAAGATCAAAGGGTAGGACAAAACCACAATATAATGATTGATAATATATCCTTTGAAAAGGTACAATTCAAATATTTGGGAACAACCCTAATGATCAAAATTCTATTCAGGAAGAAAATAAGAGCACACTGAAGTCAAGGAATGCATGCTATCATTTGGCACAAAATCTTTTGTAGTCCAGTTTGCTATCCAAAAATATAGAGATTAGGATACCATGAACTGTAATTTTGACTGTTGTTTTGTATGGCTATGAAAATTGGTCTCTCGCATTGAGGGAGGAATACAAGCTGATTATGTTCTGGAAGAAGGTGCCGAGGAGAATATTTGAGCCTACAAAGGATGAGATAACATGGGAGTGGAGAGAACCCTATAAAGAGGAGCTTAATGATCTGTACTCCTCATCAATTATTATTCAGGCGATCAATTTGAGAAGAATAAGATGGATGGGGCATTAGTAGGTATAGGGGAGAGGAGAGGTGTATACAGGGTTTAGGTGGGGAAACATGAGGGAAAGAGACCACTTGGAAGACCCAGGAGTAAATGGGAGGATAATATTAAGATGGATCTTGAGGAAGTTAGAGGGGGGCACGGACTGGATTGAACTGGCTCAAAATAAGAACAGGTGGTGGGCTCTTGTGAAAGTGGTAATGAGCCCTGGGTTCATTAGTTGAGAAACTGTTTGCTTCTCAAGAACAATTCTGATCCATGGAGTTGGTTAGTAATTAGCTTTGAATACTCTGTAGTGAAACCTTTACATAAAATGGTTGAGAAATTGCATTTCTAACTACTTACCAGTATCTCTACTGACTTCATTATCAGTAGTCTTTGAAAAAATTATGTATGATCCACTACTCTGACAGTTAAATGGTAGCAACATATTAGCTGAAGAACTGTTTTGATTTAGAAAAAAAACCTAACAACAGAAGAGATAAGACATGAACTAGGTAATGAAATGGTAATTGCTCTAAACAATGAATCAGCTCAGGGAGGGGTTTCACGTGATATAACAAAAGTCTTTGTGTTAACCATGATACATCACCGTCCGAATTAAATTTATATGAAGTAACTGGCAAAGCTAATGAATGAATCCAATCATACCTTTGGGATAGGTACTAGAGTGTGGAGGTAAAACACAAAAATATCAATAACAATACATTTTTATACTGGGGAGTTAAGAAACACGGTGTTCCACAAGTATCATTCAGTTTTTTATGTTTTTTATCTACATAAGTCATTGACCAAAAACTATTCATGGAAAATATGAACAAATGTTACTTGCAAATGATACTGATTAACATTTAAAAATTCTAATCTCAAATATTCTAAAAATGTTATAAAAATAGAATTTTTAATCCTTAAATAAATGGTTCAAAACCGATGGACTCTCACGGGCTGCGTGGTCTAAGGCGTGGGTGTGCAGCCGCTCGCTTGCTGGGATTGTGGGTTCAAATCCCGCCAGGGGAATGGATGCCTGTCTCTTGTGAATGCTGTATCTTATCAGGTGGTGGTCTCAGCGCTGGGTTGATCACTCATTTTCGTGTGCCTAAGTGTGATCACGAAGCCTCGATAATGAGGGGACCTAGGTCAACTAGGGCTGTTTGCACCATGGAAATATATTCAAACATTCTCGGCATGCTCCTCTCTCTTCCTTCCACAGGGTAACAGTTCATTTTCATGGACTCCTGTCCACCAATCATTCTTCAACACAGACAGAGTCCGTAGGGGGTTCAGGCCTGTATTACACTTCCAAGATCTGTGACAAGCACTATGGAATATTTTGTAAAACATATGTTATTAAAGAGACAATTCTATGTATGTTACATTACGTCAAAGTTTTAATCAAAGTTCTCAGGTGATGGATCAATATCTGCTTCATGCTCGTGCTGCAGTATCAGCACAACCATGACAACTGCTTTAATATTAAAGAATACAGAGAAGAAATTCATTTTGTTTAAATATTAAATAGGAAGACATGGAATGAAAGTGACCAATGAAACCTTATCAAAAGAATTACAAAGTGAAGATATGAAGTACATTGTCTAGTAGTTCAGAATGGATGATAACACATTTCAGTTTATTGTGCCAAACTGTCACACTTTATTGCAAAACAATGATTTATCACAATTTATTGAATGATAACAATGGGCACAATATACTGTTGGCATGTAACACAACTTCTATCTTTCACTTTGTTTTTAAGAATCTACAAAAAGAATACTGAATGAATTGTTTACCTTAAACATTTTCCTGGCAAATTTTGAAGTACCCTTTGTTTCAAAATATAACCATACCTACCAAATATTTGTCATTATATTTCAATCCAGTCAATAAATCAACAGTAACATGTAATAAAGGTTACAATTACTTACTAACCTTAATTTTTTTGGGAAAAATATTTGTCTTTTAACTCATCCAACTTATTTTTTTATACCATTTGGAGTACATCCCTTTTGAATTACACAAATAAATTAACTATATTTTAGACTTATTATTTTTTGTTTCTGTGTTTGTAATATTTGTGTTTGGTATTATACAATGTGTCATGCAATTAATTTTGCAAAATTAATAATTTCGTTCTTGCCATCGGCCACGTAAACTTACTTTCTCTGATTTTCTTTCCCAGTATGCATAATTTTATCAAACAGATAAATATTAGGCTACATTTCATTAAAAAAATTTTTATGTAGGATGTTTTATAAAGTTGCTATGACCAGATCTTTGTCAAAGGTATGTGATTGTGTACGTAATACAAGCCCCACGTGTTTCGCACTTTCCTATTTCCTCCCACCCAGGCAGAAATGTTCTGTAGTCAGTGTGGACATCTTTGCCATCATTGCTGGTTCGGTGGTCTTCGGCTCTGTTGTGCTGCGTTGAGTGGTTTTGGTTGGGAAATGATTGAGAATATCAAATCGGTGATCTCGACGTACCACTGGCGCCTAGTGGAGATGTCACACGTTCCCAGAACATCATATGGCTGTGCCTAGCTTGGAGATGACGGTGATGTAAACAAGCTATTTCTCACGTATCTCTTCAGTGAAAAGGACTTTGGCATCCAGTGTCTCAAGGACGTTGGATTGTTTCGCAGCAAGGTGACGTGTAACACTTGCAGTTGTGATATGACCTGGTGCACTGAACCTAAATTCAAGGATGGTTTCAGATGGCGAGGTTGGAGGAGATCTGCTTACATATGCTCTGCTTCCACGCCTGTCAGGTACAGTTCAGGTTTCAGCAGAATAACCTAACTTTCCAGAAGGTTATGTTCCTCACATATGACATCGTGTGCTGCCTACCTGCCCAGCTTATCAAAAGAGGCGCATCGCTTCACTCCCAATACGACTGCTGACTGGGGCCCACTCTGCAGAACTTGTTGGTGTACATGGAGGGCTGCTCTGAGAAGATCGGCGGTCCTAACAAAACCGTCGAGATCAACGACAGCAAGTTCGGTCGGCGCAAATATCATAGGGGCCACCCTGTATAAGGGGCAGTGGGTGGCGGTGTTGAGCACGAGTGTGGTAAAACGTTTCTCGTTCTCGTTCCGGACAGAACCGCTGACACTATGAAGGCCGTTACAGATACATGAATCGAGCCTGGCACTACAGTCATCAGTGATTACTGGGTAGCGTTCCAGGATCTCGATGCGCAAGGTTACACGCACCGCAGCGTCAATCACAGCGTTGGCTTTGTTGATCAGAGTGCTCGAGTCCACACGAAAACCATCGTGTCCACGCGGCGTCATGTAAAGGCATTCCTCAGCCCGTACAACAGGAAGACGGACTACATTTACCATCTTGCACATTACAAGTTCGAGGCGAGGCGCAGGGCAGAGCGCGTTGACGAATTAACGAAGTTCCTTCCCCTCGCTGCCACAACCGATTAGTGCATCTGTTCCTCCCTTTCGGAATCGGGCGCCACGTGACAACTCCTCGTCAACAGCCATCCACTACGGCGTCTCTACAGATCATGCACATGCGCGCAGCAGCAAGTCGTTCGTGTCCACGGTCATTTTCGGGTGTTTTCCGCGACCACCGAACACCACAGATGTACGGATGACTTGCTGCGCCAACCGCCATATTGCCCATATTGCTATTGTAGTTCCTCGTCTGTGTCGCTGTATCTCTCACCTGTATATATTGTCAGCGCTAATAATCACTACCTGTGACAGCAGACATCATATACGACAGCAGACGACGCAATACGGGAAAGACGTGCACGTACGTGGAGGTGGACAAAATAGGTCGGTTGATGTCTCTCTTAATACCAAACTACGACGTATAAATAATCTGCAGAGTGAAAGAAAAGTGCATGCGACTAAAGTCACGGTTTCAAATGTGTAAGAATACCCAAATTCGTAAGGACAGAGCCGCAGAACATCTATATTTTGTGTGTACTGTGATATGCATGATTGTTTGGCATGCTCGGCTTGACAGATCCATGGCAGAGAAAGAGATAGTAAGGAGAAACATGCGAAGCTAATCTGTGCTTGCTTAGGAGGGAGTTGGTAAGGGCGTTTTGTGGGAGTGGATACGTTGGCAATTTCGCTGTAAGAAATGACGTTTCAGCGTAAGTGATAAACTGATATGTTGAGAGGTGCGTGATTGAACATTATTCTCTGTGACAAACACAGTAACTTTAAAGGCATTGGAACTGTATAGCCTAGACATTCAGTGCGACAATGAATCGACGTACCAGATTTGCTTCAAGAATCCAAGGGCAAACTAGACAGGTGGTTATGAGAAGCCCTGCTATGCAGACTGATGGTGGTCGTATTTTGGCAGGTACCGGTAACCAACAAAGTAGAATTAGTAGCAACACAGGGAGGGGCGGCCAGGACAAAGCTGTAACCACACTCCCCCGGACGACTGAGCTTTGGTTTTTGGCGAACAAGGACGTGTTTTGAATCTGTTGTCGTTTTAATAATTTGAAACCGAAGCATAATTATTTGGCGTGTTAGTCTGCTAGATCGTTATTTCTGAGGCCAGATAAAACCAGAAATATTGCGTGAAACCTAATTGGCAAGTTTTCACCGTGAACACCAGTAAAATGGCTTCCAGTTCTGGAAGCTGCTGGTCAGTTAACTTCCATTTTAAATTTGTGCAAATAAATCGTTTCACTCTTGACAGATCGAAAATTTCGGTAAAAGATATCTTATGACCACACACACACACAAAAGAGGACACAACAATCAGAAGATTCTGGACACAGTGCAAAATGGTCCCGGTAGCGTTGAAGTGGAAGAGACTTCTCACAATTTTTGGGCAATGAAGTTTCGATTTTATTGGTAATATGGTGAAGGTCTGATTTATGCAGGGATGCCGAGAGCGGGTTCGGACCCCAGTGAAAGAGCTTTTAGGGGCGCCCATGGTGGGTGGACCGGCTTACAATTTTTACACCAAATCGGGAAGACTGACTCAGTTGCAGAGTGACTTGGTCTTGGTCTGAAGGGGTTAATTTGTAAATCAACAAATATTGTTACTGCCGAGAAAGACAAAAACATACGCAACACAGCCGGGCCCTTGTAATTTGTACTGGCTTCCTCGCTCTTCGTCGGCGCAGGATTTGCGTAATTAGAGTATATATATATATATGTGTGTGTGTGTGTGTGTGTTTGGGGGGGGGGGGTGGGCGGGTACCGTAGGACTCTTTTTCGACCCAAATATTTTCGTCCTGGCGGTTTTTTTAAGTTTGTAGAAGTGTTTGGGTTTTTGACAATTTGTTTGTTCTTCAAGCTTTTCCATATTTTAGTGGCACTGAAAATGAAAAAAAAATTACTGCTTAATAAGAAATACATAAAAATCTTATTAGAATTGCCTAAAAAAAAACACAGATCAGCAGTTGATTTTGGAATTATCGGAAAACTTCGTTGCTGAAATTCTGAACCACTTCAACTTGGAGAAGAACAAGCTTAAAGAACATCTCCCTCTGAATTTCATATCCATAGAATTAAAACAACTATTAGAAGGGAAACATTGAGTGGGACTTTCATTTACTACAGTCATGAATATATGCCCTCTTCTTTAACCTTTTTTTTTTTTGACCAGTGTACCCTCTTTTTATGGCTGATAAGTGGGAAATGGCCCCTTTTTTCTTGTAATGGATATATGGTGATCATATATATATATAGATAGATAGATGAACATACAAGTCAAGAGCTGCACATGCTGTAGTTGCAGCAGTGTGAAATTAAAAGTTTCAAATTTTTAATTTGGTATTTTCCCTCAAGTTTCTCACCGCACTTGGTTGGTGCCTTAGATGGCTGCTTAGTTTGCCTATATGAAGGGCATGCCCTTGAATACAGATAATGCATCAGGCGCTAGAACTGCCTGGCCCACATCAATGCAGTCTAATGAACACATGGCTGGTAGACAAAAGCAGGTCTTGCAGAAATCATAACTTCATGATGAGGCATTCTCTATTACAACACACTGATGCATGCACAAAAGGACAGTTTTGGAAAATTCTAGTCAAGTTGTGAATCTACCTGTGGCCCTGGCCTGGCACAGAATGTTTGAAAATTGCCTTAAGCAGAAAAGGAGAAATGTGGTTTTTATTCCTCCAGTTCTTCTGCTTATCAAACCAGAAGATCTGGTATTGCATGTGATGTGAAATGGTTAACTTATTGTGACTCTGCCATTAACATCTGGAGTCTACAGTGTCCTACATATACATTCTACATCTTGCAGACAAATGGTGTTGCCTGACTATAGGCCTGCTTCATGTTTAGGAAATGTTAATGTGCTGCAGAGTTTCAGAAAGTGGATATCCTTTCATCATGTAAAAAGGTGGGGAATGGCCCACTCAGTTATGGCCCATTAGACTGAATTATTCTTAGTGCCTGGGGAACCTGCCCAGCTACCACAGTCTGTGTCCCTGAGGTCTAGTGACAAACTGCATGAAGTATCATGATGTTACATAACCAGCACACAAAAGGAAGTCAAAATTAGTTGCAGTCCCATGGATTGTGGGGATGATAATGTGTAAGTCTTTCTTCTGTCTCATTTCATTCCACTCCATTCTGTTCTGGCTTGTATCATCTGGCCCAAAGCACTTGTCACTAGTGAAGGTTATGACATGGATGTCACGTGCAACATTCATGTGAAATGATTGGCAAGACAGCTGGAATAGAGTACAGGGGAAGTACAGTGAAGGGGGCAGCATAATGGGTCATGGGAAACTTGACGGGAGTTGATACATAGACTATCTTTTCATAGTCTCGTTGGTTCAGTTATAGTCCTTAAGGTGGACGTTCTGTTGTGTGAGCATATGGTAACTACATAAATTATAACTGCCAACACAACTAGATTTGGTGTTCATTACAGCAACATGTTTTGACCCACATGGATCATCTTCAGGCTAAATACTGACAAAACTGATGATGGCAACCCAGAGCCTGATAATGAAGTTGCTACGTCTCTGGCATATGAGCATTACAACTGGTAGCTTCATATCTTTCATTCAGCTATTTCAGGTGTCTACACTACCATATCACTCCTGGCTTTTAATTAGATTTAATTAGGTTTTAACACATAATGTGGTAGTGTAATGATATATAAATTGAGCTCACATTGTTCACTGAAAGCAATGTATACTGCCTTGAAGTGTTTGTGCATGTGTTTAGCCTGCAGATGACTCACATTGGTTGCAACATGTTGCTGCAATAAACACCATAACTTGGTTGCATTGACAGTCATAGTTTATACAGCTCAGCCTACTTTTGCAGTATGGATGGAAAACTGTATTTGTGTTAGCAGTCACTGACATGTGAAAAATCACAGACGAGTATGTGCTCACAAATTTGGAGTATATTTTCTGTTAAGGATGAAAACAGAGTTTTGTATGGTCTTGGTGTTGGTTATCCAGATTTTGCAGCTAATCTGTCAGTAATATTGTAATGGGTAGTGCAGTTAGGAGTGAAAAAGTGCCACCTGTCATTTAAAGGTGAACCTGTGCTCTTTAAATTTGTTTTTAGTGGGGTTACAGGAGAACATGGATATGCGTAGGAGGGAAGTGGAGGAAGCTCGCCTCAAAATGCAAATGAAATACAATGAAGAGGCGGAAGAGGCTGCTCGGAAAAAGAAAGAGGTTAGTAACAACTGGTCTGAATACAGTACAGTTCCAAGGCTTTTGTATGACACTAAATTTTTTGTGAATGATATATAGAAATTCAGTCAAACCCTGATATAATGCTCCACAGTACAGTGACACCCACACTTAACACCCGTGAAAGTTTAATGTAAATTTCCTGTTGCACAGTATTTAGATTTACCACCCCTTAATATATACTGATACAAGTTGCGGTAAACAAACAGTGAGGATATGTCGAGGTTTGACCATATCTGCAGAGTTTCCCTCCATGAGGGGTACTGTTTATTTCACACTATGCACTGCTTTATTTCACTGTAGAAGGAACAGAAGAAACGTGAAGCATGGCTAGGCAGACAAGAAGCTCTTGTTAGACCTGGTCATGTTCTGGGAAGAGGACCATCAGAAAAGAACCTGCTACGTGATTATATGGAGCATGAAGTTGGGGACGAATGCCAACAACATATGGGTCAAACAGAACAGCATTTGATGGACCGGCAGTATAATGCTCTTGTTCAGCAAAGAATTGAAAGACAGAGGGAGTCAGTCCAGCTACAGAGAAGGGTTAGTGTAATGGATTTATTTTGAGTAATTAAAATCAGGCAAAATTTGAATTTTTCAACATTATTGAAAAATATTGTATTTTTATGCATGAAATCACTGCAGTGCTATGATGTTGAACGGGGTTTGCTAACCTGTTCCCCACCACACATTTGGACAGTGTGATTTGTTCTAGCACACTTTTGACTGTATGGGGTTGAAGATAATTAAATACAGCATGTGAGAGAAAAAAAATGCCTAACACTGAAAACTGGAAATATACACTGATAGATATAGTTTGCTACTCACACAGCTGGGGACCACAGGTAGCACAGTGGTTTAGGTGCTGTGCTACAAATTGGAAGGTCGCTGGTTTGATTCCAGATGGTGTCATTGGAATTTTTCATTGACATAATCCTTCCGATTGCACTATGGCCCTGGGGTTGACTCAGCCAGAGTATTTCCGGGGGGTAAAAGCGGATGGTGCATAAGACTGACAACCTTACCACCATTCTGGGCCATTGTCACGTGATCTGGGAACTGGGCAC
>Ga0123352_10013625_pt1 | contig 12910 bp, 6 predicted proteins | sample TergutLab28metaG_FD_89700 | JGI IMG/M metagenome (GOLD analysis project Ga0123352, IMG submission 89700) | Labiotermes labralis P1 segment gut microbial communities from Petit-Saut dam, French Guiana - Lab288 P1 | ecosystem: Host-associated > Arthropoda: Insects > Digestive system > Gut ... | reverse complement strand
CTTAGGTTATTTGCAGTGGGTAGAGTAGGTATCTTGCATGATATACGGCCAATAAGAACTGTTAACAAAGTGACTAACCTTACTGCTTCCTATACGACGGGAATTTCCTTCTTGTCCAGCCGAGCGAGTCAGAAAGTTAGTTAAAAATCGGATAACCCTGTTTCTACAGACACTTAGTCGACACTCTTCTTAAATGATAAAAGTGTTGAATTGTGTTTATCATGAATCGGATAATAATTCAAGGTCCTTATTCTGTCCGGAGATCGTTAAGCAAACGCAACAGTCACTGGCCCACAGAGAAATTACTTATTTGAAAAAAAAAGTTGGTTTGCGTGCAATTTACACACTCAGTCACGTATCCATTTGCATCTATGTTACCGGATGAAAGCAGTAAACTTCGTAGTAGACTGAAAGGCATTGCTGCTTTGTATTATGGAGTTTGTAATCAATGAAATACAAATTCGACGTCATAAAAGACACAAAATATTATAATTTATTCATGTTATAAACAGAAAATCTAAATGTGTCAGTGGCCATTGAGTATATGCCACAAACGAATTAAAATATGCTAAGGTTCATTATATTCGAAAACAATATTTTAAGCCACATTGTTTAAATGTAGCTTTATGCAGTACTAAAAATATTATCGTGCTACACGCGCCAATTTTTATAGCACCAAAACATGCACTATATGCAATAAATTACTTCTTTTAGAATTACGTAAAAATATAGACTTAATTACATTACAATTAGCTGTTACATTGCCACGTTTTCACGCCCGGGAAAACGAAAGAAATTTAAAAAGGCAAAATTGTACTTTATGTATCACAGGCTCTGAGACTGTATATAAGAAATAAGATGTTGGTTAGGTATAAAAATTTACCACAAACAATGCCACACCCACAGAAGAAAAGAAAGACAAAATTAAACTTTGCACATCCCTGGCCGTCGCACTGCGTCTCTGGAAGCGTGCCAGACAGCTCAGTGTGACCCCTGTCGGACAGCACACCGGCAACCCTCTTCACACATTACTGTAACACATATATACGAGTACGCGCATTCCCTTGATCGACAGCGAAACTTAGCACTGTTCTGTGTACCCCTTCGAGTTCAAGACAGGACTTAAGGCGTCAGATGGAAACATATGGCTCGTGTGGCAAGATAATGTGTCAAATCAAGACTCGTTCGGATATCTACGGAGCTCTACCCTACTCAAACATTAGATCAAAACATTCACAAAACACAACACAAAAAATTTCACAGTTATTCAGCCACATCTGATTAAATCCGAAAATATTTTTCTTCAGCGCTGTATATTTCTCTTTAAATTTCCCCTTACTGCTGGTATCACTTCTGTTAAACTGAAACTACGCATCACATACATAATAATTGCAGCCCGTTACAGACAAAACTGTTCTCATGCGTGATTTCAGGCTTCCGACGCGAAGTAGAAGAAGACTGCTGTCATTCAAAGCCATTCAACGTGACCTATCAATTGTTCACTGACGTCATGACTGCATCAATTACTGACACGTTGTTTACTCCAAAACTACAGTAAATTTTTTAAACTTGAACATTCCAAATACTATTTGGAATAAGGAAAAGCGTGCGTGAAATATCATAATGGAATGCGTCGTTCTGTTTTTTTTCTTCAAAAAACCTGTTTCATATTGGATAAGTGGAATTAAGTCCATTAGTAACTGGATAGAGCAGGAATACAGATAATTATGATTGGGAACAAAGTGCAGTCTGTCGTCACTACCATTGGCAAGTTGAACGTATTCCATATTTTGGACGGATACACAATTTGCACACTAGTGTGGCCTAGCTACTAGCTGTCTCCAGATCGTGTCCTTTATTTACATACAAGTACACACGTGACTGGGAGAAGCAACTGCATCTTACGCCCTTCTTATCGGGTCTATTCTGTAATTTAATAAACTGTAACTGAGGTAGGAATTACTGACATGTAATCGTACTACGTCGAGCCACGTCTTTTACAGAAGAAAATATGCAGAAAACTGATGTTAAACAAAGGAAGTATGCGGGAAATTTGGCATCACAATACCATGCAAGGCAAAATATTTTCTTGTTAAGAACAGACAAACTTAGTGGAAACGGTGAAAAGAGGCATTAGAGACAACCCTATTTTGAAGTATTCGGAAATCCAACGACATATTTTCTATATCTGACCAGGGTATGATGAGGATATTTGTACTTAACAAAAGTAAAGTTCACCCCATGATAAGCCTACATAAGCACGGGAGAGGGGGGGGGGCGGAGGCATAGCTCCAACCCATTTGAAACCACGGCACGAGAAGAGGATGGGTCTACAATTATTACAGGGTGATACAATTAAAGACGGTAAAACCTAAGAAACGCGTAGCACGCATGGTAAACGTCACAAGCGCATAAATAATTTTTAGTGGAAAACCTAACGGAGAGAGATTAAGTGCGAGATCTAGACATATACGAGAAAATAATATTAAAAGGGAACAGGTTGTGAGGATGATGACTGGAGTCATGCAAGGCAGGATATGGTCCAGCAGTGGCAACTTGTTAATATGTCAATAAGCTTCCGGTTTCCATAGAAAAGCAAGCAATTTCTTGATTTTCTAACTGATCACTACTGTTTCAGAATGACTACTGTTCCACAGAAGTATTGATTTGTTTCGAAAATATCTTTTGCAGTGCAAAACACAGACATGTCTGTAATATAAAATTTCTCATTGCTGTAATATGGACATTTTACAGTCGATCAAATATTGATAAACCAGAAATTTAGGATAAAATCCAACACTCGTCTGGGTCGTCAATTATCAAATAATAAATCCTAGAAACATTTCGATGGAACTAGGAATCGACATCAGTTATGAAATTCGGAATTGAAATCTACAGTATGGCTCAAAATAAATGTTAATATGGAAATTCCTCTTATTCATATCCGTGCATTAATATCACTATATGGAACAAACACCAACAAACATAATCATATATTATTAAATCACCACTTTATTAACACTATACGTAACTGCAACATGGTTCAACCCTTAAAGGGTCATCTTTGAACAGAATAATTGATACCTTTTAGCAGCGTGGGTCAACAAAATGAGTTATCAGTTGTAAAATCTAGCTTAGTGTGTAACGTTTAATATGCTGTATAACACATAACTGATGACGGTGCTAAAATGTATCAGTTCTACTCCCCAAAGATGACCCTTTAAGGGTTGATACATGCTGCAGTTACGTATAGTGTTGATAAAGTGGTGATTTAATAAATCATGAGTGCATTTATCGCTGTTTATTGCATAGAGTTACTTAAAATAAAACCAAACAGATGCACTAATTTCTCTCATTTATTTTGGAATAAAACTCTACGTTTCGGACAGTTCCTCCGTCCATCATCAGGAGTTTTTCACTGTACACACAGCAACGGTATATGTCATACAGGTTACAGTTACAGCTTGCGAGCAGGATCAGGACGGAACTGCAGTTCCGTCCTGATCCTGCTCGCAAGCTGTCAGCAAACCTGTGTGACATATACCATTGCTGTGTGTACAGTGAAAAACTGATGAGGGACAGAGGAACTGTCCGAAACATGTAGAATTTTATTCCAAAAATAAATTTGAGAAACTAGTGAATTTAATTGGTTTTATTATAAGAAAGTAGAATTAAGTCCAAACACAACTTTATCTATGTATAAATCGGCTGCATTTTTCGGCTATATATAGCCTTTATCAGGCTGAATACAGAACTATACATAAGAAAATAACTATAATAAAAGCAATAAAAATATTGGGGACACATCTCGTCTTGCACTAACATACAGTTGTAAAATTATACGTAAAACTACAGAAGTAAAAAACGGTGCTTGCAAGAAATTTGTGGAAGGTTATGTGAGTTGTAAAAGTCTTTTAAACATTTTTTTCTTTAAGACTTTTTCGAGAAATGACAGTAGCAGTGGAGTTTTGAAATTTGTGGTCTTGTAGGCGAGTAGATGATCGTAAGAGTTGTTGGGCAGCACAGTTATACATACTCAAGTGAAACGTCATTAAGTATCGTGTTTTGTCCATATACAGTGGATGTACGTATATTGCAAACTAAATGTGTCAATCACATTTTAATCTCAGTATTTCCTTCGAAATGCATATTTACGTATAATAAGTACAGATTTTTAACGGTTGATATGTTGTGGTGAAGACTGCAGTCGGTTGTGCGCTACAGTTTGGATGACGTGCAATGTATTATCGTTGAAGACCTACTGCGTATGTAAAAGGTAAAGCAGTCCCAGTTCAGGCCTGGACAGGCCCAGAGGGTTCCAGGAAGTTTAGGCTTCCAGATTTCGTGACAATGGCACAGGATGGTGGTAAGGTTGTCAGTCTTACGCACCGGCCGCCTTTACCTCCAGGAAATGCTCCTGGTATTCATTTCTGTTAGAGGCTGAGTCGACCCCTTGGCCATAGTGCGATCGGAAGAACTTTTATGTCGATGAAAAATCCACTGACACCAGCTGGGATCTAACCAGCGACCTTCCGATTTGTAGCACAGCACCTTAACCAATGTGCTACCGCGCTCCCCACTGCGTATTTACTTTTACATGTAATTTTACAACTGCCTATTATGTAAGATGTGATCTCGTCCATACAATTCTGTTGTACTGATTTATAATTTTTTTCTTATTTATGGTTGTGCATTCAGCCTAATGATGGCTATATATAGCCGAAACACGTAGCTGATTTATACGTAGATAAAGTTGTGTTTGGGCTGTAACTCTACACTCTTTTCCTTATATACTTGTAACTAAACACAACGAGGATGCCTTTTCTAAAAATTAGACTGCTAATTGCCTGTGTCTATCCGTCGGAATTCTGTCCCCAGAAACAGCGTTCGTTGACGTCCTGTCAGTCAAGGTTAACTGTTGTGTGACAGAGATGTGTGAGCGAGGGAAACGTGGCACTAAACAGGAATCAAAATAAGATTCTTAAGTTTGGATTTATATACATGTGTGTGTGATAAATATTTGTTGAGTAATGGAACGTTAAATGTTAAACACAGTTCGTATAACTTGTTAGGAATAATGAATAATTTAAACGTAGGCACATTTTCTTACTGCGTCTCGTAACAGCTAAGTCATTACAAATATAAATATCCTTTCTGTCTAAGCAATAACTGGTTTTTTTTGACATTTTTATGAGCGTACGCTTATTTAATATTTTGCTAAACTGGGCTTGCTCATTAAAATTATGTGCATTTATTTATGTATTAAACATAAGTTTCATTTTTGTGAATCCATTACACTTTGCATGGAGTCAAGAGCGAGTTTAGTTTCGATGTGTACATCTGTTTTCTTATTTACCTTTCATTTGTTTATTCCAGCTCTTTCCCCCCCCCCCCGTGCCGGGTTTTCTACAGCGAAAGTCAGGTACGACATGGGTCTCTGATACCGTTTGGGGAAGGGGGGGGGGGGGGGGGGCTGGCTGTTTTAAGAGACGAATGTTACTGCGTGCATTAAGAGGTAGAGACGGAGTGTCAGTGAAACAGCGTTCGTCCCCTCACATTTGTAGCTAATGCTGAAGCAGAGTTCTTACTCTTGGCGCAAGCCCTGTTTTATGGCGTGCTTGTGATGTGCAACAACATATGTACATTAGTTCCATCATGTCTGCCGCTTGTTGGACCATTATCTGGCTGTCTGTAGTTAGTGCAAGACGGCGTGGCTATTATTCACACTGGAAACATTAAAAACACGGAAACCGGCTAAAGTCGCTCGCTAATGGAGCGGTGTGTCTTAGGTTTCGGCAAGATCACACCGTCTGCAGAGTGTACTGTTTTGTGATGTCACAGTTTCGCTTACAATTGTAAGGCAGAGCGTCCCCTTCACGTGTTTCTGTATTAATTTAATAATATAATTAAATATATTCTAACGCAACTTTTTATTAAATATTTTATGAATTTTCAGCTTTCAGCTACATGTTTCGGGTTCTTGGAGCCATCTTCGGGCTGAACTTGGGAGGGTGTATATATATTGCAATGCCGTAAAAGACGAGATGTCGTCTTTTACGGCATTGCAATATATATACACCCTCCTAAGTTCAGCTTGAAGATGGCTGTAAAATGTGATGTTTGTGTGACCGTGCATCTCTGATACAATATTATAAACAACCAACTAGATGCAACAATAACAGTTCATTAGTAATTACAATCAGCTCAACATGTTTCTGTCGATAATTTCGCCCATCTTCAGGAACACTAGACTGTGTTTACAGCTTGTGGTATAATGCACCGATGATGCTGCCTGCTGGTGACAAGGTCACCAACAGGCAGCATCATCGCTGCATTATACCACAAGGATGTTATAAAAAATTGAAAACAGTGACAGTGAATAATATTGGCCTGTTTGCCTTATTTTGTTTGATTTTCCCAAACAGAAAATTGTAGAATAATATAATAAACCAACTAGATGCAACAATAACAATTTATTAATAATTTCAATCAGCTCGACATGTTTCGGGCGATAATTTCGCCCATCTTCAGGAACACTAGACTGTGTTTACAGCTTGTGGTAGAATGCACCGACGATGCTGCCTGCAGGCAGCATCGTCGGTGCATTCTAGTCTAGTGCTCCTGAGGATGGACGAAATTGTCGCCCGAATCATGTTGAACTGACTGAAATTATTAATAAATTATTGTTGCATCTGGTTGGCTGTTTATATTATTGTATCAGAGATGCACGGTCACACAAACATCAAAGAAAATTGTAGCATTTACTGAAGCTTGTGTTTTAGGCGCACGTTCCATAGAAAGTCACATAAATACGCTTCTATTTTTGTAGTAGATCTGTGAGTTATATTGCGATTATATCTATTTCTTTTTTGTCAACAACGAGAGAATTTGCTAATTTTCTTAGATGTTCGGAAGACAATATTTGAGTTTTGAATACAGCTTATGAGGTCAGAAATTGTACGATTACCGTGCCGTAGCACTTGCGGCCAAAGCGTTTATCTATTTTCTCTGCGTCTTTTGCCACGTGGGATTTGTGGTGGACAAAGTGGCACTGGGATAGTTTCTCCTCCGAGAAGTCCGGTGTTCCGCTGTCAGTGTCATGTCGACAGTGCTCCATTTTTCTTCCAATAATCTTCACACAGACAATGTATAATCTTACAGTTGCAGCCTCTTTAAATAGCGCAGTAAAAATGACAATTCTACATTTTTCTTCTATACACTCTCCGCCGAAATAAATACGAGTATTTAGCGAGTTTCGCTCTAGAATCTTTCAGAAGAGTATTTAGGCCTTCGTTTAAAGAGGTCATTAAAATTTCCGAGACTAAAATAAAGTCGAAATTACTCGAGTAATTTTTGCAAAAGTCCTCAGTATTGAAATTAATGAATATCCATTCAGCCGGTTTCCAGTTAGTTTAGCGGATGGCGGACGGAAGGGCGATTTTAATAGACATTCTGCAGGTTTGTGAACTCCCACCCGCGAGAGGAAGACCGGAAATCTTTTGGGATATAGTTTCTTTGAACCTTATAAGAAACCTGTCACTTCCTGTACCCGTTAGTTAATAAACAAGTAAGAGATAACAAGTATATGCGTGAATATTGGTCTTGTTTTCGTAATTTGAGGGGCTTTGCTAGCAAGTATAAAGCACCTGACGGTTAAAACACGTAACGCCGATGTACAGAAATACACATAGTTGAGTAAAGAGAGACCAGCTTGATGTTACTTGCTTTGTTATTTGATTATTTACTGCTCAACATGTTTCGGATGTTAATACATACGAAACATGTTGAGCAGTAAATAATCAAATAACAAAACAAGTGACATCAAGTTAGTCTCTCTTTATTCAACTATCAAGATGACCCACGGTCCAATAAACATAAGAAATACACAGGCAGAAGGATGTATGGAGTAGTAAAAATGTCGTCGTCGTTTTAAGGTTTTCCTAATTCTTTCTCTCTCCTTTTTTTTTACATTCCTTTCCTTTTGTCTGCCATTCATTTTACCAGTCGCGGAAGACAGAGGCCCCGAATGAAATGAAGTGAGGTCCCCCCGCCATTGTCTAGGATGATTGAATTGAATTGTCCAGGACTCTCCCGATCGCTCTTCTTTTTTGTAATGACTTCAGAGCTAGATGCTTGTTTTAATAAAGTATTCCTTTTTTTTTATCGGATATATTTTTTCCATTATTAATTTCTCTTTCTATATTCTGCTTTGGTTTTAAGGCTTTCCTTCATTTTGCAACTAATTTTAGGACCCATTCTCCTCGTTTGATCCTTCGTACGTCTATGTAATATTAAAGAAGATCCTTTCTGAAGCGAGTAATAAGCCGCAGCATCTGGACCTGTCTACGAACGATGAGAAACACCTTAGTCATTCGCATGATTTCCCCGTTTTTGAAACTTTCTCTATAGTTCTGAGGATGAAACAATTGGATTCGTTTTCTCTTCTAAGAATTGCTTCATTTTCATCTTATTATAATCTGCTTTCTTTTTTCGTATTTTCGCTCAATTCAAAAAAGGAACGCGGAGCAGGCAGCGCGTTCTGCATGTTATTCTACTGAATTAATGGAAGAAGACGAAATGAATCTTGCTTACTCTGAACAAATTTCCTCTTGCCGGGATCTCTCACTTCAAAAGTCATATTTTCTGCAAAAATAGAAAGCCTGCATGATCTCTTGCAGAGTTAATCCATAATGTGTAGAAAATACAGTCACTTCTGCTACAACACGATACTTTTGCTCGTGTGAGAATTCGCTTTATAGAAAATCAAGTAATAAACATAGGGTCAGATTAGAAAAAAAATGGTATTTTCACCCAAACTTGTGTCTTCACACTTGTTGCTGAAATCGCGTAGTAGCCAACACGCATATGTGAAAGTTCGCAGTACACGGAAGCTTTCACACATCCATCAATCGCGTTATAACCAGTTAGTTCAAACGAAACACATATAACAGCAGAATTTACTGCATTTGTCTTCTGTTTGGTTTAATGCCTCTTTTGTTTAAAATACGTCGAACAAATGCACTCAACGAAATGCAATAAAATGCAAATCATAAAATTTAGTTCGTGATATCACGTGGTGCCTGCTGGCAGCATCGCCGGTACATTATACCACAAGCTGTAAACACAGTATAGTGTTTCTGAGGATGGGCGAAATTATCGCCCGAAATATGTTGAGCTAATTGAAATTATTAATTAAATTATTATTGTTACATCTAGTTGGTTGTTTATATTATTGGTCGTGGTACAATTTAATGCACTATCGCAGCTCAAAAAAACTTAGGATAGTCTGTGTCCAGGCCGAAATTTGAAAAAAATGTCTTCTCTAGGAAACTGCGATGCGGTCTGTTACCCAGTAGGTACCGGTGTAGCCCCGCAATGTGACGTTTTATCGACATATGTTAAGCAGTTGCAGAAAGTATACTTGTTAAGCGACTGCTAGTCTCTTCGTCACCTATACGCTTTTGTCCTATGTGCTCCGTGTAAGTAGTCTGCATGTAATGTGTGTGATATTACAAACGAGCAAGAAAAATTTTGTCTTACATCCAGAATATTACTTCCTAACTTCACTTGTATTATTTTGCCCTCCCCCCCGTCCCCCTTCTCCTTTTACATGTGAGATGTTGGATCATTTTTAAATTTTTGCACGTGGCGCACCGCAGGCGCGTTTAAAATGAAACAGCGTCGGTGGAACGACGCAGAAAGTATCACGAAAGAGATATTCGTCCTATGCAAAACAATACATAATTCATGCAAATACAGTCCTCTCCTTTTCTACTACACACTTTTATAGCTTTAGAATGAAACTTGATACGATCTCAAGGGACGCGTCGCGGTGTTGTGGTTGCATCCTTCCTGCTCTGCATTCAGGTCTCCGGTTCGAATTTCGATTGAGTTTCCCTCAACTCCTCCAAGAAGATACCGTAGTATCACATTAGATTCGCCCACGGTTTCTGCGTCTGAACTCAATTTAAAATCAACAACTTTTGAATTCGACACCGCATAATCCACATACATTATAGAATATTTGCAAATAACGAAATAGGAGTAACAAAGCGAATGTTGGTATGCCTGATTCACCGGTGGTTTTTATCCTCCACTTAGAAAGGTTTTCCTAATTACACTTGATCGTTTGATTAAGATATGGCGCTATGCTGTGTACATTCCAACACCGCTGTGTGCAGGCTTTTTACGACGCACAACATACGGTTTTTATTTCCCATTGCACTCTGTTTGATTACTACGTTGTGCAGTCATTTTGTGAAGCTTTTGTTTATTTGGTGACCATTTTGTGTGAAGTGAGTTGTGATAGCAAGATTGTTAAGGAACCGTGACTAGTGTGGCAGTCATCGTTGCCTACTCTTATTCCTTCACGAACCATTCCTCCAAGTGACCTAGGGACTGTTGCCTGTTACCATTGCTGCTGCACACTTGCACGTTATCCGTCCATATGCACCATTTCTTAAAGCCATCACTGTATTCAGTTTCAATAGGTATTCTTTTGAGACGTCTCATTGTAACACTTCCCTTAGTGTTCCATATATATTGTTATGCTTATGCAGTTGTGTACGTACACGAACCAGCTGGTGCCGTGAAGGATGATCGTGTCAAATTTCTGCTTGTCGGACATAAAGTTTGTTTTGTAGTAACGCCACTGATTCACAATGCAGCTGTGTGACGTACTCCGCCTGTCTAGTGGCGTTATATTGTTTCGTTCGGAAGAAAAAAATACCGAAACCTAAAAGGGAGCTGACAGGACCCATTCGTCATTTTTATGGGCTACCTGCTCGACTTTTAGTCTCGGGAACTCGCAGTTGCCAGTAGGCTTACTTGTTCTGCTGTTCCTTTTTTTTCTTCTTTTTTCTTTTTGTTATGTCACGATAAGGAATCTTGTGCATGCCGAAACGAATGGAAACTGTCGCACTGGACAGCAGTGTTCGACTCAGTGTCGTCTAGAGAATTTTATTTTTAAAAGCGATCTGTTCAGTTAATGTGTTATATTGCTGTCATTTGGACTTCTGACTTTCTTACGTTGTTGTGTCCAAAATATCGGAGACATCGAGACGCACGTTTTCACTACTCGAGTTCAAGGCTAATTACATAATGGCCTTCATCTTGAATAGTGATTACTGGTAGGCCTTTCGGCATTTGTGGTTTAAAACTTTTTGTTGCGCAGCAGATTTTCGTGTCAGTTGTAATGAGCGTATTTGATATATTGCTATAACGTTGCGTTATACTAACATGGTGGCGTCTAGAAATTCAAAATGTGGAGCCGTGTAGAATAACAACTTAAAATTTTCTGGGTCTCTCGTGTCGAAAATTAACAAGACAGCCAATGTACGTATAACTTAACATTAGCTGCTTTAGGCAACCATTTTTGCGGTAGAAAATCAATAAGTATTGCATATTATGAGTGTGTATTTGTAGACTTAGTTATCCACATACAATGCGCATGCGCCATATTGTTATCTGTGGCCTGCTCGGCTGTGCAATATTTTTCCGCATTATCTCATAAACGACACGATTTTCGAGAGAAAAATGTTATTGAACATAAAATGTGTGTTTTTATTTTCTCCACGAATTTTGCCTGAAACATTTTTCATTGTAAGATTAATTGGGCGAGATGTGGTCAACGATGTATATTGGTCTTTATGCAAAGAAGCCGTTATTCTCGTCCGATTTTAATGAGCTTTAATTTTCTAGACAGATTTTCGAAAAGTACTCGAATACAAAGTTTCACAAAAATCCGTCACTTAGGAACCGAGTTGTTCCATGCGGACAGACAGACGCACCGACGGACAGACATGACAAAGCTAACAGTCGCTTTCGCAATTTTGAAAACGCGCCTAAAAATGATACCAAGATGATTCTGAGAAGTGCAGGCGCTTCTATACGACTTCAGATTTGCATGAAAATTTGTATTGTGAAAGGTTAGTGAAGCACCTGTTTACAAAGGAATACAAATGCGAGGTATCTACTTTTTCTTACAGAGCGACATTACGATCCTTATAGGTCTATGTAAACAGAAATTCTGCCCTCGTATCACTATTTTGTACTGCCATTTGCAATTAATGTGATTGTTAGACTGGCCTGGAAGCACCTCTAATTAAAACATGTCATAGTTCTTCCTCACAAATTCTAGTAATCAGTATTGCGACAGAAGAGCAGATATGAACTTAAACCAGCTCGTGTTTGTATTTAATTATTATGGAAATGTGATTTGTGTAAACTGGAGATCCTGTGCGGACTGTAGTTTATCTTCCTTTAAAGGATCCGTCTGAAACCCAGTAGGTTGCACAAAACGGTCCAGTGCAGTAGAGTGCATTTCCCTGAAAGGGACACTGATGTTCGAGGGACAAAAAGTTCCACGATAACAATTTATCGGTGCCCAGTCCTTGTAGTCTGTTCGCGCTCGTGATTTAGATTGGAGATTCTCACGGCAAAAAAAAAATAAAATAAAATAAAATAAAATAAAAAAATAAAAGTTCTCTGAAACGTGTAGTAGTAGTAGTGGTGGTGGTGGTGGTGGTGGTGGTTTTAGTGGTGGTGGTGGTGGTGGTGGTTTTAGTGGTGGTAGTAGTAGTAGTGGTGGTGGTTGTAGTAGTGGTGGTGGTTTTAGTGGTGGTGGTGGTGGTGGTTTTAGTGGTGGTAGTAGTAGTAGTGGTGGTGGTTGTAGTAGTAGTGGTGGTGGTGGTGGTTTTAGTGGTGGTAGTAGTAGTAGTGGTGGTGGTAGTAGTGGTAATAGTAGTGGTGGTGGTGGTGTTGGTAGTGGTTTTGAATTTGAATGACGCCATCCCGTTGTGCATGTGTAATAAATTTTATTGCAAAGTACCGTCATACACAACAACTGAATATCAGTTGTAGTGTTACAACTGGCTACATGTTTCGGCCGTTTTATCCGGCCATCATCAGG
>Ga0123352_10013622_pt1 | contig 12911 bp, 5 predicted proteins | sample TergutLab28metaG_FD_89700 | JGI IMG/M metagenome (GOLD analysis project Ga0123352, IMG submission 89700) | Labiotermes labralis P1 segment gut microbial communities from Petit-Saut dam, French Guiana - Lab288 P1 | ecosystem: Host-associated > Arthropoda: Insects > Digestive system > Gut ... | reverse complement strand
GTAAAGGTAAAGTGATCCTGTTACAGGCCCGGTGTGGCCCAGGGGGTGGGTAGAGGTATAGCTGTACTCTTCCATGACCGCGGCACTAGAAGGGGGTGAGTGGTCAGCAGCACGCCCCGGCCGCACTTTCATTATCATAATCATCATCATCATTGGGTGGGCCCCAGGGCCGGTCTGGACAGGCGGAAAATCTCGTCCCCACCAAGGTTCAATCCCGGACCCTCCAGCCCATAGTCAGTCGCTATACCGACTGAGCTACCCAGACCACAATTTTTTGATGTGGTTATATTTAATTACGTACAAAATTTGTAACCTTAATGAATGAGTATCCAAGCTTATGTAATGTAGTAAATTGTGACTAACCCACATAGAAAATGTGTGTTCCTTAAATTGGAATACAGACAGGTTACATATGTGATTTATTTTTGCATGACTTTGCTTTAATTCAACTCAAAAAGTTACACCACTTTTTGAATTCGCATGACAATTTTCAGCATAACATAATTTGGCATAGACAATCCATGGTCATACCTACCTTCTTTAGGATGCTAGCAGAAAGTGACCTCATTGACACACCATCAGTCATATGTGTGGATTGATTATGTTGGTCAGATAATCAAAGGGGTCATGTAGGCTTTTCAACTGCATGGGCTTTTCTTCCCAGCATGGGTGAGAAATGTATACTCATATCTACATCACCTAATGCAGTCCAAGTGAAAAACTGGTGCTGACAATCAGCATTGAAGGGAAATTAGAAATAATAAACTGATTTGTAAAAGCTGAACAAATATTCCTTTATTATAACCAACTTATGCACTTATACATTCTTTTTAATTATGTTGATATTTTAAAACATTATAATATTACACACTAAAACATTGATCACTCCTACGTGTTTCGGTTATCACATATAACCATCCTCAGGGAGTTCACTGTACATACTAAAGTTACTACCTTTATTGCCCTTATGGTATGTTGGAAGCATGTCTGTGGAAAAATCGTAACCTTTAAGTTATCGTCTTACATGTTCAATTATGCAATATTGTCATATTTTATATACTCTATGTACAAATAAATAGGTTATTTGACAGTATGTTGTGTTTATCTTACCTTATTATGTGTGTGATGGATTTGGATTATCTGCTGTGTGTTTGTCAGTGTTCTCCTTCTGCCTCTGTGCTTGTGGGTTGCAGTATGATCTTAGTTTTGTTTATTATATTATAGAGGGGGTTGATGTCAGTGATGTGTTGTTCCTTGATTAGTAATCCGTGATTATGATATATCTGTATATACATGTTCTCCCAGCAATTCATCTTTGCTCCTCAAATAACCTATTTATTTGTACATAGAGTATATAAAATATGATGATATTGCATAATTGAGTATGTAAGACGATAACTTAAAGGTTATGATTTTTCCACATACATGCTTCCAGCATACCATAAGGGCAATAAAGGTAGTAACTTTAGTATGTACAGTGAACTCCCTGAGGATGGTTATATGTGATAACCAAAACATGTAGGAGTGATCAGTGTTTTAGTGTGTTATATTTTAATGTTTTAAAATATCAACATAATTAAAAAGGACGTATAAGTGCATAAGTTGGTTATAATAAAGAAATATATATCAAAATGCACTTTGAAATGGTGAAAGCTGAACAAGTAGTTGACGTACGCTGTATTATTAGACTTGCTCATAATAGCAGATGTATAGAGTTAAAGAAAGTGCTAAGTGTTTAGATAACATTAAATGTCAATAGTCTGAAAGAGGGAGTTTTGGTTTGTGAAACAAGACTGCCACAGTCCCATCATAATGAACCATATCAAAATGTGGATGTGAGTCACTTGCATTTTAACTGCATTAGACGTACGAGGGGGTGCTGACAAGTCCTTAGCCCAACCAGGAAGGAAACAAGCTACAGCGACCAAACACGGGATTTATTCAACATACTCCCCCATGAAGCTCAGTACACTTCTTAGCCTGTTGCTCTCACTTTTGCAAGCCACTCAAAAAAAAAAAATTCAGAAGTTTGTCTGTCTAACCAGGTCTCTGCAGCAGCAATGACCTCCATGTTGGACGAAAAATGGCAAACTTTCAATTGTTTTTTTCAGTCCAGGGAACAGGTGTTAGTCTGACAGGGCCAGATCCAGAGAATAGGGTGGGTGATCAAGACATTGGAAGCCCAGTTAGGCCAGTTTCTCCTGGGTTGCAAGTGCCCAGTGACCCATGGCATTGTCGTACAAGAACAAGACCCCCTCGGTGACACTTCCTGCAGCATTTTTCCTTCAAAATGTCCTTCGTTTGCACCAGCAGAGATGAGTAATACTCCACGTTGATAGTTTGGCCCTTTGGAACATAATCAGTGAGGCGAAAACTTTTCCAGTGGATTTTTGCACTCGGAATTTTTTGGGGCGGGGTGAGCCGCTATGCCACCACTCCATTGATTTTTGCTTTGTCTCCGGGTCATAGTGGTATAACCAGGTTTCGTCCATGGTCACCAATCATGACAGGAAATATTTGGATTGTGCCGAAAAAATTCCAAAATTTGCTCAGACGACTGGCATCATTGATGTTTTTGATCCACGTTCAGGCATTTCAGGACCCACTTCACGGAGAACTTCTGCACATCCAAATCTTCATGAATGATGGAATCAACCCGCTCACGTGAGATGCCCAGTTGCTAAGTTATTGATTTAGCTGTAATCCGGCGGTCTTTCAAGATTAGCTTATGAATTTGATCAATAATCTCCGGGGTGGTCACTATTTTGGGTCGTCCAGGACGAGGCATATCACAGGTGGAAAAATCACCATGTTTAAACTGGGCCACCCAGTTTTGACGGTGGCATACGATGGTGCATATTCTCCTAATATTTCTTTCAGAATGACGTGAGTTTCCTTCAGCACCTTGCCTTGCAGGAGGGAAAGAAACTTGATGTCAGCTCACATCTTCATGTTGTTGAAATCACCTTCGTCACCTGACATGTTTCCTTGCAGCCTCTGTAACAAGAAAAGACTTGCAATTCGGCGCTTGAACAGACCCCTCTTTCCAGCGACACTATCGATTTCGTCCTACAACATTGGGAAGTAGGTCAGGCTAAGGACTTATTAGCACCCCCTCGTAAGTAAATGTATTGAGTATACATGTATGAATACTGTAGGGAAAGTATATATGCCGTGTGTATATACTTCATAGGTTCATACACTATATGGGATGAGGTTGTCAATCCCCAACCCCCAGCAGATATCCTGTTTTAAATGGGAATTTTGACTTCGAATTGTTCAACATTTTACAGGAATGTAACCCTGACATAAAATGGGATCTGCCTGTATGTTCATATTCTGTGATGTGAAAATGTCAGTTTGGATGAATCTGGTGGATGTGTGCAGGTTTCACAAGTTCCTGCTATGGCTAGGAATCCCACTGCATCGTGTGGCGGATACGAAGCCAAATGAATTTTGTCGCATTGTGTCAGAGTTCTCACTGGAGTACCGCACAACACGAGAACGTGTACTACAGCAGTTGGAGAAGAAGGCAAACCACCGTGAACGTAATAAGACACGTGGGAAGATGATTACTGAGGTACATTTTTTTTTCCTTCTAGACTTAATAATTGCCTGAAACATATTTTTGTTTAAAGCTTGTTTGTAAAAAAAATTGCACAAATATATAAGCCCAAAAGATTGTAAGATGATTTGTGCAGACCAGTAAATCATTACACATGTTTTTGGACTGGAAAAAGATTTTATCCCTTGGAAGGTTCCTAATATAAAACATAAAGGAAAATGCCTCTTAGAAAAACAGATAACTAATTGGAAAGAACCAGAAAGATGGGGAAGGGGGGGGAGTGCAAAAACTGAGGAGGGGCAGCTAGCTGCAGGACCATACACTTGATTGATGAGGCTTGGGTTTGAGATAATATAGAAGGAAATATCTGAGGATGAAAAAGGAAATCTATAATGTATAATTATAATATAATACCAGCACACTGTTAGCAGGAAGCCATAGCATTTGTTTCTGTCATATGTATGGTGGGACAAACAGGATATTTAATTCTTAAACATGTCATGTTCGAATATTGTAATTTATTTGTTTTGCAATAACATTGCATCCTTAGTTATTCTGTAGAAAGCTAACTTGTTATAAATTATGGCAAACAAAACCTTTCTTCAGTGAATTAAACAGGTGTAAAGGTAAAAGTTGATTTACCTTTCTGAGGAACATTATAGCAGCTGGTAAGGCAGGACTTTAACCTTGCAGAAGGACGCTGTGAGACATGTTGCAAGTCAGTTACTCATATTCTGAATGGTATCTGCCAGACACGTTGCACTTTGTGTTAGTTTAAAGAATATACATTAATTGTCTGAGAGGTCCAAATAGAAAGGTTGGAAAGTTGCATAGGTGGAATGTGGAACTGAGTGTTGCAGAACAGTGTCATTGGTCGCACTGTGCAGCAGATGATGTCATCTGCTCTAAATCACGCAGTCCTGCATTAATGTAGCACTCACATGCACACCCAGAATTTTTCATTGGTTGTGGGTGGGAGAGAGGGGCCGACCATGAGGCTATATATAACTTATGGTTGATTTTAAAAATGGTTATAAAAATTGTACCATAGTTATAACTATAAATTTACAATGATTGTAACTGCATGTATATAAATATAACTACATGTTCCATGACTCACCAAATTTACACAAGGTCTCAATCTTCATAATTTGGGGGGGAGGGGAGTACTGCAACCTGTCAGCGCTCCTTTCCTCCCTTGGGTGCACCCGTGGCAATGATGTTTACTGCAGAGAAGATGGCATCATTAATTGGTATGCAACTATGATTGGGGTACTCAGGCAACATAATTGTTGGTTATTTCTCTGTTTAACATTGCAGGTAGGAAAATTTCGCACAAAAGAAGACCGAGCTGACGCAGAGCTGAGGCAGTTGTTAGGCAGTGACCTGTCTGATGCAGAGAGCATCCATGGCACTTTGCCCTGGCGCCGACAGCGTAAGGACCTGGGTTGGTTAAGCATTCATCTGTTTAGGTTACTCCAAATTGCTAATACAGTGCTCTGTGCTATCTTTCTGCTTGTATATAAGGTCTTCATTTTCTGCAAGCCACATATATGAAATTATTTACTCACATAATTTGCTCATTGTGTTAATCCCTACATCATATTTGAGGAGCAGTATAATAAAGAATTTTTATGTCTAAAATAGTAAAATATAGTAGCCTAATATTAAATGTTCTTTGTTGTGTGTTGTATTATCAGACATAGTCTCCAAAGTGTATGTGGTTTACAGTATCTGGGTACAGGAAATAGCATGGTAAATGACTATTTCATTTTTCATTGTATGTATTATTTGTTTTACTATCTTTTGTCTGTTTTTTAAAGCAGGGATTTGCATTTCACAATCCATGAACTGTATGTGGTGTATTTTTTTTGTGTAGCTAGCAATGTTTTCTATGTGGAAGATTATTGCAAAACTATTTGTGACATGTGTTGTAGGTTGAAAGTAGTATATACACACATTCATAATTTTCATTAGTTGGGCATTTTAAATGTTTGCAAATGTCAGCATTATCATAGAAGATGTACAATTTTACCACCGCCTGTTTCTGGGAAGTTAATTAAAGTATTATTAAATATGCTGTTCAGTTATACTTTTAATTGCTTTTATTTTTAATATCAATGAAGGAAATTGACTGTGTTATATATTTCTTACAGGACGCACAGTACTGAGTCCACTTGCACGTGAAGAGATGGTGAATGGCAATCTTACAGATGGTGATGATGAGATTTTGGAGAGTCTTGTGAAGACGGCAACCAAAGCCCCAGCCACCCGTACAACCCCACGTGAGAGAAAACGTACACGTCATGCTGACCGAAAATCCTGTAAGTATTCATTTGTTCCTCGCTTGTATTTTGTCAGTTGATGCTGAGAAAGGGAGTTTATTTTAAGTCAAGAACTTAGTTAAATAAGACTAACCTTCACTGCCATGGTACCTTGACTACTTCCTGTATTGAAGAGGGTAAAAAGTTTTGGAAGGAACTGTCAAGTAAATTTTTTAGGAAGAAAAAAATGTCCCACTTTGTAGTCTTAGGTCCATTCTTCCATAGACCAAGTCTGTAATCACCATCTTACCTCATTCTTGCTTGCTCAAGTGGCAGGTTTCCAAGAATTTTCTCTCAGAAATTATATGTAGGTCAGTGGTGAATACTCTGGTAATGGCTATTATAGGAGCCAGAGGATATTAAGAGTATAAGCTTGGGGGCTATCTGGAACTTCAGCAAAGTTATGGGGCTCGCATGATCTGACATGGGGCACAAAGGGCCCGTCATTAAGGCCTAGGTGCATCGGGACTGTGAGGTCCCAAACCCAAGTGCAATCTCTCTTGAATGGCTAATATTGTGCAGCTGTACCACTAAAATTGAATAGAGTACTTCCTTTCTCTATTTAACAAAAAATGTAAATCTTTCTTTCTGTAAATCATTACATCATGATTGACAGAGTTTCTGTAGTGCCTATGCAAAACAGTTAGGCCTGCAGAGTATTCCCTACCATATTATTGTTGTGATGATGTTCCTGTTGCTACCCAGGACAGTGCTGGATAATTGGCTTTTAGTTATTTTGGGCAAAAGAGGGGGAAGGAAGGGTAAAAGAAAGTACACTGCGCCCAGGTGTGTTACCTTTCTTCTGGATCAGATTCACTACTAATACACGTGATTCTGTTCCATCCTAGGAATATGCCCAAGTCTACTATAGCCTTCGGAGCATGAAGTGCCACAGTTGGTTGAGGCACTGTGCTACAAGCCAGTAGGTCACGGGTTCGATTCCCGATGGTGTAATTGGAATTTTTCATTGACATAATCCTTCCAGCCACATTATGGCCCTGGGGTTGACTCATCCTCTAACAGAAATGAGTACCAGGAATATATCCTGGTGGGTAAAGGGCTGACAAACTTACCGCCTTCATGTGCCGATTGCCTTGAAATCTGGGAGCCTCAACCTCCCGGAACCTTCAGAGTCTGTCCAGGCCTGTGATGGGATTGCTTTACCTTTTACCATAGCCTTTGCTCTTCATGATTAGGTGGTCTGTTTAAATCACCATATTTCTCATTTATAGTGTCCTCATTTGCTCGTGTACTTCATTTAAATATTTAATGTACATTAACATCAAGTGTACAAGGGGTGTGTTTTAAATATGTAACAACAGAATGTGTAATGTGGTGTTTGGTTATTGAATATGTAACTTAAACACTACAGTAAAGAACAAGTGCTGAAAAGTATTCTGTCCTAAGTGTCTGATTTTTTTTATTAGTGTAGCTTCTGTTGCAATGGCACAAAATGGGTAACTCTTGTACAGTCAGATGTTTTGAGGGAATTTATTACTTTGTTACTAGGAAGAAGGTGTGTAATGAGCTAGGCTGTGACAGATTTGTGGTGCAGAAGGCCAGTGCTATGCATTTCAGTTCATGTTTTTAGTAGCAGCCAGTGTTTGTACACATGAAGTACATGCTGCACTTGTACACAGTGGTCGATGCGTGCGCTTTCAGGGTATGTCATCTAATGAAGTTGGTTGTGACCTGATGTTCTGCCATGTCAGAGTTCTCAATGCGGCACGCAAATGTGGGGTGTTTCTAAGAATGAAAATTAAGTGTGTGTGAATATATGCAAATCAAAGATGTGTAACCAGGATTTACTTATACCATTTGTCCTAATTCAAGAAAAATCTGTCTCCAGTGTGGTTACACAACAGAAATTGAGTGTATTCATAATCATTTCAATCCCAAAGACTGTAAATTATTTCTTGGTGTTACGGGTACATCTTATGAGTTCCAAAAAATGTAATGTGAGTGAGGATGATGTATTTAACACTTCTGCTAAAATTTTATGGCTGTTCTATACTAAATTGGAGGTAAGCTTGTGTGTCAGGGTCACATCATCACCAACTTTGTCCTATGGACACCATGCGTATGTCTGTCGGGTTACAGTGATACACCTGTAAAATGAATGATGCATAATATAGCCAACATATAAACTCGACCACTGCTTAGAACTGACAGAGCTCTGGTTTGCTGCTATAAAACTGCATTTTAATTAAATAGTGTTGAATTCCTTGGCACTTCAATATCATTTAAAATTAAACTTAAAAATAAAAAGAAATTACAGTTGTTTTATAAATATGTACCTGTATTTTATGTGTGTCTGCCTCCTGTTAACACCTTTTTTGCATATGATTGTAATGTTGTTGCTACTCTCATTTTTTTCTCTTAGATGTATGTGGTGTCTTATAGCCACATGCCTCCAATAATCTTTCTGGCATGAGCTTCTCATCATCATCTAGTTCCCTCCTTTGTTTCATTCATGACACTTATTCATAATATATTATTACAATATTGTGCTGTGACAGTATTTTAAAAAATGGTGACTTGGTGTCCAAATTGGCATTATTAAATTAAATTAAATTGCATTGAATCATCCACAGATTTTCATTATGTTTACATTGTAATAAAATTCCATTTTACAACTCCTTTACCAGCAGAAGTTTTTTTTTAGTCATCTGGTTTTCAAAAGATACACCCATGCTCCAATGTTAAAAACTGACTGTTCAGTGTGGCCACACCAGCAGATTTGTAAATTCAGGGCTAAGAAGTGGCTAAATGACATCTCATTTGAAGTGATACCCATTTGACTAACAATGTCTGTTTATAACATAACTTTCAAAATTGTGAACGTTCTCCGTTCTATTAAACAACATTTTTCTATCCAAAAAACTTCAAGAACCAATGCACAAATGTAAAATATTCAGTTATTTTACATTTGTGCATTGGTTCTTAAAAGGTTTTGCAATATATCTTTTGTATGACTCCTCCCTGAGGATGGCCACAATTGTGGCCATTACATGTACATGTAGGAGGCTTACTGTGTTTATAAGATACTCTGCAATGTTTATGTGCATTTGTTGGTTTTATCTTAATATCACATCAGCTTAATGCATGGTCATGGATTATTGATTTTTCTGTCCTTTTGTAAATTATAGTCAATGTGAAAGGTAATTGTTCTGTTGAAAGTATTTATTTGATGTTTTTCATTATTATGCATTTATTTACTGAGGAACACGGATACTACTGTGTATTGTATAGGTGGAAGTGAAATCTTCCGTAGGTAACTGAGAAGTGCTGTCTAGTGCTCTTGGTTTCGCATCCACACATTGTATATCTTCTGGGGAGTGAATTAATTTTGAATAACATCTTCTGCATCTACTTTGTATTCCTTCCAATGTTCCAAATATGGTTATCGAAGATTTGAAGCCCTAACTCGACAGCATTCATTGGTTCCAGAAAATGTCTGTTGGCTCGCCTGCCTGCCCACCCTCACCACCTCCTGGTTCCTTGAAATAGGGGCTGAGGGAGTTTGGCCTAATGTTTATACATTGGTTTGTCCCTGCAGTAAAGCGGTCACGAACACGGGAGAATAACCTGGTGGAGGGTGGTAGAGAGTCACCTTAGTTACTGTGGTATGTTACATGGAGATATCAGGAACCTTTGTGTTTCTGCCTGTTAACAGTTACTGTGCTTATATGTTGCTTGGAGATGCTGGGAAACGTGTGTGTTACTGGCTGTTACAGTTTACTGTTCTTATGTGTTGCTTGTTGAATATTTACTACATTGTGACTTAAATTGTGGTGTAATACAGAATATTTGTGTGTTTTTTGGTGGTTGCTCAACATATTCTGCTTTTGATGACTGTTCACTGAACTCTGAAGTCCAGCATGTCTTCGTAGCTTGCTTCATTTTGTTTCTTTATAGTCCACAAATGTGTGCACTGTTCCTTTGGTTTTGCATGTTTATGTGATGTTGGGTCACTTTTTCTTCAGTTATACATATTCATGTTCTGTTTTTGACTGTCTGTTGAATTTTGTTACAGTTTACCATGACCATGCTAGCTGCTGTTTATTGAATTGTTTTACAGGGAACAGTTTTTTGTTATTGATACTGTTCATACATTTCTGCTATATTTTTTCTCCTTGCTTCCTCACTTCATATAATTCTGTTATAGTTCAGCTTGTCTGTATGTTGTTTGTTGACTGTTCATTGAATATTAAAGCAATAAACAGCGTGAAAGTAGTGTGGCAGGTTTATCACTTTTAACACATTTTGTCCTGATTTAAATGGCATAGTGCATGACCTTGTAATAACCAATTGAAGCTTTAGTCACTGTCCATTCATGTTATATTGTTTGAAATAGTTTGGTAAGTCATCTGTTTGGCCTTAGTTTTTGCCCATTAATTCAACTTACAGTGTTCATTATTTATGTTCCAATAAAGAATTTCTATTCTTTGCTTTATGACTGTGTATTGAATTTTCTTGGTGACATTTTAATGGCTTCTGACAAAAAATGTAACAGTATGTACAGATAGGAATAGCAGTGATTTATAACCTCTTGTTATTGGTTTAGTTTGATGGGAATTTCTGAAGAAAGTCTTTTTAGTAGCTGAGTGCTCAGCTGCTGAGGTCTGGGTATGTGAATGTTTATTTGCACATTGAAGGTTTGGTGGCATTGACACTGTAGCATCCTCTTGTCCTTTAGTTTTTATTTGTATTAACATGCTGGCTTATGATTCCCCTATCCCACAGTTTTGCATAATATTTACTGTTATTCATTATGTTCAATTACCACATTTCCCACATCATATGATACTGCAAGTGATAAGACACACCCTGTAATCAGCAACGTATTTTTTCGTATTTAGTAGCCTTGACCTTCTGGTGCTAAGAAGCTGTGTGCTTTTTCAGAAAATTTTTCTGGCAAAAATGTGTCTTGTGAGGTGGGAACCATGGTGAAATTTATCTTTAATTCCATAAATGGTAATAGTCTTGCTTTTATACTAGATATCTGGAAACAGACTACTTCACAGCTATTTTCCTCACAAGTCAAAATGTGTCTAGCAAAGTCCTTCAACCACCATTCATATCTGCATTGAAAGATGAAACATATTAATGGACATATCTACCAAAAACTGGAAAATGCTAAATTGCAGAATGTTCAAGAACAAACATCACTGTTTGGAAGTTTATTTATTGACACCAACTGAATATCATGGTCTAGTGGTTAACAGTCTTGCTGTGTATTGTGTATTTAGGAAGTTGTAGAAACGAATCTCAGACCACTGACTAGCTATCCTCTTTCAGGTCTCTCTGGTGTTCCTGGATCCCTCCATGTGAATAAGGTCATGAACACTTCCTTCCACACCCTTTCCATTTCGTTCTTCACTAATCAACCTATGTAATCTTACAGCAATTTAAGACCTTGTTAAATAAACCAAGACTAGCATTGACATACATCAGTATACTGTTTTCAGAACTGAATTGCAGAAACCTTCAAGTTTACTGTAATTTAAAGTGCCTTCGCTTCAAAAGAAAGCTGTAATTATCCAGTTTAATAAAAATGTTACATTTACACTGTAAAAATAAAGAAAGAGATTTTAAATTAATGTTTATCAGATATGCCAAAAGATTAATAATTGCATAGTACTGAGAAAATACAGTATTTCTGGATCTAATGTATGACTGGTTGAAAGACTAAGAATACTGTTAGTCAGTACTCCAGTTTCTACCTTAAAAACTTTGTGGGCCTAAAACTAGGCATGTGGCAAGACTGAAGATAATGAGCCTAGTTTCTGCGACAGAGTAATGTGTAAGAATTACATGTAAAGAAGAAATTATTTGTGTCCCTCAGCTTTTCTGCTAGGAAGATATGGTTGTTTTTTGACTGAAGTAGTCATAGGGTATATACAAAATGTTCTGTAAAATTCTGTTTGACCTGATCACTTGTCAGCTCTTTGTGAAAAATATGATTAAGAGCTAAATGTGCTTCAAAATGTTGGAAATTTTTGTGCTGCATGTAGAAAATTCATTGTCATGTTATAGGCATATTTTAAGTTCTCTGAATGGTCACTTTCTTCGTAGGTGAGTAAGGGATGTGTGAATAGTGAAACTGTAAATCCAATAATACTCTTATCACGTGCTGGGGAACTTAAAATAATCGCCTGTATTCTGCAGCACTGTGTTTGAAGGCCATATTTTTTTGCACTGAACAATCAATTCTGACATTTTGTGGCTCATTTCTGTAAACTGCATTGTTATGTGTTGCTCATTTTTGCTAACGAACATTAATTTTAAAATCACGGGGAATTATTATTTTGACACCGCCATATTTCTTAAAATTTCATAACCCCAGTATCTGTTCTGGCTGTAAATTGCTGAAGTTTTGGTTCTACCAAGCCACCAAGCAACCACCTTAAAGATGGAGACAGAGTCAGTCCCTGAACCATCAGAAAACCTTCACATCTTGATGTGGCTGTCTGCCCAAAAACATTTCATTGAATTCTGTAGCTGTAAAAGCTTCAAGACTCATATGTATTGTGTTATGATCCAAATTGAATCCTGTCCTGTAGCTTGTATGTTATGTCTTGTTTATTTGAAGTACACTACAAGACTACAGTCTCGCAGTGTAAGTTTTAGTAATATACGTGGGGGGACCCAAAAAAAAACAAGATTTTTTCATGAGCAATTGATTTATTTAAAGAAGTACAAAAAATTCGTTAGTCGCCTTCAAGTACGCTCCATTGGATGATATGCACTTATCCAATCTCTGTTTCCACTGTTCGAAACATCTCTGGAACTCCGCAAGGTGGATGCTGTTCAGTGCTCTTGTCGAAGCTGTGATAACGTCCTCTAAAGTGTCAAATCACTGCCCTTTCAAGTCCCTTTTCATTCGGGGAAACAAAAAAAAGTCGGCAGGGGCCAGGTCAGGTGAGTAGGGGGGTTGGGGCACAAGTGTCTTGCCCTGGGAGGTCAAAAATTGATGAATTCGCAACGCCGTGTGTGCGGGAGCGTTGTCATGGTTAATG
>Ga0123352_10013620_pt1 | contig 12912 bp, 7 predicted proteins | sample TergutLab28metaG_FD_89700 | JGI IMG/M metagenome (GOLD analysis project Ga0123352, IMG submission 89700) | Labiotermes labralis P1 segment gut microbial communities from Petit-Saut dam, French Guiana - Lab288 P1 | ecosystem: Host-associated > Arthropoda: Insects > Digestive system > Gut ... | reverse complement strand
TGGGTAGGGGAGGGGTGTAGTGGTGTTTTTGGGTTTCTGGTGTGGTTTTAGGGTGGTGGGGGGGGGGGGGTGGTACCTCATAAGAAACTCAAGAATGCAATGTCCTATGCATATCCTGAGTCAGCAGCCGATCCAGACTGGAGAAACTGGTTCGTTATCCTTTAGCTGAAGTTTCCCCAATCTGAACCTCCCCCCCCCCCCGTAGCCCTTCCGCAAACGTGTCCTAGTGATGCACCCTAGTACATGATCTGTCCCCTAGTAGGCTGGTGAATGGACAGGAACACTACTGAGGGGCACAGAAAGTCAACCCTTGTCCGCTCTTTCACTCACTACCTCTCCGTTACAAGACGTAGCCTGTTGGGTGCTCTCCGAACTATTCTGTTCCATCGAACTTCTTCTCTTTTACTATTTAAAGAAACATTTAGACAGTATCTCAGATTGTATGGCGTCTAATATTAGAATGACTAGGAACAAATGAATCCGAAGAGTTGTAGGCCTACACATGGACATAATTCGAGGTAACACCTCCCATTTGTCTGGAAAGACAGAGGAAAACCACGCAAAATCATAAAACAGGATGCCCAGTTTTGGGCCACTATTTGAACTCTGGTCTTTCGGGATAGGGAACGGTAGTAGTGGTGTTTAAATGTTCCGTCACCTGTAACTTGTCAGGGATGGCAGGATACAATGCTGACTGCTGACTGCTCTTAGGCTGACACGCCGTCAGCAATATACGAGAAAGGGTAAAGCAAGGCGACATAGGATTTAGGGTAGCGTAGTGAGTACAAGAGTGGACGAACATGGTTCTCCTTCGTGATAAGAATATTGAAAACTGTCCTTTATCTCCATGATTATTTGAGTTAAGAATACTTGGAGTCTTGCCTTCAGTTTCCTATATTTATACGTTTTCATTGCTCGTACTTACGTAAAGTGATATTATGTGTTGATGTTGAACCTCTTCTCGGGTGTTGATTTTGTTGGCGTGGGCTGAGATTCCAACGTTTCGGAGTAACATTCTGTTTCTGTCTTCAGGGTGTAAGTAATCAGGGATGTGTGTGTGTCTTTCTCTTTATTCTTTCTTACCTTGCGCTGCTAGGACAACGCGGTGGACACATAGATGTTCGTTGCCTGGAGACAGTGACTAAAGATTGTGCTAGTGGAACTTCACAGAAGTAAGTTCATGATACTACACGCACAAAGCCCGGTACTATAATCCATAAAGAAAAGAGAAACTCTGTGGAACAAGTTTGCGGCAAAGCTGTTGATATGACGGGGGAGCTGGAGGCACCGCCTTTTTACGTGGCATGTGAAGGGAAGGGAGCAATAAAATGGGGTGGAGGGATAAAATAAGCGAGAAACAAGAGGGAATAAAAGTAAGAGAGGGGTAGCAGGTGCCCGGGTATGCCGTGGACGAGTTTCAGAAGAGAATAAACCAAATTAAGGTCCAGAATGGGGTAGTGTTCCTTTCTCTTCGTTCGCTGCTTCATGTCTTCGCTTCAGAGCGGTACTTCAAATAAAATAGGCTACTTCATTTCTACACCAGCGCCTGCAAGCGTTAAGACGGACCTAGATATAGCACTCAGATGTTCATAATCGTCAACACATTCACCCCTCCCCCCCCCGCCCTCACGCAGTCGCCCTACCATCTGAACCACTTGTATTCAGCTCACATCTGAGCAGCCTGTATATTTGAGATCCGACTCTTTCTCCATCTGGTCACATGGAAAAGAACAGAAATTTATGTAGGTCTGAAAGTTTTGATTGGGTAATCTCAAGAATGGAAATGCACAAATCACGGGCGCCGGGTCGCCGTGGCGAATAAATTTTTTTACGGTGATGCCTGAAGTTTGTGGGTCCTATATATGTGCTTCGTGTCATCTTTTTGGTGTCTAGAATTGTGAAGTAGCGCTTAGATTTTTGTAAATTTTGTGCACCCACGCTCAAGGGAATGGATTAATTGTTAAAAAAGTGGGAGAGTGTAAGTATAGCTCCACTCAGAATATGTGGGATAAAATTATACAGTCATATACAACTCTCAGTTTGTTAGAAGTATTAGTTATATTTCTAGCTACATGTTGCTACTCATATACAGAGCCATCTTCAGGCTAGTCTTCGGAGTGGTTTGTATGTGCGAAGACATGCCTTCGCACCAACAATTGTACATACGTACAAACCACTCCGAAGACTAGCCTGAAGATGGCTCTGTATATGAGCCGAAACATGTAGCTAGAAATGTAACTAATACTTCTAACAAACTGATAGTTGTGTATGACTGTATAATTTTATACCACATATTCTGATCATACAAAACACAACGGGGATGTCTCGATTAAAAATAACTCCACTTAGTCTTTCCCTCGGTGGTACTTCAGGTGGACAGTCAAATTCTCGCCCGAACCGTTTTCTTTCCGTCTTTCTTTCTGTTTCCGTCTCTGTGGTACTACATTTTACGTGAAAGTGTGTAAATGCCTATCAGCACGTCTACGTGTTTTATAGTCTGTTGAAGGACATGTGTCCAACGTCGGTCTGAAAAGTTTATCATCTCTAATTCCTATACTGGACTCCAGGATCGTAACTTAGGCCCGTGAACCAGTTATCCTGGGAGGTAGTATAGCGTAGTGGGTACAGCTGGACGGCCGGGGGAAATTGGTTCGGTGTCTGACAGGGCAGAAGAGATGATCAGACCTGCAATCAGTCCAAAGTGACTGTGCCTCTCCCCCTCCCCCGGCATCCTATTCAATCAGTACTTGAGGTCCATTTCCCCTTGAGGAAAGCTGTCGAGTTATGATGCTTACCATTCGCCTGCACTAGCGCCGGGGCTTCAGAATGAGTGGAGCTATACCTCCACTCCGACATACGCTTTTATGGCATGTACACTGACGACTTTACTTTTCTTGTCGTCCTGGCTGGGTGTTTCAGTTTTCTCATCTCTCCAGAACAGTAAGTCACGATTGCTCATTTTCTTGTATCTTTCAACACAGTTCGTAAGTGTTCTGCCTTTTGTGAAATAGCGTTAAAATAGTATTTAATTCATTGTAAAGTCAGGAGTTGCGTTTGACCCATACGGACCAAAATTAAGTTTAACCCACAATTTTTAATATAGACTTCTAATACCAAACAAAATCAAAAACTTTCCCGCACTTGGGAAGACTGACGAAAGACGTTCCTTTCCCTTTTTCATTTATTTCACTTGCGTGTCCACAGAAGATAAATCACCAGCAGGTTTGATAGGAAGCAGGTCCTATTCCAAAAAGTTTAAAACGAATCAGTAATGGTGGATGAGGTATTTGGATTTTATATAAGCAGCGAATTGTGAAATAACAAAACAAAATGACCCCTTCATTTTTGGGAACATGAACGTGGAACCTTTTCACGCGGAAAGTATGTGAGCTGCACTACATGGCGCAACATCCCCCTATGCATGAACGGCTTTTAAATTTCAATATAATATTGCATTGTACCAGCAGTGACATCTGGCGACCTGATGGTAAGGCACAACCGCCGATCTCGCACAATTTCCCATAATCCATTGCAGAAAAAAAACCCTAGGAATTGCTGTTAACTAATTCAGACCAAACTTTCCACTTTGGGCAATAAATTAGATGTTTCTGTGAAAGACTTTATTTGTTCTTGACCATATAGTAACATGAAATTCATTCCCAAACTTGGTGCCTGTGACTGTGGAAGGTTGTACTTCCATTTTAATCGAAGAAGTCCCTTTGTGTTTCAGATGACTGAAAGCAAGTAATGGTCTCTTAAACCAGTTCATGATATCTTAGCAAATATCTCTGATGATAAAGGATTAGTTAATTCTGTAACGTCAGAATGTCAAACTGAAATAATCACAAAGATATCCTTTTATTCCTCAAATAATACCTATAAATGAACAACACTATATATTACATTCCTAGCAACATTCCTAATATTCAGTATCATAAACTGCTTCATCCAATCACGAAACAAACAAAGAGAGACAAAAAACTATTAAAATCAACAAAGCCAACTGAAAATGATAAGAAATCTATTCTCAATCTTTGACCTATTCAGACTTTACAAAACTTGAATTCGATTCATACATAGTACAACAAGAAGATCATCAAATAAATACATTCCGACTACTAGACACAGACAACCGAATTGTTCTACACATAAACTCGCCAATTCGAATATTCGTAACAGCAGCAGATGTGCTACACTCATGAACAGTGCCGAGACTTGGAGTAAAAACAGAAGCCACACCAGGCCGATTAAATCAAGTAAGATTTTCAGTCAGCCGACCAGGCTACCTATATGGGCAGTGCTCAGAAATTTGTGGAGCAAACCACAGATTCATGCCAATCGTAATTGAAAGAGTATCAACAAATCAATTTATTAACTGAATATCAAAGATAAGAGAACCAGTCTATTCCGCCCAGAAAACAGCAAAATCATATGATATTGGTATTTTGCATGGCTACATGTTTCCGTCTTTCTTTGGACCAAATTCAGGCCAATGTACATAGGTAAAAGGTACAGTGTACCTCTTACTTACGTACGTTGACCTGAAGATGGTCTAAGGAAAGACCGAAACATGTAGCCATGTAGAATACCAATATCATATGATTTTGCTGTGTTCTGAGTGGAATAAACTGGTTGTTTTATTGTATTGTCCAGTTTAGGAGGGCACATTTTTAACGCTACGAGCTTTATCCTCAGGTTAGGATTGGTAGAGGAGAACAAGTATATCAAATAAGAATTCCCAGACCGCCGAAATGGGTTTTCCTTCCAGCTCGGAAGTTGTACGTAGATCGACAACCTCTTGCCGTAAATATCTGTACTTGACGAAAGGCCACGTTTGAGTTATGGACTGAATTAATGCGGTTCGGAATCACAATAAAGGATTTGCTGTTGTGCACATGGTAATGAACCCTTGGAATACGTAAAAGGCAGTAAGTTTCTTAACTAAACGTGTGATTGTTGGATTCAGAATAACCATCATAGTCACTGCGCTCTCAAATAATTGTACGGTAAGAAAAGCATGAGGGTTTACCTTAATACCTTGACATGTTAGTATTTTTTAATTGAAAATGTAATTTTGTTTGCATTCGAAATAAGTTTCCATTAAGTAAAATGTAAAGTTTAGAATGTCTGTCTCATCCCCACCCCCACCCCCACATTGAGGTGTCATGACAACGACATGTCGTGGCCCCACAGTTCAATAATAAAAGTTTTGTGACGATCCAGTATGAATTTATTTCTGTTTGGAAGAAAGGATTGCTGATCACGTAGAATATGAACGTAAAGATTTACTCATGAACACTTGCTTCTCTTGTATAGGAATCTGTCAGTGTTTGGTGTATAGCAAGATCTTGTGGGAGCGATTCATCAAAACCCGAGGTAACGCTGTATTAATATGGAGCAGGATGTCACGTCCGATGTTTCTGGTTTTTTAAAGTTCAGCTTAGGCTCGACTCCAACCGTGATGAATTGACCGACCGAGACGTGGTTTGCTTAAACAATACTTGAAGGGAGTCAGAGTCACGTGACAACATTGGGATTTCTGCCTTGCGAACTGCAAGATAATACGCAATACAGTGGTTTCAGAACACAACGTTTGGGACACGGTGATACATTAACAGGTACAGGAACTTCGTCACTATTAGCTGGCCAACTGGAGTTTGATTCCCGGTAGAAGCAACATCTTTCACTTTGCCGTGTCTTCCTATCCAGCCTGACTGAAATAAAAAAAGAGAGAGAAAGAATGAACACTGTAGTTTCTTGGAATCTTTTATAATATGTACATAATATAGTATACAAGTGAACTATGCTCCTGCACTTGCTTTTTTAGCATCTGCCATACAAAACGCTCGTATGTGAATGAGTGATTAAGTGAAAACGGTTGTCGCGGTTACAAGGTTTCAAACGCCGTTTTCCACATTTATTATTGTGGCATGGTTACCGGATTTCTATAGTTACGATTGAGTTTGTATTGCGCCTGATATTCCCATTGTTACAGGTATACCTCGGTAAAGATAGAGCTTAGTCTGTGAGTGACATCACAGATCGATTTGTGTAGTTGCTATGAGAACGGAATGATAATCTGAGTTAATAGTGCATTACCAGGTGGTAGCACTACTGTGGTTACGATAGAGCTGGGTTTGCGACGTCAGAATTGGTTTGTTTACTTTTTACAGGATGTCCCAGGAGTTAAGGTCACTACTTCAGAATTTAATTCCAGAGCTGGTTCTGAGTCAAAAACGTCATACACACAAGGGTCCGACTGGCAACGGTTCAGAATTTATGAGTTTTTAAAGAACAGTAAATAAATTAGAAAGGAAAGAGGATCATTGTACATTTATTGAGATATGTTGTTAAACGTACAGTTACAGATTCGTCGTTCAACACTCAAGCAAATTGTTCAAAGTGTCCTCCGTTTGCTTGGATGCATTTTCTGACTCGTGTGACCAGAGAACTTGTAACCTTACGAAGCGCTGCAGCGTTGTTGATGCTTTTTTCAGCGCTCAGAATTCGCTGCAGTAGTTTTATCTCGCGTGTTCACCTGTGTGCATACACCATAGCTTTCATGTAACCCCACACATGGTAATCTAATGGGTTCAGATCGAGTGACCGTGGTGGCCAATTCTGTGCACCGCCACGACCAATCCATCGATTTGGGAATTTATGATTCAGGTACTGCCTTGCAAGAAACTCCCATTTATGGGATCGTGACATTCCTCGTGGAACTGTCGAAAGCAATTACCAACATCGCTTTTCCGTAAACATGTGGTGTGGCTCATTGGTGACCAACTGATTGGTCCGTACATTTTTTCGCGACGTCTGACAGGTGATATTTACGCCAACGTTTTGCAAAATGAATTGCCAACACTCTTAGAGAATGTTTCTCTACAAACACGACGACAGATGTGTTACCAGTATGACGGAGAGCCACCTCATCAGTCAGGTCGTAAGGTAGTATCTGAATCATAAATTCCCAAATCGATGGATTGGTCGTGGCGGTGCACAGAATTGGCCACCACAATCACTCGATCTGAACCCATTAGATTACCATGTATGGGGTTACATGCAGGCTATGGTATATGCACACAAGGTGAACACGAGAGAAGAACTACTGCAGCGAATTCTGAGCGCTGCAAGATGCATCAACAACGCTGCAGCGCTTCGTAAGGTTACAAGTTCTGTGGTCACACGAGTCAGAAAATGCATCCAAGCAGACGGAGGACACTTCGAACAATTTGCTTGAGTGTTGAACGACGAATCTGTAACTGTACATTTAACAACATATCTCAATAAATGCACAATGCTCCTCTTTCCTTTCTAATTTATTTACTGTACTTCAAAAACTCATAACTCCTGAACCGTTGCCAATCGGACACACGTGTATATGACGTTTTTGACTCAGAATCAGCTCTAGAATTAAATTCCGAAGTAGTGACCTTAACTCCTGGGACAGCCTGTGTACTTAGACTGTTCTAGTGGAGTTGCATGCGAATATTGTGGCGGGCCGTCATATGAAGTCATGTGACAAGTTAGGCATATAACCTGTATGCGTGTGTTTTTGCCCGGTAGTGTATCCTGTCTGTAGTTCGTACTCTTCTTTTCACGAATCAGGTTTTTTCTGAAGCACTAGAATCATTAGGTGTCCAGTAGGGCATGAGATTAGTGCAATTCGGTACGAGGCCCGCGCATTACATGCCCTAAGTGATATTCGAACAGACATAAAACAGTACTACCCTTTGACGACACGAACATCGCGGTCGGATTAGCGTAAATTAATTTCCGTTTAACGTATTTTCCAGCAATGAGAGCTAGTTCAAGGAGCATTGCCACTTGTGCTCCCTGTTCAACGTTCAGTACACGAGTATGATAGATGGAATTTTACAACTGCTGCAGAATTTATCTGTAGAATGGAAAACTTATTCAGTCGACAAAGTGTCGGCTGCCTAGTGATGGCACAGCAGGCTGTCCATGCTTGCAGTGTTGGACATAAACATATTAGCTGCCTCAGCGAACATCAACACTTGATGTACCTCTGACATTTTTATACAGGTTTTAGCGCATCGATTTCCTATAGCTAATGAAACCTTTTGAAGGTCATTGTGGCATTTTGTGCATTATTGCCTTTTATTAACACGGGTCATTATACTGTAGGTCTATTATACTTTCACGTGAGGGACTTCCTGCTTCTGTTCCTCGCAGAGGGAGACAGAGAATGTTTTATTTAACGACGCTTTGAACTGTTAAGGTTTTAGTGTGTGACAGATCATTGAAGTGTGAGACTGGATCATCGTGGGAGTGATACTCACTCGGGAAACCGAAGTATTCAGAGAGAACTCTTTCCCAGTGTCACGTTTTCTACCGCAAGTCCTACGTGGACTGGCGTGAGGTCGCACCCGGAACCCCGTGGTGAGAACCCGACGACTACCGGCGTGACCCATGGCATGGCCGCTTCTGTTCGAAGATTGATGATGCAGGTAGAGCCTTGCATATCTCCAGCCTTGTAAGCTTAGGGGAAGACTCGAAGCATGGTCCTTCCGGATAAAAAAAAAACAAATGTGCTAACGACTACACTGCGAAGTTCAGAAATCAGTCTGATAAATGAAGCGAGGTTAGGTGACTCGGTCGTTGCGTTGAGGGCAGCAATTGTTTAGTTCGAACAGGGCACAGTTGATAAAATGTTTCCAAGGTTGGGTAGGCATGTGGAAAAACAGCATAGACAGAGGTTAGCTGTGCTGGAAAGTGAGCTGTATTTGTGCCCTGTGCTTTTTATGTTGTGCTAATTGGGTAAAAAATATACGTATAGAAAAGAGGAGAGTGCTAACAAGAGCATCGGGGTTTTCTTTTTTTATTGAAGGGGGGGGGGGTGGAAAATAATTGAACAAGAGAGGTGATGTGAACAAGTTTTATTTGTTTTTTTCCAACACACATTTGACAAAATGAATGCACAATATGGAAGTCGTGCCTGCCCGTACGCTTATTTGTCCCCAAGACTCCTTGAATTGCTTCTTTCTAAATATTGTATTGGTAGTCTGAGTTAAACTACGTGGAGGAAATTTTATTGTTGTTCATAATTTCGGTTCACATAACCGCTAACTTTAACTTACAGTAAAGTTTTAAATCTAGTTTTATGTTTCTTTAGAAATAACTCATACGAACAACAAACTGATTTAAGTAATGTATTTGTATATCGAAGTCTGTGGTATTTATGTGATACGTTATCCGATAACATTAATATTCAAGAAATACGATAATATCAATTTTATGCAGCGTGGTACCTGCAATTCGAGTAGCTTCTCAATAATAAATTTGTGTCTGTAAGGGTTTGACATGGTATTCACTGAAATATGTAAATTCTAATAAATGCGTTGGGTAAAGATATGTACTTAGATCAGTATATTGCCGCTGTATTTTTTATATGTGGAAAATAATAAATGAAGAGATTAACCTTTGAAATTCTACTGATTACTTGCACCAACAGGTTTAAAACTTAAGAACTGACTTTCTCCCTGCGCTGTGTTTATTTGTTTTGTATTCATCTCAGAACAAACAGCGATATCTGCCCCACATGAAATAAATTGTTTGATTTTTATAACCGAGATAAAAAGTGTTTAATGCGCGGTAGGAACTGGATTTCTAAATAAAGCAGGCTGCGATTCGTCTGTAAAGGTTTAGTATTTCCTTTTCATACGATTTTCTGTAGCAGCATATTTATAAATATTAGACTAATATTTTTTAAACTTCTTTCATGAAATTAACCCGCGAAACTCTGGCAGTGGGTTGAATGTAGCTGTGTTACAATTTTTGTGAACGCTATATGTATATTCCTCTTTCCTTGTTCTGGAAAAGCAATTTTAAACTGAGCATTTTGTATTCTTATTATAGAACGGAAGCACACAGGGTCTCAGATAAAGCGAATATAGTCTAATAATAGATACAGTCCGTTATTCTGCCTGTGCGAGGTCAGATCATATCATAGTCCCTATGGTGTAATTTGTTCGGCATTGTTGGCAATATACCGATTGACAATCACAAGCACGTACAACTTCGTAATAATGACTCAACTTATAGGACTCTTGACACAGTACAGTGGCCACATAGGGCTACTTCTTCAAACCACTGTGGACTAATCTGATGAAAGAATTTCGCAGTCTTGGCAAATACATATTAAGGCAAAACGACAAAACATTTTACTTTTCATTTACCAAAGATTGTAGAGAAGAGAGGAGACTAAAGAACAACACAATGATATTCGTAACAGGACTGTACATTTTGTACGTGCCGTGGACAAAATGAGCAGTAGTATTGGCCGAATTTCATTTTGGGTCTCTCCAGTATATGCCTAACCGTAATTCTACTTGTTTATCTTACGCTTTCACTGTGTTATTAGTGATCCTGTTTAGGAATTCTTTCGCCTTGCGGCAGTTGGCTGTTATTTACGACTTCGCCCATACCACGTGACTACATGGCCTCAACACTGACTCTTCCTACTTACTTGGATCGTGAATATGGATGTAGGAAATTCTTTCCAAGGTTCGGTAACACATTTGACGTTCAGGTGACCGTTCATCGTTATAAATTCTTATAATAAAACCAACTAGATGCACTAATTTTTCAAATTTATTTTTTAAATAAAACTCTACATGTTTCGGACAGTTCCTCTGTCCATCATCAGGAGTTTTTCACTGTACAAACAGTTATGGTTTATGTCATACAGGTTTGCTAACAGGTAGCGAGCAGGATCAGGACGGAACTTCGTCCTGATCCTGCTCGCTGAAGTTTCACTGTCGTGGTCAGAAGAGCTGACAGTATGCCCTTCAACCAGAATTTGTATCTGCCCAAAAAAATTGTATGTTTTGATTTTCGCTGCGCTTTAAATGAGCTTCAAGTGACATTGGTAAAACAATCTGAAGGTTTAATGCCTCGGTGACTAAATCAACAATCAGAAGCGTTATTCGGCCAATTTAGTTGTATTTATGTCCTTATTAATCCGTTTCTGGAATTCCCACTTTAATATTCTACTTCCACCTTATGGTTCTTATTTCAGGTACTCTGTTTTGAAGATGTTTGAACACGAAATCCTTCTAGAAACGATAACCATCTGGAGTTCTATTGGAGATACACTAGTTCGAACATTAATGTTGGCAATCAGCTGCCGTAGCTGACGAATTTCTTTGTTCTGACTCTCAACAATAACATTTCGGGGAAGTCCCATGTAGGACTCCACCCTTTTTACAGTTCATCGCTCCTGATCTTAATACCGTTTCTCGTGTGACGACACATAACACTGGCAGTTACTTCACGGTTGTTTACAGTTAATGTGACGTTTCTCTTGAGTACAGTACCACTTCGTGAAAGCTTGTAAGTGGGAAATGGACATAATGTGGCCTCTTGACCTTAGTATTATACGGACGTTAGTGTTTACTGAATTTTACCCTGTGCGTAACCATCAGGTCATGAGGGCACCTAATGGGAGTACGCGCTTACGTATATATATATATTTTTAAAGATCAAACACGTAGTACTTGTAAAATACAATTTTACATTAATCCAATGCACTTATCTGCCAAAATAGTAATAATATTAATGAAAATCCCATATAAATAAAATTATTCCAAATACCCGGTCCTCTCATACTAAGATATATACATTATTATAGACGGAAACCAACCTGGCTCACGCCGTTCTGAACTCAGATCATGTAAGATTTTAAAAGTCGAACAAACCTAATCACTTTCAGCTCCTGCACCGAAAATTCACCTTAATCCAACATGAAGGCCGCAAACCTCCCCGCCAATAAGAAGTCTCAAGGAAGATAACGCTGTTATCCCTATATATATATACACACACACACATAAGGCTCGAGAGACCAGAGAATTATCCAAATGCGAGCCATCAGACTCATTCAACGACATTCAGTACTGTAGAACGAGCGACCTGTTTGCATTGAACAAAAGGCCTGGTGGAAGTGCATCCAGACATCTTGCCGGGAAAAAGAATTCGTTTTGCCAGATATCTAATTCTCAACATATCTGAGCTAAACAGTGACGTGTGCAAACATCAGGTTATCTCAGCGAATCATGCGGGAACACCCTTATATGTGTCACACAATATCCGGGGGATGGGTGGACCTCGGTTCGTCACGCGCTTCATGCAGTCCACAGGGACTAAGTAACTCGTCGGGCGACGCCCCTCGGAGCGTGCCTTTGTGCTTCTATCCGGAAATTTGAGGACACTATTCGCAGTTAGTTAGCATTGTCTATGCGGATACTTGGTTAGGTAGTGACTGACTGACACTCACTCACTCACTCATTGACATTCGACCAGGTGCACGAGGCATTCGCCACTGTAACCACAGGAAACAAGTCAGAAAAAGAACGATTGTAACTACTTCAGAATAACAAGTACCACCACATCGGTTATGGTGGTTAAACCAATTTAGTGTCGTGGAATAATTAGGAAATGACATTTCTGCCACACCCTGTGTAGTTATTTTTATGTTTGTACCGTGCAGTTTGATTAATTAATGTTTATTGTTATACCAACTAATGCACATGTAAGTAGTTCAAAATTATTATTAAAATTGCTCCGACATGTTTCGGTGTTCTTACAACATCCCCAGGACTTTACAATTTGTGCCAGCTAAGGTTATGAATTGTTAAAATGATAAAATACAATACAATACAACACAATACAATACATCAGTAAGTCCTTATGGTAAAATGTGACTGCATATGTAATTTGAGTTCTGGTCAGGTGTGTGTTGTGCGCTGGTCAGGAGTGTGTTGTGCGCTGGTCTGGTGTGTGTTGTGCGGAGTGTGTTGTGCGCTGGTCTGGTGTGTGTTGTGCGCTGGTCAGGTGTGTGTTGTGCGCTGGTCTGGTGTGTGTTGTGCGCTGGTCAGGTGTGTGTTGTGCGCT
>Ga0123352_10013618_pt1 | contig 12912 bp, 7 predicted proteins | sample TergutLab28metaG_FD_89700 | JGI IMG/M metagenome (GOLD analysis project Ga0123352, IMG submission 89700) | Labiotermes labralis P1 segment gut microbial communities from Petit-Saut dam, French Guiana - Lab288 P1 | ecosystem: Host-associated > Arthropoda: Insects > Digestive system > Gut ... | reverse complement strand
TTCAGAAGTATCGAGGAGGTGCCTAACGAGGTGACCCGAGTAATCAGACGCATCAACAAGAAAGGCGTCCTGACAGGAATACAAGACTTGCCCAAACGTTGGACCGCTGTGATAAAGCACAATTATTAAATATTACATTGAAGGCCTATAAATGTATTTTGTAAAATTCATTTTTAAAAAAGAAAACGCACAGCGTGCAGAACTTTTAAAATGACCCGCGTATTAACGTTTCGGGGCAAGGTGGCTTAAATGGCGTCAGATTATTGTAAACAGTAGGAGGCAACATATTTCTCTGAAACTGTGGTACCTACATACCGATCCATGCAGCGTTATTCCGTGAATACTCGATTATTACAGTATATAATGACGTTCTTTGAGATGATTGCTTTTTATGGCGTCGAATTGGATGTGGATATGATTGGTAGAAAGTTTTATACGTTGTGTAAGGCTTTCGTATTTCCAGTAACTAACATAACAACCTACAGAAGACGGAAAGTTCCGCCATAGATAAGAATTGCTCATCAGGTCGCTCCACTTTTCTGATTTTGAAACACTTAGCAGTGGATTGTCTTCTTGTACCAGGTAGCTATAAACTTAACCTCTTTTGAAACACGAAGGTTCATCATCGTATTCACAAGAGCCTGAGAAAATGTATTCACAGTTCACACCCTCACACGTTATTCCTAAATTGTACGCTGTATGATAACATTTAACATTCTTGTCCTACGGATTGTACAGAATTTTAGGATGGTATAAGTGTGTCTACGTTACCTAGACGCGGGCTTCCTACATTATCAGCCACATTCCCTAAGTCAGCAGTTTTCAAACTTACCACCTTGGTAGGTGAAAATCCTCCCGCTTTTGTCCAGTCCCGCAAGTTAAATTTTTTTTTAAAGTTTGCTTTTAAAATTTTACACATTTCTCAAGTTTCTGTTCGTGCTACATGTCTATTATCTATTTACATTTATGTGTAATAACGGTGCCCTTTATTGTTAATTATTAATCCTTCCGGTTCGCCACAGGCCACACATAATGAACTGTGCTGCTGCACCAACATTCTTCTCTATAGAATCAAGAAAATTTCGAGATATATGAACCTATATTTATGTCTGTTACCGCCATCTCTTTTTAAAGCACAAAATCATAAGGTAAAAAGTGAAAACTGAAAATTACTCCATTTTTAAATATTTAAGGTGACCTGCCTACATATTAGTGGGCCGGGTAGCTTAGTCGGTATAGCGACTGACTACGGGCTGGACGGTCCGGGGATCGAATCCCGGTTGAGGCGAGATTTTCCGCACCTGTCCAGACCGGCCCTGGGGCCCACCCAGCCTCCTGTACAATGGGTACCGTGTCTTTCCCGGGGGGTAAAAAGCGGCGGGGGCGTGACGCTGTCCCCTCACCCCCTTCTAGTGCCGTGGTCAAAAAAGAGTAGAGCTATACCTCTACTCCCTTATGGGCCGTACTGCCTGTACAGTAGAGCTATACCTCTACTCCCCCTATGGGCCGTACGGCCTGTACAGAGTCTCAGTGCCTGTACAGTAGAGCTATAACTCTACTCCCCCTATGTGCCGTAGGCCTGTACAGAGCCTCAGTGCCTCTACAAGGGTGCACTTTACCTTTTTTACCTGTCTACATATTACACTACGGATTACTCCGTTCCCATGCTCTGTCTATCGTCTTGCATTCCGAACAGAACTCGAACTTTTTGAACCTGGATATTTACCCGCCCACAGATACAAGGGGGCGGAGACACCTACTGCTTTCAGCAACCGTACAACCTGTACCACTTACCGATCTAGGTGCGTACTTGTACTGAACTACATTTCGAGCATATACTCTGAGACTTTATTTCCCATTTATTAACCAAGCTTCAACAACCACGGAGCTAAGACAAGAACTGTATTTAACTGATGTCTCTTGTTCAGAAATCGAAAATGGCTATTTTTCCTTTACCCAACTCACTACCCTCCTCCCACAGATATCATCTAAGGACGGGGAATATCCAGTCTCTTGAGGTCGTGTGCTATGTCTTTTAGTAAGAGTTCTGTGGGTTTAGACTTGTCTGGCGAAAAAGTTGTTGGCCTACACTGTCCACAGGTCAAGTTCCTATCCAAGGAACTACCGTATATACGGTCGTTTGCTAAAGCTGTTTGCATAGTGTTTTAATTTATTCACAAACCATTCCGATCCTTATGCTCCAGCACTCCTCCTCCTTACCCGGTAAGCACTGGGTTTAAGCACCGGGCTTAAGTTTCAGCTTAGCTTACAGACATACAGGTTTATTCAAAATGATTGTCGGTGTTTTAACAACTTGTCATACACAATACACTTGAGACAGGAGTATGTTTATTTTTTTTTATTTAATAGAACAACACTCCGGCAAGTTCTTGTTCTATACCTTACAGGTGCTCTATATGTGCACACTTTGTGATTCTACAAACATGAACACGATAATCGAGTTCGTTCCAAACTGTTTGTAGCATGTCAGCGGTGATGGTTTCAATGGCAGTTCTGATTCGTACCTTCAGTTCCGGGATACACACTCACCCTGTCTCTTGAAACTGTGCATACCAACTTCGAATGGAATTGTCAGATTGTGGTTGTTTCCTGAATTTGGTGCGGAATTGCCGCTGGACAATTGTACCCCGACAATCATTTTGAATAACCCTGTACTTACTTCTCATTCGCCTTCCTCAGTCCTTCCAAGTTAACAGTGGGACATTACTTCCAAATTAGTCAATAACACTTCCTTCGATACACTGTCCAGTTCATTATTTATCCTTCATCCCAACATTAGACAATATATTTATGTACCTGTACACTTAGATACAGTGTAGTTACAAAACCCATTAACAAGATAAAACAAACACTGCGAAAACCTTTCAGCGCCTCTTTATTCCCCTTCTGCTTCTCTTTCTATACTGGAACAGAGTTCATTTTCGGGTATCAAAATGTATTCATGCGTGAAACCTAATCCTTTCCTTTCAGCTCGTGTAAAAAAATATGTCTGTTAAATAAGGAAAGAGCTTCAGTATAGTGAAGTTGTACCTGCAGCTACCAAAACGTAAAACTGTAGAAGAAAAGGCGGGAAATTTAAGACATGGCGCCAGTACATGCATTAAAGTAGATTCGTTTCACCTGAGTGATTGCTAATTCTTACGAGGAAAAAGAAATTTGGTGGGTTTTCTTGAGACACAGTTACACCTCGAGACGTACTGGTGCTGTGGTGGTACTTCTAAGAACACCCCAAGTCATTGCCTCTGTAACAATTTAAATTATTAAACCCCCCGCGGTATTTGAAGTTGAAATGTTAAAAAATATATATATATATATATATATATATATATATATAATTTACCTTCTTGTTCGCACGCGTGTGAAAGTTGGCTCTGACCTAGGGGAAGAATATTGATGGAGAATGTTTGAGAAGGAAGTTATGAGGAACTTATTGAAACGTAATAAAGATAAAAAAAATTTAAGAGCGAAAAAATGTCAGGTGACTGCCTTTATACTTTGTACTTGATACGTTGTACTTTGTACTTTGTACTTTGTACTGCTCACACAATGACAAAAGAAATATTTGTAGTCTTTCTTACGTTTACTCGGCAGATGCCAAATTCGAATCTCCGCACGACGGTATACTATCATGACCGAGGGCTGTGGCGGTTCTCCTGGCAACGTTCTGTGATATTAACTCCTAAACAGGCCACGAAACTTACCTTAACATCCATTCAAATCCATCCCTGTTATTTTTTAAGTTCTTATAGTCTTTGACTTCCTGAAGGGGGTAGTTCACTATCGTACAAGTGAAACCTGAGAAATGTATTCACAATTTATTCGGAAAAATGTCAAGGTAAGGGAAAACTTGATATAATATTACCAAATATACAGGGTGTTTCAGGAGGAATAGTAAATATTTTAGGAGGTGGTAGTATGGACTATTCCGAGTAAATAAGTTCATATAAACTTGTGTCCAATTTCTATTGGGTGTGGAGATACAGCTTTTTGAATATTACATATAAAAAGCCTTACAAAAGGTATGAAGGAAAGACAAATGACGTATTGGTTACATTTATTGGTTATGTAAATGATCTCCAATAAGTTACAACGGTTCAAACTAAGTGGTCAAAAATCCCACCATCGCCTTCAATGCACTTTTCAACCCTCTTGCCAACAGTACGTGTAGCTCTCATGAGGTCGTCTTGGCGTTCTTGCTTTAGGAGGGCAGCACTATTCATAATTCGAGCGACCAGTTCATCTCTTGTATTTACTTTTTCTTTGTAGACTTCGCTTTTCATCCATCCTCAAGGACAAAAATCTGAGCTGTACACGCCAACTTCAAACAGCTGGATCTCCACACCCGTTAAAATTTGACACATGCTTATGTGAACTTATTTACTCGGTATAGTCCGTACTACCACCTCCTAAATAGTTACTGTTACTCCTGAAACACCCTGTATATTTAGAGGACATGTGAGTCGGTACAAATGCGCCGTATGTTTCAGGGTATAGGTGACTGTTTCACTAAACACGCAGCGGAGTGAAAAAGTCCGCAGCAGACGTCGCTTTACCTGGGGCCCCTGAACGTACTGAATACCAAAATGTTTTGGGGATTCTTTGTTACGGAGGTGTATGTTTTCTTTCAATTTCATAATCCAAAATATGAGCACAGATATACACAAGAATAATTAATATTGCGTATGATTCTGTGCTAGTCGAGTCCTAGAACGGGTTGAGGAAAGGTTGGTCATGTGCGGATTTTATCTCCGTTATTAATCAACTAATGGAGAAACAGGGAATTTAACTTACCGACTCTAATTGCTTTTCTGGATTATGGTGAAACCACTGATACATTTATCTGATGGTAATTTATATTGACAAATGTTTCCACGACACTCACTAAGAATGGTACGAAGCAAGTACTGGGATATGCGCACAAAAATTGCAATAGATAAGGGAAGTCTGAAATAGGAAAAATGATTGAATTAAATTGAAACAGTCTTGCGATATCATTTGTGAATTTATATTAAACAGAACTGGAACACTCTTCTTGGACTCGTGATGCTACAATTTCTGACAATGTAGAAGTTTGCTTTAACCCTTTACCTGCTAACGTGTAGAATATGGTGAGCTCCGAATAGTGCTAGCAAAGGGTAGATGGGATTTAACTCGGCGTTTAAAGGTGGCATTATTAGGAGCTCGCCATATTCTCCACGTTAGCAGAATAAGGGTTAAGATAATGTTGTAAAACCTGATGTAAGCAAACGTTGTCTCAGGTGAGTGCTGTCTTTATCTCAGGGATATAATTACTTATTCGATGAATCTTTGATTGGTTGGGTTATTGTAAATGATATACAAGTATTTTTTTTGACATTCAGAGGAGCGTGCATCGTGATAAATTCTTATAATAAAACCAACAAGATGCACGAATATCCTAAATTTGTTTTTGGATGAAGGCTCTACATGTTTCGGACAGTTCCTCTGTCCATCACCAGGAGTCTAACACTGTACACACAGCAATGGTATATGTCATACAGGTTTGCTGACAGCTATCAGCAAACCTGTATGACATATACCACTGCTGTGTGTTCAGTGAAAACCTCCTGATGATGGACAGAGGAACTGTCCGAAACATGTAGAGTTTTATTCCAAAAATAAATTTGAGAAATTTGTGTATCTAGTTGGTTTTATTATGAGAAAAAATTTAATTACTTATTTATTATTTTTTATACTAATTGTATTTATTTATTAATAAACTATTAATCATTAATTCTTGTCATTATTATACAGAGCTGAGTTACTAACATGTGGCCTAAAATGCCATTCTTTGGCTTTTATCTTTTAATGAGGATTCTGTTCTCGAAATTAGTGTGACGTAGTGGCTAATACTTTAAGTGACAACATGTCAGTCTACACGTCTTTGATTTCCTCAGCAATTTCCTTAAAATTGTCCTCGTAATACACCGAGATTATTTGCTACAAATTATACTGACACCATCACTGTAGCTAACTCATTCAGTCGTCACCATCACAGATATAGCTACCTCAAAGAAGAGCACCACCAGTCATAGGCCAGACAAATACAATTAAGAACATAGCTAGAAAAATTCAACAAATATATCGTTGACGAAAAATGCATGTGAAATTGGCTTCACATAAGCAGACGCCAAACGAATCCCGCATTTTCTCTTCCTCTTCCAATTCCGAAACTATTCATCACACGAGGGCACAGATACCGGGAGCCAGGCCGCGGCGACTAAATGTTTATGGTGGCACCTAATATTATAAGCCCCCCATTATGCAACTTGCTTCATTTCACCTCCTGCACACTTAGAATTTTGAGGTGGCTCCTAGATTTATGACATGTTGTGTCCATGTGTCTCTTCTTTTAGAAACATATTCCATTTTCATTCGGCACGGTGTAACCTCCGCAGTAAAAATGTCGTCGTCAAATAACCTAAGTCTGTAAATGCTACAGAAGTGTACATCTGGTAATCACCTGATGAGTTGTCTAAAGCTTGTTGTTACACACGCAAATAGAACTGCCTGCTTGATAAAAAATAAGATTTATCTCAGTATTTGACCAACTTGATGCACAAAATTTGTTTCACAGTAAGTTTTATTTCATGCCTCTACATGTTTCGAGCACAATGTGCTCATCATCAGGTGTGATGATATCAGACGCTGTGTAATGCAATTTTGACCTCCTGATGATAAGCCACATGTGCTCGAAACATGTAGAGGCATGAAATAAAACTTACTGTGAAACAAATTTTGTGCATCAAGTTGGTTAAATACTGAGATAAATATACTGAGATGCACGGTCAGCAGAACGTCAAAAAAAAAAAAGATTTCGTTTATTCCAGATTAAATATTACGTTCCGGCTCAGCTATACAAACTGACCAGTCGATTACGCTTTGTTTGTAAAAAAAATTCCTTTAAAGCAAAGTGGTTTATATGTGCACCGTCTGCTTGAACATTTCAAGAGTCCGCATTTTATCACTCAGTGTACATTTTCTTATGGTTCTCTAGGCAAATAGCAACTATTTCCCACAATCGAATGTTCATTGCAACAATGACATAGTGTGTTCCCTGTGAGGTAGGGAATGAATTATTAAACGTTTTTGTGTTATTATCAGGCGTCAGAATCTTAACATACTTAGGAACCCTTTTCTGTCGCAAAGTTATGCCTCCTCGTGCAGGCACTCTATGTCTGTCTTAGAAGTGTCATATAATTAGAAGCCCATAATGTACGACTTTAATTCCTGGAATTATGGTGTATCTGGGCGCTGTTGTGAGCGCGGTGGAATTATCGAACACTTACTTACTTACTCCATGGTGCAGAGTCCTTCTTGAGCAGTTAACTGGTTTGCAGCTAGTCAAGAAATTCCCCGCATTTCACGGAACCCGAAGGTTCATTACCGTACTCACAAGCGTCCGCCACCTGTCCCTATCCTGGGCACGCCCAATCCAGTCCATATACCCACATCCCACCTCCTGGAGATCCATCCTAATATTATCCACCCATCAACGCCTAGGTCTCCCCAGTGGTCTCTTTCCCTCCGGTTTCCCCACCAAGACCCTATACACCCCCTCTCCTCACCCATACGCGCCACATGCTCAGCCCATCTCATTCTTCTCGATTTTATCACCCGCACAATATTAGCGGAAACTTGTGAGAGTAAAGGTGTGGCATTCAGCTGAAAATGTGGCCCGTAAACTTTAAATAAAACGAATGGATATAGAAAGCATAAAGTATAATAAGTTTCGTCCTTCAACACTTTTAGAAGCCGTCCCTTGCATCAAATGTCGGTGAACCCACCAGTGTACTTTATGAGGTAGGTCGTTCATAATTTCTCGGAGTAAGAAATATGCATTTTAGGCACGGAATCTAAATACTTTTTACGTTTCTTGTAGCAATCTGGCACTCTTGAATTGAAACAAAAAAAATGATGTGGAAGGAGTACTTCCAGGACAGACAAGTCCTTCAGATTCCGCCCGAACCATTTCTAAGAAGTCGACGCATTTTCAAAGTTTAAACGTTTAGTCACTTGTAATGTTAATAAAAATCCAACCAGATGCAGATATTTATTTACTGCAGAGTCACTCTACATGTTTCGGGTGTCACAGCACCCATCATCAGGAGTACTAAAAACTGTAACCGCAGCCTCCAGTACAGGTCATAATACTGGTACAGCTACTTCCCTCCAACGTGGCCGATCAGGCCATGTTGGAGGGAAGTAGCTGTACCTGTACCGGAGGTTGCGGTTACAGTTTTTAGTACTCCTGATGATGGGTGCCGTGACACCCGAAACATGTACAGTGACTTTGTAGTAAATAGATATCTGCATACTGTTGCATCTGGTTGGATTTTTATTAACATTGAATTGTGATGCACGGAACCAAGAGTTTAAAATTTTCACTTGTAGTTTGTCGCCTGTGTTCAGTTGCGAACTTAACAGAGTTGCATCCTATTTATGCCTTCACGCTTGATGCCTCTCACTTACAGAACTATGTCATGGGGCTGACGAGCAAACGTAAGCAAATTAAAAGTTTTGTTACATAATTCAATGTCGTCATTGTCATCGATGACAAAAAATCATATATGAGAGCTTTACGCATGTGTCAATATGAGAAAACTAGGATCTCCATAAATATTACATACTTTACAAAATAAATTCTTATAATAAAACCAACTGGATGCACTAATTTCTCTAATTTATTTTTGGAATGAAACACTACATGTTTCGGACAGTTCTTCTGTCCATCATCGGGAGTGTTTCACTGTACACACAGCAATGGTATATATCACACAAGTTTTGTTGTGTGTACAGTGAAAAACTCCTGATATTGGACAGAGGAACTGTCCGAAACATGTAGAGTTTTATTCCGAAAATAAATTTGAGAAATTAATACATCTATTTGGATTTATTATAAGAGTTTATCACGATGCACGGTCACCTGAACGTCAAATTTTCCAAAATAAATGTATCTGGAGCAGCTTAAAAACCCAAGATGAAAAAGACTGGTTTCATTTGCAGGGGCTGTAATGGGTTTAAACTCCCATCATCCGTATGGAGGAAGGAATGGGCTGTAACTAGAGCCTGTCTTACACAAACGGAAGCTTAATATTAGTTATAATTACCAAAACCGTACTCAAGAGCCATGTGTTTCACAGACACAGTTTCTTGCACCAACCGGGCACCCACTGTGCCTGCAAGGGGTTGGAACTCTACCAGCTGATAATTACAACTCTCGATGCTAGAAATGCTTTTGAGAGGGCGTTACTATACCTTAGAATAAAATTCTGACCATTAGAGGCGCTGAATATTAAAAATACTTTTCGTGCCCTCTCTTTTGCTTGCGGTTAAATATCCAAGCAGCATGTTAAGAAAGTTCCACAGGCATTAAACGGAAGCTTTATTTAACAAATTATGGATAAGGGATAATAAATATTATTAGTAATTTGTACAGACAGTTGCAATTAATTACAAAGTTTTCCCTTAGTGACCATGTGCTGTTGGGAATTAATGAGCAAGCTGGCGGGTTTGTGTGGTGTGTACCTTCTGATTAAGATATTATCTGTGTGAAACGTTTCGAGATCTAAGAAACTATTCAGTAGGATGCAACTTTTGTCCCTCGAGGAACTGTGAAATATTCTACCTTCCGTAGTGCTTTTTATGTTTGTAATTTGTTAGGTATATCTCTTTATCATAATTGGTAGCGTACGAGATAACAATGACTACCAAATCGTGAGACCTAGTTGTTTTCATTACCATAAAAGTCAAAATCAAAGAAGAAGGCGGATAATCAACGGTTGAAAGGCCGAGGGAGAGGGGAGAGAGAGAGAGAGAGAGAGGTACTGACAAGCATTGTATTTGAACTTCTCATGCATCATAACACCATGAGGATCGCATTATTGAGAAGGTGTGCTCAGGGTGGTCAATACTGAGCAATGTTTGGTCGTGTTGTCTTGTTGGTAGGTGCCAAAGTCTCAGACTGCCCCCCCATATTAGCCCTATAAGATGAAGATAGCATATTACAGGTTTTTCTTGGTTTTCATAGGTTTTTCTTGGTTTCTCTGTGTCTGTAAGCAAATGCTGAGATGGTTCACAACATTCCAAGTTGCCACTACATGCTTCTCATGTAGCCCTACCGACTTAAATTTATTAGTAACCAATTTCATATTTTGTATACATGTAAAATGACCACTGCCACCGGGTGACAACCCAATTGCAGTTAATAAATATTATTATTATTATTTCTACGGAACCTTTGTCATACCAAACTAGTCATGTCCTAGTAAACATTGCTGTTTGTTCTTACTACCGTGAGGATCATAGTTCTCACATAGTAATCCTGCAAGGCAAGCCAGCTACAAATAATTTTCGCAGGTTCTTCGAACCTTGAGTGAAGAAAGCCAAGCTGCTGATACTCATGTACCTTAAAAGTGGAGACGCCATGTTTTCCGAAACGTCAGTACTGTCTGCCAATTACACGGCATCGTATCCCTGAATACATTTCCATTTGCTAGAAATTTTACTACTGTTCTGAAAATATTTATTATGTGTTGGCCCTAGTTAAAAATGAACTGCACTGTCATGTGGATGAACATTGCACTTGTGAGAGGAAGCGTACAGTCCGGTAACAAAGCGTAACTGACTGTGTTTGGTTCAGCCGTCAACACGTGACAGTTAGAGCTACATAGTGGCGTGTACTGACGGTAATTGTTCTCTCGTGTTAACTTCGTGGTTTTTTATGCTGGACTGCTCTGAAACAGGATTAGTGAAGGGCATTAGGTGGGACGACACATACAGAAGATTCGAAGAATGCGAATTTAACTAAATTGGGTTGATTGGATCGTAGATGATGAAAATGTGAATTATATTAAACTGGTTTAAATGGTTCTTAGATTGTGAGGGTGTGAATTGTATTAAATTGGATTAACCCTTTAAATGCCGGGTTAAATCCCATCTGCCATCTGCTGGCATTATTAGGAGCTCACCATATTTTACACGTTAGCGTGTTAAGGGTTAATGTGGTTTTTGAACCTAAATAATGGCTATGTATCTTAGACCCGTTTACGTGAATTGTATTGGATCAATGGATATTACAAGAGGAAGTCATGAATTGTATTATATCTCGTTAAATTGATTTTATAATCAGAAATAGCTAATTACATTAGATGGACTTTTTTCACATTCGTACCGTGCATCTTGATATTATCAAAGTTTTATTTATTCACCAACTGATGCACTAGTGAGTTGTCTTAAAGAACAATATTAAAATTTACATAAAAATTTACATTAAAATTTACATTAAAACAGTTCCGACATGTTTCGGTGTTACAGTTACACCATCATCAGGGGGTGCATTAATTCGTTGTTTAACTGTACCGAAACATGTCGGAGCTGTTTTAATGTAAATTTTAATTTTGTTTTTTAACACAACTCACTAGTGCATCAGTCGGTGAATAAATAAAACGTTGATAATACATTAGATGGAATGTATATACAAATTTCACCCTAGAACATACCATGAATGCCCATAGAGGGATGGGGAGGTATAGCTGTACCTTGTCTCTAGATGGAGTGGGTGGTTAACGTTACGCTCCGGCCGTTTCACCCCCGGGAAACACAGCCGGTACCCATTGTACAGTAGGCTGGGTGGTTTCCAGGACCGGTGTGGACGGGTGCGGAAGATCTCGCCCCACCGGAATTCGATCCCCGGACTCTCTAGCCCTAGCGAGTTATACAGACTACTGGAATGCATATATATATATATATATTCTGCTGGTACGAATTAGATTAAAGGTAATTAAATGCGCCTTATATTGTGGAGATGCGAAATGAATCCGGTTGAATTCACACACGTTTCGATGTAAAGTTTACAAGAGAAATTTTATGAATCTGTAGATTCTACAAGAACTTGGTCTTCTGAACAGGTGTGTTGACTGTGGCTGAGAGATGTCGGCATGTGAAGGTACACATTGTGCCACTGAGTAACATGACTTATAATCGTGTGTGGTGTTATTTAATAATGGTTATGTAGAGTCGAATGTTAGGGTGACATAATTGATAAGTTGGAAGGGATTTTGAAAGAAGTGGTCATGACATAATGGAGGTAATATTCCACCATTTTTCTGGGGGCTGGTGGCTGAGGAAGAGCACAAAATATCTCAGCTGTGATATCCATTGTCCGAGCAAGATTGAGCCAGGCAGTCTAGAGTGTCACCTGTTCTGTCTGCTACTTAAGGGTGAGGTGCTATCGCTTACCGAGTAACTTGGTGACGGCGCCCTGTTGGGTCAGCATGTGCTGGGCGAGGTCATAATGTCGGAGTCCGAAGCGGGACAACTCTAGCAGTCTCTGCTGGGAGACGAGGGACGCCAAAGGATGCCCAGAGCCACTCGCTGTCCCTACTGCCGAGGCATACAAGTCCCGCAGGGCCGTAGGAGGGGGTAGGGTTCCCACACTGGGCACTGCCGTCGAGGTGGGCATCGAGCTACCGCCACTGCTCACACTTGGAGACGCCACTGTAACCAAACATAAAGCATTGCTAGATTTTGATGATTCGTTTTGTTTCAATTTGTATTAAGGCCACGAGGTAAGGGGGAATGGAGGAGATTGCATAACGAGGAGCTAAATGATTTGTACTCCTCACACAATATTGTGTGGGTGATAAAATCGAGAACAATGAGATGGGCTGGGGATGTGGCGCGTATGGGTGAGGAGAGGAGGTGTATAGGGTCTTGGTGGAGAAACCGGAGGGAAAGAGACCACTGGGGAGACCTAGGCGTAGATGGGTGGATAATATTATGATGGATCTCCAGGAGGTGGGATGTGGGTATATAGACTGGATTGGGCTGGCCCAGGATAGAGACAGGTGGCGGACGCTTGTGAGTGCGGTA
>Ga0123352_10013617_pt1 | contig 12913 bp, 9 predicted proteins | sample TergutLab28metaG_FD_89700 | JGI IMG/M metagenome (GOLD analysis project Ga0123352, IMG submission 89700) | Labiotermes labralis P1 segment gut microbial communities from Petit-Saut dam, French Guiana - Lab288 P1 | ecosystem: Host-associated > Arthropoda: Insects > Digestive system > Gut ... | reverse complement strand
TTTAAATCTTATAAATTATGTTTTTTTTTTATAAAGTTTAATATTTTTCGGGGGTGTTTGGGGGTGTGGGAGGGGGTGTTTTGTGTGTGTTTTTGTGGGGGGGGGGGGGGGGTGGGGGGGGGGGGGGGGGGTTTGATCAGTGTGTTGCATATTTGTTACATGCCAATATCTTTAGGTAGTATACTGAGCCGTCCTTTGTAAGTTGTATGTGCCGATCATCATATACTTGTTGCATCAGAGGGATGTTCACTCTCCGCACTGCTGCTCCTGTGGTGACAGAGACATTACCCATCCCCCGTCTGTGCCTGACTGGACGAGCTCCTCCAAGAGGCACCACAGTGGATTTGTCACACATTGAAGTAGTTCCTAACATGAACCTGTGGCCGCTTTTCCACAATGGGGTTGCTGCTGGCCTGCGCATTGCTCCCAATGCATCCAATATTGACTCAAACTGGATTGTGTTCAATAAACCCAAGGTATAGTATATAAGGTTGGCAAACCTCCAGTTAAATGTTAACTTTATTATCCTGCTCTATTGCTGGTTTAGGGATATGAATAGAGGCTGTGTTTTCCTTTACAGAGTTTCTAGTTTAAAGATCAAGTTATGATGGTATATTGTTGAAAGAAAAGTTCAGTGGTCCTCCAACCTCTTGACAGAAATATTACAGTGGAACTTGATTGAGGAAGGTAGACTTGTTGTGTGCTTTCTTCTGGGTAATTCCCCAGCGCCTGAATTTTATATGCTGACATTTCGGAACACTCTGTTCCATCTTCACAGGCAGGAAACCACTTCTATACAAGCTTAAGGAAAGGAGACAGCCACCTAATACACAATAGTTTGACCTCACCCTGACATGCGCCCTTCTCCTTCACACCCTCCACAGCCTGCTTCTGTACTCTGAGCTGCCCCTAATCTGTCACCTTCCTTTCTATTGGCTGAGACTATTTTTGAGCCAAAAATTTCCTATATAAATACTCCAACTTTTCTCAATCCAGTCACACTTCATACCTACCTGCCTATAAAGATGGAACAGACAGAGTATTCCGAAACATCGGCATATAAAGTTCAGACACCGGGGAATTACCCAGAAAAAAGCACACAACATTCAGAACACGGCAAAAGTTTGAAATCAAGAAGGTAGACTTGTTAATTAAATGAACCATTTTGCTGTTGTTTACAAAAATGCATGTAGTTGATGGTGAACAGTTTCAGCAATTGACCCTTTCATACTGGAATTAAATGCTAATGGTATTTTGACAGTGATGAGAATTTAAATGGCTGTCAGTACTTTGCACATTCTTGGGGGAGACTTTATCGACTTCACATACAACTTGTACATTTTAAATGCATACTGCATATTGGCTGTAGTTCACTGTCAGTGTGAAAGGGTTAATGGATGAAGTTAAGGTAGTCTGTGGATGTGTATTTGGATGTGACACTACATAGGAACCATCATCTACCCTGAAGATGGGGCAGCATGTTTCTCAGAAAGACAGAAACAATTTGTACATTCTTGAGGCATACTTGAGTGTTCATATTTGTCTGTCAAGGTAATTGCTGTAAAAAGGGGATCTTTTTGTAGGCCTACCTACATGATTTAAAAGGTTTCTTCTAGGAGTTGTTCAAAATTATTGTACCTTTAATTGTAAGTATGCAACTCTCTGGTACTCTGTATTTTCTGATTGTTTTTGAAAAGAATTCATACACCAGAGTGTTCTGTCTCCTGGAATGGTCCAGTAATATTTTTGTAGTACTAAAGAACCTGTTGAATGGTGAGTTATTTATTTATTTATTACTGCCTTCACTGAAAAAATGAAGTAATTTAATGCGTTCCTGAAAGACTGATTTGTGATAACTGATTACCTGAGCTTTAAAACTTAATGCATTTACAGCAGTTGAAGGTAATGAAATTCTCTTGAGGCAACAGCAATGTAATTTAGGTACAGCAGAACATCTGCTCTATATTCATGCAATTGATAGTCCAAGAAGGGAGTCCTTTCTGACCAAACTGTTGGCATCCCTTTTGTTGTGGGTAGAGAAGTCATCAGGAGTCATCTGAGACAGGAGCACCTGAACATGTGGAAGACCTGTAAAGGTTGTCGCCAGTCTAAGACCCTAATGAGTGAACCTCTTTCAAGTAGAACAAAAGAAAGCAATGAGTACAGAAAAGCTTAAAGTGGCTGTGGGGCTGTTTACAGGCCACACAACCCTTGGAGCTCATATGTTTAAACCTGGGTTCACACTACAGTAGGATTACCAACTGTGTGGGGACAAAAAAGAAGATTGTGTATGTATTGTATGTCATTGTCTGGCACTGGCATGCAAAAGATACGGAACCTTGGGTGGTATGTTCTTGACACCTAAGGATCTAGAAAACTTGAGGATGAATGGCCTAATAATTCTGATAGACAATACCAGGCTAGGCATAATGCCTTAATTTCATATTAAAATAGTGCAGAGATACAATGGATCTATAAAGACCTACCTTTCACCGGGGACCTGAAGGGAACCACTTATTCTTACTCTACCACCACCACTGCCGCCGCTACTAGTCCAAGAAGACTAGTGTGAATATCTGTGATTTCATATAACATGTTGATGTCTGTTACAGGGTACTAGTGAAGTACCAACAGAGCATGCTGGCTTCCTCATGGCATTAGGTCTCAATGGTCATTTGAACAACTTGGCTGAATTAAACACATATGAATATCTGATAAAATGCCATGAGATGACAAGTGTGGGGTTGTTGCTAGGTGTTGCTGCTACCAAGAGAGGTGAGACACATACATGGTGTACAAAATAATGAGGTTATAGTGAATAGTTTGCCATATCCTAGGGAATCACACTTTGAACAAAACAGCATAATATGAAGAATTTGCATAATTGTCATAATCATTGTTATCATTATTGACTATTGATGGTTCTTTTATATTTTTTATTATTGTTAAGTACTTATACTACTACTTCTATACATTATAGAGTAGAGACAGGGGAGAGGCCTCGTAAATGTTCGCAGCTTAGGGGTTATAACATGCTTAAATGCAGCCCTGCCTGCCTCTACAATTTTCAGGGAGGAAGATAATTTCTTTCATATTTGGCCCTAAAACCATGGCAGTTCTTGGGAAAAGTGGTGGGAAGTGTTTCAGGTTGCCAGAACAGCTACTGTTGAATCTCATATCTTACGCAATTACAGGTATTGTTGTAGAGGCAGAAATTCGAACATAAGTATGTCAAACAATGTGTCTGCTATTTCATGACGCTAGCTTCCAAAACTTTTATGAAATTAGGTTTGTTAAGTTCATATGTTGACAAAATGATGCACAACTTTGGAAGATGACTGTGTAGAGAAATGGTGATGTCAAAATTTTTGCAAGTTATGTGTAAGGTATATACATCTTATGTTCTGGAATTTATTATGTTCTGTTACGAGCTACATGCAAGTCACATGGAGTGTTTTTGAGTGAATGCTTCTAGAATGCTGTCTGTTATACAACTTATTGTTCTGTAATTAATATTATTTGATACAACTCAGAAACTAGGTTATGGTTATGCAAGGATATGTGTTGGTTTACTGATAAGCTCATTGTTGATCAACACATGAGTAATGGAGATGGGGCCAATGCCAGTTCTGGCACAGACATGGTAGTCATAGGTGTGTGATACGGTGAGGAGTTTCCTGTAATGATGACAGCAGTTAAGTGCGATGAGCCACTGCATGCAGTTGCGTTAATGTTAACATTATAGACAGTGGTTGAGGTAGTGGGGCATTACATTCCCTAAGGCACTTTGACACTCTCTTCAAGCTGGAGGTAAGGAATAGCATTTTCTTCCTTTCCATGAAGTTGCATACTTGTGAATGTAATGCCATTTAACAATTAAACAGCTGCTGTAATTAGACCTGCCATTTTAAATGGTAATGATGTTGTGTGTATGTCCTGAGTGATGTGTCACAAAGAGTTTCGATAGAGTTAAAACAATTAGTTCGGTGGTAAAGTGACTATAGTTTTTGAGCATTTTTATGAATATATTTTTAAAGGTAAAATTTTTCTTGTCCATGACTTGAAGGTACATGGGGAATTGGAGGTATATTTTCACACTTTCTTTACTATAGCACTAGATGGAAGTGAGTGGTCCATTTTTGATGCCCTAGCCACGCAGAAATAAATAGTATTGTCATAGTTTCAGCACAATATGACACTTTCTCTAGAGTAGCATGCATCTACATCTGTGCATTTTAAGTTACATAAACCTGAAAGAATTGAAGTTAAAACTGCCATTGCTTAAATTAATGAAATTAAATAAAATTGTATGTCAGACTGTAGAGGGGAGTGTCAAACAGATGCAAGGTAAATGCAGAATTCGGTAAAGATGAATGATGTTTTAAAAAGGGTAGCAATGCTTGTATGTAGTGTTGTATGTGGTCATTAATTTAGGTCTTAAAACAACTATGCAACATAGCCAGATGATTATGAGAATCTTTATTAAAGTAACATAACATTTTGTCCTTTGAATTTGAATTGACTTCGAAATTCACAATATCAGAAATATTGTTATATACTGGCATTATTTTGTTGCCTTCTGAGGGTACACACATCTCTGATTTAAAGATTCTGGAACTGTCAGGAAGCACATAATTTTAAAACATGTATTTTGCTTGTACGACATATGACATAGGACTATGATGTTTCTGCTTTGCAGGCACAATGGATGTGGCCACCACCAAGCTGATGAGCATTCATGTTGAGGCTCTGCTGCCTCCTACATCCATTGAACTTGATATTCCACAGAATGTACAAGTAGCAGCACTGCTTGGAGTAGGCCTTGTTTTTCAGGGAACTGCCCACAGGCATATTGCAGAGGTCCTACTCTCTGAGATAGGTAACACACACACACACATTAAAATCATAGAAATCTTCATGGACCTTCAGTTCACAAATATTATCTTTTGACATTAAAGAATCACTTATATTTGTTAGAAATATGGGGGAATATATATATATGTATGATGCAAGATTTGCATTAATAATTTAATACTTGCTTACTTAAGAAAGGTTAATTTTAATTCTATTATGGAAAGTGGGTAATTTTGTTGTGTGGAGATTATGGAATTCATATCTTTCCTATTCCCTGTATATTGCTTTCCAGCAAAGTCAAATGCATAGTACGAATGTAGCAAATTATACAAAAAAAAATACCTTTTCATGGAAGACATGTGCTTCTCTTCCTGTCTTTTTCTGACATAGTATAGGTGCTCTCTCCATGAATGGATTTTGGTGGTGTGGGTTCTATTATTCACTTTGCAGATAAAATGCTCTAGTTTTAGAGACAATACAGATCTAGTTACAAGACAGTTAATAGTTATATGTGTGATGATAATTTCATCTTGTAATATGTTTGAAATTGAACTCTATGTTTTTGCACAGCTTAGGCCTAACTAGCCTGCTGTTGGAAGTAGACATAACAGTAGTGAGAGAGTTGATCCTGAAGGCATTGTAGTGACTGTGAAACTGACTGTACTTACCAGATAATAAGGTACTGATGGACAGTGATATATTATGAGTAGAGGGCCCAATAACTGAAACAGACGAAGGTAAGGATGATGAAACACCATTAATATCTGAAGACTGATAACCATTCAACAGTTCTTGAGCCAAATGAAGGGTTTTTTGATTAATTTAATACAGCAAGCTGGTTGCTGTTGTGCAGACCTAAAACTGTATGAGAGAAATCGAGTACCAACTTGCATGTAAAATGCAATACACCAAGGCCTTGTTTTATGGAAGGATGTTTTCTACCTTACTGCCTTAACCCCTTGCCAATTTACATAATTTCTGAAATTTCAGTCTTTCATTTTCAGTGTAATGTCCTTTGGCTGGTTTATTTGCATGTATTTAAGCCTTTCTTTCTTATTGGTGTATCATTTTTAATTTAAGCCCGTTTAATTGGTGCCCATTTTTTAAGGAATGCAGCTGGGGAATAAAACAAGGACTTAGTGTATATTATTTTTGGGTCACTGGTTTTGAATTATCATACCGGTTCTCTTCCATGGTCCTCCATGGAAGTTACCAAGGTCTTTTGAGACACTGCTGTGTGTTACACAGCTGTTTTGTCACAGCAGGATTCTGGAAAATATATATGCTGAAAAGGTCAAGATGTTTGGGGGATGTCCCACTTATAGACCATGGTCCCACTTACAGGCCATGGCCTGTAAGAGGGTCAGAGTTCCATACAAGAGGAAAAAGAAGCTAAAGGTGAAATTGTTTCTTTACTGAATGAACCCTTTGACGCCGGAATTAAATCCCCCCCCCGGCCACTTTAGTGGCTGTTCAGCTATTTAAAGGGCTCACTGTCGTTTGGCAGCTAAGGGTTAAGCATCACATTATGAAGCCAGACAGGGGAGTGGGTATACAAAACTCCCATATTAAACTTTTGTATGAGATAGAGTTCAGTCATCAGAATCAACTTCACCACTCTACACCAAGGAACATAACACCCATGGTACTAATCGTAGAGGAAGCTGCCTGCTCCCCAGAGCCTTTGGCCTCTTTACTGTACTGACTGTATTTCCCATTACAATTAAACTTTATTATAATAAACATTAATTTTCAAGAGATGCATGTTGGAAATAACATGACTTTTGTAATGTGATTGTGCTATATGTAAGTGAGAAAATTGTCATCCTTTTTGTTTTTGTGTTTGTATGGTATGGTGTTTGTATGTTTGTTTGTATGGTAGGACGTCCACCAGGACCTGAGATGGAGAACAGTGTGGATCGAGAGTCATATTCACTAGCAGCTGGACTTGCACTTGGACTTGTGGTTTTGGGGAAAGGGTCCAAACTGTGTGGACTGGGAGACTTAGCTGTTCCTGATAAACTGCATTACTATATGGTGGGGGGTCACCGCCGTCCCCTCACAGGTAAGTGGGGCACTTGCCTGTTTTAATATGACTGTTGTGGGTTTCATTTATTGACAATCATGAATTAGCATGCAGATCTGCCTGCTAGTAGACATTGTTTTGTGTTAGTATTCTGGGGATACAGAATAAACAAACCTGATCCATAACATATAAATAACCAACAAAATGCACTACAATATTTATGATATATTTTATTCACAGTTTTTTCACTAACATATTTTGGCCGCAACTGCGGCCATCGTCAGGGTGATGTTATTACAGGAATACAAAGGTACGCATTTGTACCTTGTATTCTTGTAATAATAACATCACCCTGAAGATGATCACAATATCGGCTGAAACATGTTGGTGATAAATTTGTGAATAAAATACGTCATAAACATTGTAGTGTGTTTTGTTGGTTATTTATGTGTTATGGACCTGATTAATGCATGGAAGATGGAACATATTAAAATAAACCTTGGTTTGATTTCCCTGAGAATTATGTGATTTTCCTTTTCATATATTCTGTCACATTAAACATTATTCACATGATGCTTTGCATTGCAGAGCAGTACTTTAAATGCAGAAAAATTTGTGAAATATGCAAAAGAAAATGACATATTAAGTACACCATGTCCATGAACCCTGTATAGGAGAATGCGTGGCAATGAATGGGTCATTAATGGAGATTGGTGCCACTATGGATCTAGAATTTTGAGGTTAACTAACAGGCTTCCTCTGAAGCACCACATGTTTATGATCAAAAGTAAGTGAAAAGAGGGCATAGATAAGTCACAGGGACCCAGAAATAACTGCGAAAATAGGCAAAGTACCACATTGTGCACGTAATTTTTCAAGTGGCTTGTGACTATAAGTTACTGTTAGATTTTTTGTCCTGCTGCGCTGGGAGGCTGTCCTTCATCCCACAGATAAAGTGGCTGAAACAGATGTCAGGCACTGCAGTCTCTGCTGGGATGAAAGAAAGATATCTCACAGTTGGTGGTGATGATGGGCTCAAGGCTGCTTCCATCTCCTTACCTTTGCTTACCTGCCCAGCCCTCTCAGTCCTTGGTTAGCCCACTTCAAGCAGTTCTTGCTAGTGAATTTGTGTATGATTGTAATTGCCAGTATTTCTATTAACAGAAAGGATAGATGACTGGGTGTGAATATCGGCAAGCGTGGTAGATGGGAAGTGTAACAGCTCAAGGAAGACATGGAAGAAACCACATGGGACTTGTTACTGTGCCGTCAGTGTAGTAATTTAAGTCTATTGGTTTGTATTATAGGGTCGCAGAAGGAGAAATACAAGTCTCCTAGCTACCAGATCCGGGAAGGTGACTCAGTCAACATAGATGTCACTAGTCCTGGTGCGACACTTGCGCTTGGTATGATGTATTTCAACACTGGCAACAGGTACAGTTTGTTCTCTTTCTTAACACAGAGATAATGTGGCACCATGCAGAAACAGATGTGTCTTTGTGTGTAATGTTGCTGCAGGTTCAAGGTTCCTATGGATATTTTGCCAAATTAAGGAAGGATATTTGTGAATAATCTATATGGTATTTGGTATTATGATTTCTACAAGTGCAAATCCTTCATCTTTCCTTGTATATTAATTTATGCACATTTAATTTTGTAGTCTTATCAGTGATAATTATCAGTGGAGAGACTGAAATTTGATGTTATAGTAAGTCAGGTTAAAAATATTCAAAGTTGTGTTTGTATGTATTTGCAAAATTGCAGTCTTTATGGAAGCCGAAACTTGTCGCATGCATGTAAAGGTGTAACTCAGTTTTAACTAAACCTGTGTTGTGTTCGACAGAATAAGTGTAGTTTATTTGGTAACAATTCCAAGATGGTGCCTCATAAATAGAATGGAAGAAGCCATATTCCTCTAGATCAGTGACCTTCAAACTCTTTTTATTTGTGGAACCCTTGTGTCTAAATCTGAATTTTTGTGGTACCACTTTAAAGTAAAGGTGTACTTTTTGAGTGAAATCTGAAATGAAACTTTTTGGAATACAAAATTCTGTTTAACAGAATAAATTATTATGCTTGTTAATGAATATCAGAATTTTCTTTCTGATGATTTATACTGAAAATAAACCCACCACCAATTATGCACATAAATTGATGGGGGGGGGGGGGGGGGGGGGAAAAAAAAAAAAAACAAAAATATAAAAAAAATTGGGGGGGGGGGGGGGGGGTAGAAAAATATCAGAATTAGATTTACCAACTTCATTATAAAGGAAACATATTTCCAGAACCTCTGAGAGTTGTCCATGGAACACCAGGTTGCATTGAACATAGTTTAAATACAATTACACTAGAGCAGTGGCCTTCATAATTTAATAACATAATGGCCACTGCTAAGATATTACAAAATAAGGTTTGTTGATTCTATTCTTTTAGTTTAATGAAACTGTGTTTTTTTAGGAGCTTATGTCGATTCAACTGAGAAATAAAGAATGAATATAGATAATAAAAAAAGCTCTTGCTGTAGGTTAGGTTATATCTTGGAGTATGCCTAGAAGGGTGAAATGCCTTCCAGTATAATGGATTATATGGCCAAACTGTGTGTGGCCATGTTGTAATTCAGGATCACATTTTATCATCCAATAATGTTGTTAGTATCAAAAACTGTAACACTTGGCCTGCAGGACTGCATGTTGCATGCATGTGGCATTACAACACCCAGAAAAGGTTACATAATAAATTCAAGTGTGAGCTAAATACTTAAAAAGAAGGGAAAGTTTGTTGAGCATGGCAGATGCTCAACTATGATAAATATGTACAGATTTTCCATAAAACTTTTGTTTTTATGGTAAAGTATTAATTTTGTGATTGCAGGTATATAAATAATTGTGGATTTTTGTTTCAGACTCTTTTTAATGGTAGAATTGAAAGCTTCATTGTATGAGGTTTTTGTGTTTGTTGAAAGGTATTAATTAATTTGATGTATACAGATATAAAGGCTTACTGATTTTTTTTTTTTTAAGTCTTAACAGTAGAATTTCAAGCTTCCTTATGTGTGGACCCATTGGGATTTCCTGTTATATAATTATTTATACATTCCATATTGTATTGTTTGCATCTGATGATGTGTGATTTCATTGGCAGAGCTATAGCAGACTGGATGAAGGCTCCTGACACACAGTATCTACTGGATTTTGTGCGACCAGACTTTTTGTTACTCCGCATCATTGCTCGTTCACTTATTCTATGGGATGACATTTTGCCCACATCAGAATGGGTGGAGTCAAACCTCCCTGCTACAATTCGACCCTATTGTCTGGTGAAGCCTAGGCCAGGGATGCCTGACAATGTTGATTATGAAACAATGAAGTAAGTGTTTATATTGATGGCATGTTTTTACACAAGATTTCCACTACAGCTGTGTCAGAAGGCATTCTTACAAGTACAGTAAAAATTTTGTGGAACTTTTAATTAAGAAACTGTTTTGCTGAATCATAAATGTATGTAATATTTTCACATTTTATAGTCAGACATACTGCAACATACTAGCTGGAGCATGCATGTCACTGGGACTGCGGTTTGCTGGTTCAGCCAACAATGAGGCATTTGAGACACTGTTCAAGTATGCAAAGACATTCACATCCCTCACTGGGAAGTCTATTGCAGAACTTGCTGGCAAGTCAACCATAGAAACCTGTCTTAACGTCATACTCCTATCCCTTGCAATGGTAAGTTGCTGCAACTAACTTCATGGAGCAGAGTCTTTGAAATTACCTGCCTTTTATGGAGTCTTAAGGTTTATTTCTGTTTTCACAAGAGACTGCCAAGTTAGGGGCCCTGTGTAACATTTTGTAACATACTGATATTTTATTCTGAAGAGTTTTTAGCCCTGCTCATTTTCAAAGCTGCTGTATGTCCCACTGATCTTAACCTTTGGTCACCATAATTAGAATACATTAAGAGTACAAAGTATAGGACTTCTTGTTGTATAATTTATACCTTTCCCCTTTACTTGCACTTGTTTTATCACTTAAACAGACATCAGTGCAACACAGTTTCCTGTCTCATTGATCCAGTGTCAGTGACTTGTGGCTGTGTATGCTTAGGTGATGGCTGGTACAGGTGAGCTCGAGGTGCTTCGAATGTGTCGATACCTACGATCTCGTGTTGGACCAACCAACAGTGTGGTAACTTACGGCTCACACTTGGCTACACACATGGCTCTGGGACTGTTGTTCTTGGGAAGTGGACGGTATACTCTGGGCACTTCACCATCTGCTGTTGCTGCCATGATCTGTGCCTTCTTTCCAAAGTTTCCCACTCACAGTAATGACAACAGGTGAATTTCTGTCACTGTTTTGTGCATGGAATTTGATTCTTCTCTCTAATTGTGGAACTAATTTAGGTGACCACTTGTTGTTTGCATAAGCCCAGATTGTAGCAACAAATATGGTTGTGTTGCAGGTATCATCTGCAGGCATTCAGGCACTTGTATGTACTGGCTGTGGAGCCCCGCCTGCTAGTACCACGGGATATTGATACTGGTCATATGTGCTATGTCCACCTGACAGTTGTGTATCTAGATACAGCCCATTACACTGGACAGCAAGTCCGACTGAGGGCTCCTTGCATACTCCCAGAATTGAGTAAACTGCAGGAGGTAGGGACCAATCTCTTTGGACTGGGTGAATACTGGTGGGATATTTGGGATTTTGTGTGTAGCAAAATGGACAGAACTTCCCCAGTACACTGTTATTTCATGTGGCTTATGCACCGAATATTCATATGGTTCTTCCATTTCAGTCTTAAATTCATCATCGTGTTTAAGGGAGAGCTTCGTAGAACAGATGTTCTCACAGTGATGACTACGAAGATATGAAGATGTAATACTGTATAATCGGCAGACTGTTGGGCTACGTGGCATAACGTCCCAGATGGTGGTTATCTTGCAAGCTGTGCGGTTACGTGTAGAGTGATATTCTCATTTAGGCTTTTTATGGGGAACAGTGGACTTTAACATTAAACTTATGAAAATATGAAATGGTGGAAATTTTTACAATGCAACAAAAATTGCACATTAAGTGAGAGAAACCTTAAATGTAGCAACATTAAGTGGGGGTTCCACAGCATGCAAACTTCCTACCCATTAGTGCTCAAATTATTTTTTGTTTTTCGCCCAAAGTGCTGTAATGTCACATGTGTCTGATAGCAGGACATTTTCTGAATGTCATGCCAACATAGCCTTTTATGTGAGTGGTCATACATCTCTGCAGATGCATCTGTTCACTCAAATTTTCAGTCAGCAGAAAATGCGTACAAACTTCTGTGTATGCACGTGTGTTATTTTGGTAGTGGGTTGTTTTAAAATTGACCTAAAACAGGCAGTTTTTTCCAGGTGAAGGTGGAGGATGACCGATACTGGGGAATTGTGTTCCACCTTGACCGCAACTGGAACCAGCTGTGGTAAGTATTGCATTTTAATGAAGTAGACTTAATTATAGAAAAGGATCTTGTTAAGTGTTTGAGCATGGTGACTTTATGCATTATTTATCAGATGTTAATGTCTCATACAAAGAACAGTATAGTTGTTATAAACTTTATGGTTCAAATGTTTTTCCTTTGCTACTGACTTATGTTGTCTCCTTATTCAATTCTGGGATTTTTCTTCTGGTAACATATGAGCTTTGTTTTAAATATTACTTACTCAATTATTATACCAACTACTGCACATATATAAAATTTATAAAGTTTACACATTAAAACATGAAAAACGCTCCGACACGTTTCGGTCCTAGGGCCATCATGAGGGAGCCATATTGTCCTTGCTAAAGTCACACTATAAAAAGTCACATTAATTTCGCTGTACCAGTTGGGTATTGTGGCAGCATGCCGTGTTGTGTAATGTTATGTTCGCAACATAACATTACACAACACGGCCTGCTGCCACAATACCCAACTGGTACAGCGAAATTAATGTGACTTTTTATAGTGTGACTTTAGCAAGGACGATATGGCTCCCTGATGATGGTCCTAGGA
>Ga0123352_10013616_pt1 | contig 12913 bp, 6 predicted proteins | sample TergutLab28metaG_FD_89700 | JGI IMG/M metagenome (GOLD analysis project Ga0123352, IMG submission 89700) | Labiotermes labralis P1 segment gut microbial communities from Petit-Saut dam, French Guiana - Lab288 P1 | ecosystem: Host-associated > Arthropoda: Insects > Digestive system > Gut ... | reverse complement strand
GCGCACCTCTGATACAACTTTGTGTATTTCACTATTAAGAACCTAAACATAAAGTGCACATATAGCCTTATTAAATATACTTAAAATAAATCTTGCACAACACAATTACACTTCTCTTAGGTTATTAGTTTTGGTTTGTCAGCCAGGCCACTATTAGAACTATACAATGTCTGGAACTTTATGAAAAAAACTACATAAAAGCCTTTTATGTTTATGTAGGATAGAGATTTCATTCCCATTACAAAAATGTCATAAAACATATTAATAATGGTTTAAAAAATGGATTAAAAACAATAGAATAATAAAAGCACAAATATTTTTAAAAAAGGAGGAAGGCAGTTTAGAATTTTCTTTTTTAATGTATAATGAACACTCCTGTCCGTGTTTTTACAGTATCAAAATTGACAGTGCATGTAATCTGATTGAAGGTTCCAGGTAATTCCAATGTTTCCATGCATTTGAATATATTGGAATTACCTGAAACATTGGACTGAAATGGATACCAAGTATTTTTTCACCATAGTACTACAGTAAAAAAATACCAGGAATGTTCCCACACATTTTACATTAATGGAATTAACTGGATGATTGGACTAGATTATACATACTGGCAATTTCAATACTATTGAAAAAGGGACTGCAGTGTGCAGTATACATTACAAAAGAAAATTCTAAACAGCCTACCTTCTTTTTTAAAATATTCTTGTTTTTAATATATTACTGTTTTTTCATTCAATTTTACATCATTTTTTAACATATGTTTTATGATGTTTTTGAAATAGGAATGAGACCTCTATCTGACGTAAATGTATAAGGTTTTTTAATGGTTTTCTTGTTACGTGCTGGACATTATACAGGTCTGATAGTAGCCTGGCCAATCGGCCAAAACTAGTAACCTAAGAGAAGTGTAACTGTGTAGTGCATGACTGTTTTCAAACATACTTACTGATTTAAGCACAATGGGGATGTGTTACCTACAGATTATAGCCTTACTGCTGAGATACTAACAACAACAATCTTGGCTTATGTTACCTACTTGACAGGTTACCGCACACAGGTACTCTCCGAACGCGTAAAATACAAAATTGCCTCTTTTTTTTTTAAAAAAAAAAGGATGAAAATGCAGACTTGCTCATTCACCAATAGAATAGAAAATCTCATTTTATCAGGCTTAACCACCCAAGAGTCTAAGCTTTAAAGACTTGTAAGTTTCATAACTATGCACATACAGTACAATTTGCTTGTGTTAGTAGGTTAGGTACGGCTCCATTTTTAGTCTCATTCACAGCTGTTAGAAAATAACTAAATCCAGGCAAATTAACACATGGCTGTTGCTCACACATTATCTTAAAGCTTGATTTCATTACATGCAATCAACAAATGGGGATGCGAACCAATACCCTGATGACTGAACACACTTACAGGGAAACGTTGCTTTCCACTGAAAAAGAAGTATACTCTTCTGTATATTTTTTATTGTGTTCATATGAAATGGGCTGCAGAATATAGCATAAGACTTAAATTCAAGAAAGTTACACTGTTTTATTAATGTATTAAACAACGCTTGATGACAACAGTAATGAGTACGTTCTACTTGCTTTCAGTCACTCCACAAGTAAAATGCCCATCCAATTCTACAGAATTCCACATTATTAAACATCACCACATGTGTGCTGCATTACAGCAGTGGTGCAGCACTCTGCTTTCTCAATAATATACCATTACCACCGAGACGAAATTAGGCCACCACTCCCATAGAACCAAGAGATATGAAATTCCAAACAATAAAGGTTTATTAATAACCTTCAGCACCCATAAAACAGACTTTTAACACTCTTCCACAAATATTAAATAAACTAAGTTATTAATTTTCTTAACAATGGGAGTCATTAAATTCAAAGTACAGAGTCCACATACCAAATTTCAAAGGGATCATCTGTCAAAAGTCTATGTGCTTCATCGCCTAATGTAAACTGGGCTTCATTACGGAACAACATCGCCGAAAACTGAACTGCTTGGAAAGGTTTAGCATGACACCTTCAATGCTGCATCTAAAAAATGTATAATCACAACTTAGATGCTGATAATAGGTCTCATGATCTCTAGGTCAGGTGTTAAATCATTATAAGGAATGCCTGAAATGATTCTATTATTATCACAACAATTTATCTGATCCAGATGCACATAAGCAGCAACCCATTCCATACAATACACAATGTTTATGACATGTTACCATTTTGAAAGATACATGGCTCCTCAACTGAACCTTAAAAATGTGGAAAGTCAAATGTTGGGAAACTGCTGTTCTGATACATAATTCTACCCACAGTTTCCAAGTTTATTCAAGCAATGACAACCTTCCACACTGCATTCCTCAACAGCAACACCTCAACCACAGATTACCTTAATTTGTCTTGAAAGAGAGGTTTACATTCTTAACTTACATTCTCTGAACAGTTACAAAAATTCAAACATTCTACAGACATGTACCACAAGTGTACTGGTATCAGAGTGAAGACAAAAGTAAACTAGTAACAAATATATCTGTGAGATGGCATACTAGACAGACACAGTCACATTTCAAGTTAGTCCTGAAGGTGTTCACCATCATGTATCCATCAATACAATAACATGGCCAGTTTCAAACAATAATACATTGACAGTAACGTTTAAATGAAGTCACGTCTTACCTTGGTGTGTCACATGCTGTATTAGTCTTCTCATTGGAGGCCGCCTTGGCATCATAACTGATTGTACTCCGCCTGCCTACTGACACACCAGGTGTCAATGTTCTGTTGCCTGTAACCGTGTTAGACTTGGTGACACCTCGAGGTTTACCAGGACTGCTTATTGATGCTGAAACAGAAAACAGTAAAAATCAATTCATCACAATCGATTAACATTCTAAACCACCACTAAATTGAGATCACAGTCTCCTCCACTGTAATGCAATGCAGTTTGGTAGATAGGTACCAAGGTTTCAGAGAAACCTATAGCCACCTTCTACCTTCTTCAATGTAAGTGTCACTTCCCAAAAGAATGTGTTGATGACCTTCACCACTGTTAGAACCTGGAAAGTACAAACTAACTTACCTAAGTGCAAACCATTTAATACTGGTGCCAAACACCACAGTCAAATGCATAGTACTCCTGTCCATTCAAGTCCCTGGTTTACATCTTGGGCTTAAGACTATCTACCTTGAGCTTCTTTATGGTTTTACTCTAGTCTTCACACAAATAATTATACCACAATACCTTAATTAAATAATGTTATGACAGCTTCTCAAGTCTTTCCAATTCACTGTTCAGTGCTCCTATTATTCAACAACTGAGCTAGTGAAAGCATTATTAAATAAACAAAGATTCCAAGCCTGCTTTGAATTTAGTGCTTACAGCAATTCAGTATGAAACAAGACATGTCCCTGCCTCCTGACACAATCTGCAGTTCAGTTAAAATTGTGACTATGCTGTGCTGTGCTCCTTGAACATGTAGTTCAGATGACTAAACATTCCTGAAACACAGATGGTACTGTAACTATGGATGACTATGCTTTAGATGAGACCAGTGTTCCCCAAACTTTTTTTCTCATGGACCCCCATTTGGCTTTGAAAAATAAACACGGATCCTCACATCCTTGCTCACATAAATATAGCATCCGGATGATGGGTACCCAAAATTAAAAATTTATATCTCAGAGCTGATTTCAGATAAATACTAACACATAGCAGCATCATACATAACAATGGACTGCATGATTTGACCTTAATTAAAATCATGTCACTCACTTTGTTAGTACAGTAAGTGTCTTAATTAGATATTGGGTCATACAAAATAAACATATCACCAATTAAAGAAATGTGATTATTTTTAACAAAACATTACTCCTTTAACTAAATATGTAAGTAAACTTCAAAGTAGCCATTACAGACATGTACCCACGGATCCCCTGGCAAAGAGTCCCCTGAAGTTCGAAGAGCCCACTTGTGGAACTTCCGCGGAGCCTACTGTGGGAATCATTGGATTAGACCAGTCTCTATAACAGCCTATTACTATACTGAACATCCCTCAATAATTATGTACCAGTTGGTATTTTGGGTCTCTGTGTGGTGGTTAAATATTACATTTTGGAAGGACATACTACCTTCATCCTCATGGTGACTATATTCCTTCAAGTGGATACTGAATAGCTACTGAACAAGGATGTGTTAGTTACACAAGACTAATTTGAAGGTATATGGCAAAAACACAGGTATGGAAGGTTGGAAGAGGAGACAGCATTTTCCTGACTCACTGAGTGTTAAGAATTTCCAAGAATGGCCCTTTTACCAGGCTTCAGCAGTGGACTACACGGAAATAATGTGGGCAGTAACTGCAGTCAGATCTTTGCCTGTTGTTAAAAGAGGCACCAGGCATGATTAGCACTTGGGTGGATAAGTTGATGATGTAAGACAGTGAGAATGATTTCGTCTCTCCTGAAGGTGAGACTACTGTGTTTTCCAAATAGACCATTCCAGATATGCCTACATTCCCCCTCCCCTGTGTGTCTGAGTAATCACCTACCATGTCATACTGGCTATATTCTCACCCCACTCTACCCTATACATAAGGGTGGTATGCTCCTTCAAAATGCTGCTATCTGCATTCAGGACTACATGGTTTCATTCACAATTCACAATACAATCACAATCAACATTAACACTTTGATCTACTGGACATACCAAAAAAAAGTGAGAATTTTAGAATATGACACAAACTGTCTCCGTATTGGGTACAAGGTGTAACTCTCAGCATGATATATTACTGATACCTACTGCATCCTGACCAGGTGCATTTATTAGACTTTCTTACACTAGTAGCCACATTGAGTGGTTGCTGTTCTTGAAACATTTGTGGACTCACCATTCAACCACCAATGCAGCTACTAGCCAGGAAAGGTTTTTTTTTTTTAATTCAGTCACCGTGAAAGCTTTAGCAAAGAAATACATTCATTATTGTTAACCCACTGAATACTACAGTCTTTGGATTTACAGGAAATAAAATGATACAATCACAGCTAGAGCATAAAAATTAACTTATTCATTCAACAATGGCTATACGAATGTCACATTACAGGTCACGACTATGGTCTTTAACAATGTAAGAAACGGAAAAGACAAAAGCTGCCAGAATGAAGCCACAACATTACACTTTATCAAATCATATCACAGCAAAGAAAGTCACAAAGAACTGCTGTCATTGTCGGACAAAAGCAAAGGATACACAAATACATGGCATTAAAAGGATGATAGATGCATGAAAGCAGACATGCTTTATGGTAACTCACAATTATGTGGAAACATCAAGGGGTTAATGGGGATGTAGTAATGGTGAAACACATAATGGAATCATCACTCGAGACAAAAATTAGTAACAGAACAATATAGGCACACCATATACAGCTATCACGAAAGAAGTATATACGAATTCTTACAAGGGTCATGTGGTGACATACATGGTTCAATCCCTTGCAGTGGCATGTTCTTAACTGCGGAAGGTCGGACAGCAGCACTGGCAGAATTAATACGTGCTGTGTTCTCCTTTATTGTGGCAGAGTCCACTGTATTTTGACGCTTGAAGTTACTGGCCGGTGTGTGATTGTGGTTTGCCGTATTTGGAGGAACTGCCGTCCCACCTACACGCACAACATTAAGAACTTTATGTTACAATAATAACTACATTTCAAAACATATTATTTAATGCTTTACGGAAAAAAATAACCTCTTTATAAACAGCAGATTATTTTATACATGCCACATACAATACTCCTCTCTATTTTTTCTTTACTCCTTTCTTATTGTCAAAATAAAAACACATTATCTTACATGAGAATGTAGTATACTACAGTGGAGTATACATAATAAGGAGTGACCACAACACGTTTGGTTTTACAAAGTGATAATCTTTCATTACTATTAAACAAATGAACATAACAAAAATTTAACAGGCCATGAAGACCCTGGGAGGGAGAAGACATAATCTCTACTCTTCCTTTAACCTCAGTGCTAGATGGGGTGGGTGGTCAATGCCATGCCCCAGCTGCTTTAACCCCAGAAAAGAACCGGTACCCACTGAATACAAGGCTGGGTGAGCCCCTGGGCCAGTCTGGATGGGTGCAAAAAATCTCACTCCCACCAGGTTTCAATCCCCAGATCCTCCAGCCCACAGTGGGTCACTATACCGACTACGATTGTGAGTCAATCACTGAAGGACACAAGGAGGACCAGCAACAGTAACATCTATATTAGAAAACATCTCACATACGACACGATATGCTGCCATCACGCCATCGCAATATAACACAACAATACAGCATATAAGTAACTTTAGTGTAAAAAAGTAGCTCCCTGATGATGGTTTAAAGAAAAAACCGAAACATGTCAGAGCCCTTAATGTAATTTTTAATGTTTTAACCAACTGAGGTTTTACATTGTATTTTAGAAATTGTGCATATATTGGTAAATAAAAAGTAAAGTTGAAGCAATATGCACGGTGAAAAGTTAAAAATATTAAAATACATGATTACAGCAGACCTAAAACAATACTACCAAAACATGTTTGGGCAAAGACAAAATTTGTAGGCAATGTCATTGTTGCGTAAGACACCCACAGCATTTAAAACAGAAAGATTCAATTTTCGCTACACTAAAAATGAAAATCTTAAAATAAACCGATGAAAGATAATTTCTACTACAGTCACACTGATCAAAGGTGTTACAATGTAACAATGATGTCAATTCTACAGTGTTCCAACAATGGCACCTATATTACAGTCAGGGCTACTTACATTCCTAGACTTTGCCTATTGCCTCATATCTAAAAAAAGCAATGTTTCAGGCTGGACCTCCCAACTGCAGGTGAGAGTGTTTGGGGAAAGCTACAGACCTCAGTCAGACAGGAGGAGCTATTCTCCCTCAGCACACAATATTTCTTCCAAATCATATTAGAACGTTACACTGGTTTGGTTTGGTTGAATTATTTGCAGTCTCTTCATAGATGTCCCTACAATTTTTATTAGGTGTTCTTTATAAATTAATAAAATAATGCCTTTCATGCAGACCACACCTCTTTGTGCATGCATCTGCCAATGACCTAGCATCAGTAAATAAAGTGTTTCTTGGATTTCATGAAATTCAGTAGGAACTTCTTTACAAAATGTTGTTGCCAAAGATCAGTTTTGTAAGCATCAAATCAGTGAAAGTCATACTTTAATGAAAATGTAAATACACTTCTAACCGTAATTTCCATATTTCTAGAATGATTTGGGTGATATTCATTACAGAAAATCCTCACATAATGCTGCTAAGCAACTGCAAGTTACAAAAACTTCCATATTTAATAAAATTCAGCACAGGACATGTCCACAAAAATGAAATGAATGCCAAGGTCTATGGGTGTACTTTTCACATTTACTGTCCAGTATGCCTGAACTTCTGCATAAGAGATGTGCATATACACTGTTTAGCATATAAAAGTTTAATAAACAAATGCACAGGGAAGCCTGTACTTATCTTATACACATCAACGAAACTACATTTACATGTGTACCACGACGTTGCCTGACACTTTGAATGTAAAGAATGCCTTGGTTAATGTGGTACACCACTGGCAAACTTGTGATTTTTGTTAAGTTTTATATTTGCTCCTGCCGACAAAACACACAGACACAGACAAGTGTCAACAGTCGCCCAGTCACTAAGAAGAGCTCTTTCTGTAGAATTCAACCAAGTGATGCCCTTCCTACCCTTTATCCCAAATATGGCAACAGAATCATTTGTAGAAAAGTTGTATTCTTTTCTATGTACAAGAGCTGTGTTGTGTTCTACATATAAGGCAACAGATGAAAGTCCAGAAACTTACTAATCCTAACTGTTCTAATACAGGGTTAGCCACAAACAAAATTAGTTTGTGAGACGCAATATTATGGAAAACATTTATTCCAAAACATTCTAACAACCTAATGGAAAGAAATTATTAATTGAAACTGACAGAAAAAGAGCAAACGAAAACCAAAATTCACTACCTAAAAGGTCAACACAGGTAAGTACCAGTACATACGCTGATGACTGTCGTATAAAGGGCACTATTATGTGCATTATTCTGAACTACATGAACAAACTGAAAGAACATTTATTTTGCCATACATGTTGGCTTATTTACATGCATGCAATTTGGAAAATGAAAGACATGTCAGGAGAATCTTCTATGTAGAATAAGACATTCATGTCACATTTCTCATTTAAAATAATTCACACATTTTGTGACAAATGAAAAAACACCACACATCAGTGAAGATATAAAACATCAATCCTCGTCTGCCAATACATTTTACATTTGTGAAGAGACCATTTAAAATTAACCTACACTAAGAAAATGCAAATTTTTGTAGCTGCTTAAATTAAATACACTAAATTAATGCCATACTGCATTGCAAGTCTAAATCAGTTCACTTCTTCAACATGTCCAGTGAAGTTGCTGCTGTTTCTCAACTTTCTGCTGAACCCTGACACCTCATTCTCTTTAATATGGAGAGCAGCCAGCATGTTATCAACTTCAGATTTATGAGGTATTTCCTCACAGTGTCAACACCCTCCAGTGCTGTTGGAAATTCATTTCTGGCAGAGAAAACTTCTTTGGTGAAGAAATAAGTCATTTCTCAGCATCATACGTACACACCAACCACAGATGGACTTGAATTGATGCATGACATTGCCATGTGTCAGGTGTAACCAGATCACCAATTCTTCTTTTTACACAAATAAACACAACAGTTTCTTGTTCTATGTGCTGCTGTAATTCAGGGTGCTGTCTACAAACTCTTGCAACACTGCTGCTTAGAAGCTGTCTTCCACTCTTCTTGTGCTGTCAATTGTTGCTATGCTGTGTCACGATTTTCTTGTTTGAAATTCTTCTGCTTGTGATGTTTAATAATGTTGATGCTAAACCACCACCTGGCCCAGAGGACCAATGATTAATCCTGATATAAGTAGACTGTATTTAGTTCAGCTCTCTGGATTGTGGGGTTCATCATCACTATAACACAACCACTACCTACCAAGCTGTGCACCACTATACCAGCTACTACACAAAGCAACACACAGTCACATACAGCTACAGGCAAGGCAGCAATAAACATATCAACAAAAATGAAAGAAAAAGGAAGCGTCTCCCTTCTGTGACTCCCTTCTACCTTCATCCAACACACAGTCTTGCAAACAAGGAAATGGGAGCTTAAACACCAGCCTCTACCCTTTTCAGTACAATCTCTTATTGAATAACTGTTCTTCAGATATATTTACTCTATAATAATGGTCTATTGTACTTCAAAATTATTTAACTATTCTAGCTGCAAAAGTTACACATTTTCAAATTTCACTATCCCAAACAAAATAACTTCCACTCAACCTGAAACTGGAAACTTCCACATCTTCAGAAGTGCCTAACATGCAGTTTAAAATAAATATTGAACTATACATAATACAACTACAAAAGCATCAGGCAAGGGGCTTGGGGTGACGGAACATTCCATAAACATATGAAAGGACAGCCCACCCCCAGTAGCCGTGCCCTGCTGTTGCTGTTGCGACTCACGCAAAGTCTCACCGCCAGACGAAGCACGACGACTTGGCTTGGCATTCGTGGCTGAAATGGAGCGATGGACACCTCTGTGGCTGTGTGATGGAGACTGAGCATTGCCCTGTGTTACTGCAGGCGGGATATTGCGCAGCGATAACGAGCTGCCAGACCTAGATCCATCACTTTCCGGCTGAAAGAAGAAATTTCTTACTAATACAGAGAAACTATTAAGAAAGAAATGCAATGAACCAACAAACATAACAACCACCAACAGAGCACAACATACTACAATACACTCTGTTACATATCCCAACACATTACAGTTCATTTGTTCAAGATAAGACTGTAACACAACAGGATGAATACTACTGTGAAGTTCATTATGCACCAGCTGTAACAGTAGGTAACACTCCTTACCACTGGCAGATAACCTTCTTTGGGTGTAGAGGGTACCTGTGTCATGAGGGCCAACATGAAAGGAAGGGGTAATTAAGAATAATAAAGATCTTAACTTTAATCTTAAATTCACTGTAAAATGATATCTCACCTAGGTTCAAACCACTTTAAACTGCATTTATAATTATTTGTACATTCTGGTATTCTGTACTGCCTGGCAATGACCTATTCCCACTGAAACATATTGTAATCAAAATTCTTGCAAATATAATAAACATTCTTAGTTGTGACTGATGGTCTTGTACTCCATTTATAATTAAGATATCACACGAACAGAAAATGAAAGCTAAAGTGTCAAGTAATCTATCTGGCAAAAGCAATGCTGCAAATCACTCTTTACTGCAGCATATCACAGGAGACTGCATTCATCAACAGCACTTTGGAAACTTCAAATCATAAATGCACTGTGATGGAATCTAATGAACGGGCAGAAATAAGCAAGTACTATACAGCTCGTACTTCTAATTTCAAACCCGCAACTATCTAACTACACACTTTAATTTGGCTGACTCATGTCTTGATTTTACAAGTGGCCATATTCCCATGATGCTTTAGTAAGTTTTATGAGCCAGGGGACTGCATGATCTACCTCTTCTTCCCATGCATATGGTTGACAACCTTGCCACATTCACATGCCTAGTGTCTTGAAACCTGGGAACCTCAACTTCCTGGAACACTCAGGGCCTGTCAAGGCCTGTAGTGGGACTGCTTTACCCTACTTTCTCTTTGCAACGGGCTGGGATTCCTCTTTATACTACCATGTCCAGCCCAGAGGTGGAGCTCTTAAAGCCTCTTAAAGAATGGGTACTGGTGACTCTCTCCTTGGAGTGTCAACCAGCTGGCACATGGCCTCACCACAATTTAAGAGCAGGAATGAGAAAGGTGCAAGTACAGTTTTATACTTAAACTAGTTCATTATCACTTGTACCTTCACTGCAATAATAATAAGATAAAATCTATGCAGGTACACATAAATGGGTGTAAATGGTACCCCAAAATTCCTTGACAATAGTCCTACAGGACTAAAACAAGTTGGAATAAAATATGGGTGCCATTCGCACCATTCATTTGTACTCAGAATGCTTTTATTTTGTAATGATTAGTTTTAAACGCTCCCACTTTTAAGTCTGTACAAGTTTTAGATCTGTATATCCTATAACAAGTCAGAATAGGTTGGGTTAATTTTAAATGATTCATGACCATACACTGATGATTTATTACGAGAGATAAAACATACAAGTGCATAGACAAATACGTAAATTTATTTTATTATAAACAGTGTATCCTCCTACACATTTTGGACAAATACTGTGGCCATCTTCAGGGAGGCATTACTTGAAGGATATATTACACAAAACTTCAAAACAGTGTTTAGTTTTAAGTAAATGTTTTAAAATCTACATTGCAATATAAAATACTGATAAAATTGTGCTGAATTGCATGTTCATATGCTGTGTATATGGTGACCCATCCTGAAATATAAGAAATATGTGTGTGCAGTAGGTAGTTAAAATATTGATAAATAAATAAACCTAAATATTATACCATGTGCTTTGGAAAATGGTTGTCAGTATGTTATGTACCAGAGCAGAAGTGGTGGTGTTGTGTCTGCTGGTCTCGCTGTACTGAAATCCAACAACAAATGGAAGAAAAAGTTGAATTCCAAAGTTTTCTCACGAGTTCATTTGGCAACTGATGTGGACTGCATGGAGAAAGGACATGGTGGCATTCATGTGTCCACAGTCATTTTGTTGTGTAGGATGTGGAATGTGTACAATAACTGGGGGTTATTGGAGGTGATGCATCAGATATGGGGGAGAGTCAAATGAAAACCTTAAAAGTGCAATAAAAATTCAAAACACAGCTCGATTGTCTTGTAAGTTGACAACACGACGACGCAGTAGTAGTGTAAAGATGGCAGCCCCGCTTGCAACATGCACCAAAGAAGAACAGCGTTCTGTCATCTGTTTTTTAAGTAGTGAAAGGGTGAAACCCATTGAAACTCATCGACAAATGAACGTTCAGTATGGTGATGTATGTCTGTCACTACAGCAAGTGTATGAGAGGACTAGGAAGTTCATGGATGGCATTAGTTCTGTAACAGACTCGCCTCGACCTGGTCAGGCACACCGAGTACTGATACCAGAGGCCATTGCAGTAGTTTAAGCCATCGTGAACGAAAATCGCTGCATAAGAGTGAATGAAATAGCTGCACATCTGGATATGAGTCATGGATCAGCACACCTATAATCCATGATATGCTACAGTTCCATAAAGTGCCTGCAAGGTGGGTGCCATGCCAGCTGACTGCAGAATTGAAAGAACCATGTGTTGATGCCTGCCAGGAACTTTTGAAATGCTATGATGCAGATGGTGATGGCTTTCTAGAAAGAACTGTTATGGGAGATGAAACCTGGGTCCACTACCACCAGCTGGAAACCAAGAAAGTGAGCAAAGAATGGCGCCATACCTCCTCACCAAAACCGATAAAATTCTGTACACAACCCCCTGCAGCAAAGGTTATGCTGACTCTCTTTTGGGATGAACGAGGTGTAATTTTGGAGCACTACATGCCCAGGGGGAACAATGCGGCCAGTGCAACGTATGTAGCTCTCCTAAAGAATCACCTGCGTCCTGCTATCAAGTCCAAACAACGTGGACATCTGAGTACAGGTGTTTTGCTCCAACATGACAATGCTCGGCCCCATACTGCCCGTTCAACTAATGCAACAATCCAAGATCTGTCCTACGAGTGTCTTCCACATCCGCCGTACTCGCCACACCTCACCCCCAGTGACTTTCATGTCTTTTGACCGCTCAAAGAGGCGATGGGAGGCAAGTATT
>Ga0123352_10013613_pt1 | contig 12913 bp, 7 predicted proteins | sample TergutLab28metaG_FD_89700 | JGI IMG/M metagenome (GOLD analysis project Ga0123352, IMG submission 89700) | Labiotermes labralis P1 segment gut microbial communities from Petit-Saut dam, French Guiana - Lab288 P1 | ecosystem: Host-associated > Arthropoda: Insects > Digestive system > Gut ... | reverse complement strand
TGTGTGTGATTTTTTTTTTTTTTTGTGTGTGTATACACACAACACACACACACACACACACACACACACACATATATATATATATATATATATAACTACTTTACCTTAAATTATTTGATAAGTAATTTTGACAAAGATTGGTAGAGTACAGAGTTAAGCAGCACTTCAGCCTAACTTGATAGCCGCTTGAGTTGCACTTCTCTCCCTCATTACAGTCAGAACTTCACACAAAGAAGACTCCTGGGTTCAGCAAAAATTCCAGATACTATAATTTTATTGGGTGGTATGAAAGAAACTTTATTCTTATTTTTAAATTAAGGTCAGCTCATTGTGTTTTGTGACTCAGTATTAATAAGGGTACCTCCAAACACAACTGTACTTATTGTATAATAATATTCTTTTGAAAGTAAGCTACGTGTTTTTTGTATAGAGCCTGACGATGGCAATTTGGGCCGAAATATTTAGCTTATTTTTAGGGGAACGGTGTTTTACCATAAACACAGTTGTGTTTGGCGGTTATCCTATTAATTAGTCATTTCATTCATATTTGTTTTTAGTCCTTAGTCCTGTGACTTGTAAAAATGACTGAATGTGAACGAGGGGGTAGTTTGTAAGAAAATATTAAGCTATTCAAATGAAACATTTGTTAAGAGATCGAGGAAGATCCTTACACAAGGGAAATATAAGTGAGTAAATAAGATGTTAAGATATGCCGATAATATTTGGAGGTTGTAGAGGAGACTGCGGGTGTGTCAGTCCAGCGTTAATCGGAAATTAGTCCAAGAAAAACATGCTACAATGTAACGACAACCCAATAAATAATAATAATAATAATAATCCCGTGCCTTAATTCATCACAATACCTCGGTGCGGCGTTCCTCAAAAAGAAGGTAGCTGGCACTGCACTGTAAAAGTGACGGAGCACGTGACAGATTGAGAACGTTCTGAGCCATCTGCGTGGTGCATGATAAGGACTGAAGTACTTTTCAGACTTTTTCGTTGGCGTACCACTAAATTAAATTTAAAAAAATTACTGTACTATCAGTTTTTTGTATTTAAATTAAAAAAAACTGAGATTGGAGAGTTTGGCTGACAGCGCTGCGGGTTAAATAATTTTGCCAACAGTGCTGGTTATTAGCAGATATATGTGGCTTTTGTTTCTTTACTTTTTAGAGTTTGTATTGTTTTTATATTTCGAATTTTTCTAATGGACACCACGTACGAGCAGGTGTACGTATACTGCAGTTTGAAGAAGCATGCTGTAGATGAAAAACGCCTAGTTTCAAAGCCCATGGCTTTTCATCCGCTTCATCCATTCATCCAAAGAAATTCAGTGTCCACTCACCACACACGGGTATATGTATTGGAAGATGGCTGTGCTATTACGGGCTGAAAAGTAGATGGAAGCAGTGAGGAAAAGTCTGACGCTGTAAGTCTGTAACAATTTGTGCTACGGACAGACATCTATATTTAAAATATATACGGGGTTTTCAAATTGTGACGATGGGAACATGTTTGTAAAAGCGAGCATGACTAGACTAGGTAACGCTTACACAGGGTTTACGCTGCGCCATATAATGAACCTGAATATTTTATTTGTGTTGAAACATTTTGACAGTTGAAATAACCCCACGATTTGTTCACATGTTTAAGTTAACCGTTCTTAATTTTAGCGTCGAAATATATAGACCGTAAACGAAATGAGGTACATTGGCGAAACCTTTAGAACCTAAAGCTTAATAAAATTTATGGACTTTCTACGACTGCTCCCTAGGCACAATAATGCACACCTAATAGTAATTAATTCTTAAGTATTTTTTAAATTTGAATTCGACTTATTTCGGTGGCAGTGGCTCTGTTTCCGTTCTTTCAGAAATATTGTAGCATGAACGTGTTGCTTTTTGAAGTGAAACGCAGTGTTTTGTAGTCAGTTATATTTAGTGATGCTGTCATTATCTAGAACTATAGCGTCAGCACAGTGTTTTCTGTTAGGAATGGAATATGTTAATGGTACGTAAGAGCTTAGGTTTCATACGGTTAGTGATATTGGACTTGAGAATTAGAAATGCTGATGGCCATGTTTTGACATAGGAAGTTCGTAAGAACTAACCATACTGTAAAATGACGATGCACAAATTTCTTTGAATCCAGAAAAAAAGGCTCAATTTTGCCACTTCGCCTCACTTCAGTAGTCTGTGATCATTACAGCTGAAACTGATCCATGTAGCAGTTAACCTTGCACTGAGGTACTAATAAAGATTGCAAAAAATTACAGTCAGCGTTTTTTAACGTCACAGTAACCAGTGATTGCTAAATTCTGTCATTTTGAAGGACGTTGTGTTACAAAATATTGTGATATTAACAGAAGCTATTAAGTACTTAAGATGTACATAGAATACTTCACAGGATTAATAAAATAATCGTAAAGGATGAATGCAAATTCAACGAAACAGAATAAGCAGAACCTCAGACAAAAATATAAATCGAGTAATTCCTAAATTAAATATACTGTATAGTGGCGAAGTGCATATATCTAAAGTTTAAGTAGGAAAACCTGAAGCAGATGGACCACTTGGGATAACTAGGCGTAGATGGCAGGATACTGAAACCATTTTAAAATGTAGGGCGTGATGCGCGCATTGGATTCATCCTGACTGGACACTGAATTCACCGACTGGCTGTCGTAAAAGCGGAAATGGACTTCTGTTTTCCTTAAATGGAAGGGATTGTGTTGATCAGTTGAGAGAGTACCGGTTTGTGTTAATCATTTGAGAGAGTACCAGTTTGTGTTGATCTGTTGAGAGAGTACCGGTTTGTGTTGATCAGTTGAGAGAGTACCAGTTTGTGTTGATCTGTTGAGAGAGTACCGGTTTATGTTGATCAGTTGAGAGAGTACCGGTTTGTGTTAATCATTTGAGAGAGTACCAGTTTGTGTTAATCATTTGAGAGAGTACCGGTTTGTGTTGATCTGTTGAGAGAGTACCAGTTTGTGTTGATCAGTTGAGAGAGTACCAGTTTGTGTTGATCTGTTGAGAGAGTACCGGTTTGTGTTGATCAGTTGAGAGAGTACCAGTTTGTGTTGATCAGTTGAGAGAGTACCAGTTTGTGTTAATGAGTTGAGAGAGTACCGGTTTCGCAGTAAGGACTGTACGTCTTGGAATCAGTCGGCTAGGCATCCAGTCATGGCGTAGTGATAATGATAAGAGAACTGAAGGACTATGACAAACATATGTCGCTGGGTTAGTGACTCGCTCCTAGTCTACCGTTTGAAAATTCCACCGGCCAAAAACCATGCACTGCACTTTAGCAGGAGGTTTGAGAAAATTACTTAGTGAGCAGTTCTACACTTTGTAATCTAAACCAAGTGTAGGTTTACCGGATGAAATGGATGAGGCTGGCGGTGAATATAGGTGTGTGAGGTACGACATCCGCATTATGGTAGAGTCAAAAAACTTGAAGACGAGAGAACACGTGGTGGACCTACGCGTATATTGGAAGACAGTATTAAAACATATCTCTAAGAAATACCGTTTGACGACGTGGAACATAGGAAGTCATTTCCTCCGTGTCAGTGGTATAGCGGCGCTATACTAGTTATAACGGAGAATTCGCCGCTACTACAGGCCTAGTTTATGTAGGCTTTTTATTTCTGTATCGTTGAGGTTGACCTTGTTCAGGCCATGAAGGCGTATAGGGGAGGAGAGATGTAATTTCATTCTTAACCTTGACACTAGATGGACATGTTCCCTCACAGCCCTAAATAACGCGCCTCACTTTCATTTTTAAATGAGAAATGCACTTTTCTTTTCACTTTGTTAAGCTTATTCTCTCTGTTACTTCGTAGGGGATTTGTACACTAGTATCTGTAAACAGTCTAGGCCTGAATATTTGTCAGTACGGTTTTTGCTTTCAGAACAACTGAAGGATGAAATTTTAAGGTGTGGCTTTCCCGTTGTGTTTCTGAAATACACGATAAATGTATACAATCCGTCAATGAACAACTTTAACATAGCAATTGTAGATTACAGCTACACGCTTCGGCCACTCCGAAATAACCATAATCAGTTTGTATAGCAGAATTGTGAAAAGGAAATTATTTGACTCTATTTCTATAGTAAAACCAACTAGATGCACCAATGTATCAAATTTATTTTATTTAGGAATGACACTACATGTTTTGGACAGTCTTTCCGTTCATCATTAGGAGTTCAAGACTGTACGTACAGAAACAGGCATTTGTCAAACAGATGCTGCTGTCTGCTTGCTAGCAGACAGCAGCATCTGTTTGACAGCTGTATTTACAGTCTTGAACTCCTGACGATGGACGGAAAGACCGTCCGAAACATGTAGAGTGCCATTCCAAAATAAAATAAAGTTGATACATTGGTGCATCTAGTTGGTTTTACTACAGAAATAATATTACGATGCAGGGCCCTATGAACGTCAAATTATTTGACATGTAGTTGGAGGACTACATCTCGGTGTGGTAAAGGTTATTTCACGCGTAGGTGTATATGTTTGTTATTATATGTAAAATAATTTCCTTTTTGAACTTCTGCTGTACATCCTGATGATGGTTGCTGCGGAGTAGCCGAAACATGTAGCTGCAATCTACAATTGCTGCGTTAAAGTTGTGTATTGACGGATTATATTCTTTTATCTTGTATTAAGGATGAAAATTGATGCCCTCCCGTCTAAAGAATAAAGTGTGTGTCAGAACACATGGTATAGGCAACGGGAGAAACTCTACATGGCGGCGGTACATGAAAAGCGTACGTTTTATATAGACCTGTTTCTAAATCTCATGTCGCTGTCCAATGAATGTAGTATGTTTGTCCTGCAAACAACTGTGCAGTAATGCAAATGGTACTTGAGGTTTAAGAAGTGGATTACATTTACAATTGGTGGCACCTGTAAGGGAACCAGCGCGTCCTCCGTGACTGACTGCCACGTGGTTACCGCACGGGCCTCATTCATTCTCACATGTCAGAGGCCACGTGCTAAGTAACTGGCCTTAACGTCACCTTCGTCTGATAGTCGGACAGGCTAGTACTGAATTTCACCCAACCCGCTGGTCTCATTGCATCGCCTTTGATGACCCGTCTGAAGCAGCTGTACTTATACGTTTACATGGAAGTGTTCGGTTGATATGTTGCACACAGCGCTATTAGACTGCTGTCTGTTGGCACCTGAAAGCAGGTGACTTTAACTCCTAAACTAACGGGAAATTTTAGTGTCCCGAAAGAAACAACTTTGAGTTTTGACGTTTACGGTCGACATTAAACAAAATGAAGTATTTAAAATGTCGATGATGATGATGATAATAATAATAATTTAGACGTAGTTAAATATTGTGGCACCGCACGGTGGGGCTTCTAATACAAAGTAGGCCGCTTCAGTTACACGGTTTTGCAGCCACCAAACATCAAATGACGAATATCGCCTTATGCATTATGTTTTGTACGATCCAGCTGATGAGGAAGCTGGGTAATAAGGAGCTGTATGTTGTAGAAGATAAAGATATGGTCAGTCCAGAAAACATAAAAAATTGATTTCTGTCAGAAAGTGCTGTTGCGGTAGGCCATTTTCGCAGCACCAATAGATTTGAAGCGTGCAGCAATGCGATTGAAGCTCCGCCCAGTTTTCTCTTCATTCGTGCCGACATAGCGTTATGGGCGTCGATTGGCATGACTTGTTAATAGCTGTACACATCGAGGACTGGAATTGATGTGCGTTAGATAAAAAAAATTTCAATTTTGAGGGATTTAATTGTTACTTGTAATTTTATTTTTTATTTTACATGTAAGGTGTTTAATGTGCCGATCTCAGTGGCCGCGCGGTCTGAGGCGTGGGTCTACGGCCGTTCACTTGCTGGGATTGTGGGTTCGAAACCCGCCGGAGCATGGATGTCTGTCTGTGTTGAGGGTTGTGTGTTGTCAGGTAGAGGTCTCTGCGACGGGCTGATCACTCGTCCTGAGAAGTCCTACCGAATGTGTGTGTGTGATCTAGAAACCTCAAGAGTGAAGAGGCCATGGCCCGCGTTGGGCCGCAGCGCCACAGGGGGGAAGAAAGATGTGCAATGTATGTGAATGTTTCTCCTATATTCTGCATTTAAATTTCTCAGTGTGAAAGGTTACATCTGCGTAAGTGAAAGCCTATGATTTCAGACGCTGTCGGAACGTGTTTGAATGTCTTCACATTTTGCTTTCCCCCATCTGAAAAAATGCTTTCAGCAACATCTATTAACTTCTGTCTAGTAAAGGTAAAGCAATCCCATTACAGGCCTGGACAGGCCCTGAGGGTTCCAGGAGGTTGAGGCTCCCAAATTTCATGACATTCGGCACATGAATGTGGTAAGGTTGTGTCAGCCCTACATACCGGCCACCTTTACCCCCAGGAAATATTCCTAGTACTCATTTCTGTTAGAGGCTGAGTCGACTTCAGGGCCATAGTGCGACCGGAAGGATTATGTCAATGAAAACTTCCATTGACACCATCGGGAATCGAACCCGCGACCTTCCGGTTTGTAGCGCAGTGCCTCAACGAACAGCACCACAGCATGCCCCAGAGTCTGTCTAGTGTAAGATATAAAACACAAGTATAAGCCTATAAGTACCACCCAATAAACAGGCATACTGAATAGAATAAGTAATGGGCCTATTCTGTGAGGTTTCGGCTTTTGTGCAGGCTGTATGGTTTTCATTATCATTAAAATATTTATTTATTACATACAGATCTATTGACACAGTAGGATAAAAATTCGTTATGCATTATACTCGGAGCGAATCGTTCCTATTTTGTCTTCGAAATTTATTTTATTTCAGTACATGGGTGGATGAAAAATATCAGTCACGTGATGCATCCTGCACCTAATGTTTCCAATCTTCTATCCGTGAAACGTAGATTCTTGGCTCGAGAATATATAGCGGATTTCTCTGAAATAGGAGGGTATAATGTATTTTTTAACAAATCTAAGTAGCATTTCTACTAAAGTAAAAGAAAAAAAGAAAAAAAAAGCCGGGCTGTTTTGTTCTACAAATTTTAGAAAATTCACTAGCTTTCTCCAAATTGTAGGCGCCAGAAGGGTGAAATGAAGCAAGTTCAATGCTTCGGGCCCACATTTTTGGATTTACACGTGAATATAGCTGCTTTCTGGCGCATTTGGCTCGGTGCATATAAAAATGACACATTATGTAAAGGGGGGGGGGGGCATGATAAGTGGGTCCCTGTCGACACGGTATGGCGCATCGTTAGGCTGTGGATGGAGGAACCGCCACCAGTATGGAGAGTTGCTGCGAATATATTTAAAAAAAAATCAAGGACAGTCAAAAAGCTTTGGTCCTCCAGCATGGGGGTCGGGCCAGGTGCTAACAACTCCTCATCTTAAATATTGACCTTGTTACGAAACGTATACCTGTGTTTTGGGGCCTGGACTGATCCGTTGGTACGACATAACCCATGGAAAAGTGACATGTGATCCGGTATATGGAAGGTTAGGAGCCTGTATAGGTCAGGTTCACTTACGACAGACAGAATTAGCAAAGTATAAATTAGATTTAGAGGGTTTATAGAAGGTTAGGTGGGACAAAGGGAAAAGTGTAAGAGCAGGGTATTAAATTTCTTTCTAAGGGGGAAGGAAAGGAAAATAATTAATTGGGACCAGAATCTTTGTACGCCACAGAATTATATTAGCAATTAAGAGATTAGAGTTCGTTAGTGATAGGATGTTTATATAGTTCTGAGAGGTCGCTGGTATAATATCATTGTTTTGAATGAGCATGCATCAATTGAGGAGAAAAGTGATGATTCAAAAGACATTTTTGACGAAGGAATTAGAGCAGGTGTTCGATCATTTTCCTAAGTAACGTACGAGAATTCTGTTAGGAATCTTGAATGCAAAGCTGGGGAAAGAGGATGTTTTGTAACCGACATCTGGGAGTGAGAGTCTGTATCAGAATAGTAATGATAATGGTGTTAGAAGAGTAAACACTACCACTTCAAAAATCTAATTGTTAAGGGCCCATTACGAGTATTCCCGCACCGAAACATTCATAAATACACCTCGACCTCCCCTGATGGGAAGTCAGCCAGATTGATCAAATATTGATAAATAGGAGATGGCATTCGACTAGATATACGATCTTTCAGGGGAGCTGACTGTGTTACTGATCACTGTCTGGTGGTTGCAAAAGTTACGGAAAGAGTGACATTAATAGACAAGATACACAGAAGTATGATGTGGAGAGATTTAATCTCAGGAAGCTAAGTGACCTGGAGGTTTGAAACAATATCAGATTAAGATCTCAAACAGGTTTGCAGCTTTGGAGAATTTAAATGGTACCGAGAACATAAATAGGTCTTGGGAGAATATTGAAGAAAATATCAAATCCTCAGCTACAGAGAGTTTAGGTCTGTATGAATCGAAGCAGCATAAACCATGGTTTGATGAAGAATGTTTACTTTTTCGGACCCATAGAAGCAGGCTAAAATCCAAAATAAAAGCTAGTAGACATTTCAGGAACAAAAAGAAATTACATCTGAGAGCTAAAATTGATGAACTTGAAATTAACGGTAATTTAAAAAATATCAGAGACTTGTATAAGGGCATCAGTGACTTTAAGACGGGTTACCAGTCGAAAACTAATATAGTAAGATATGAGGAGTGATTTCGTTACAGATTCCCATAGTATTTTGTCTAGGTGGGGGAACCATTTCTCCCAGATATGGAACGTACATGGGGTTAATGATGTTAGGCAGGCAGAAATACATACAGCAGAGACACTAGTTTCTGAGTCCAGTGTCTTTGAGGTTGATATGGCTATTGAAAAGCTAAAAAGACAAATTGTCAGGTATTGATCATATCCCAAGAGTACAGATTAAAGCATGGGGTAGAACAATTCGCTCTGACATCCATAATCTTATTAATATCTGTTTGGAATAAGGAGGAATTGCGTGAGGAGTGGAAGGAGTCTATCATTTTACCTATCTATAACAAGAGTGATAAAACACGTTGTAGTAACTGTATAAGCATATCACTTCTGTCTACTACGTACAAAGTTTTATCCAACATGTTGCTTTCAAGGTTAGCTCCATATGCAGAGCAAATTATTATGGATCATCAGTGTGGATTTTGAAGCAACAGGTCAAGTGCTGATCGTATATTCCGCTTTCGTCAAATACTGATGAAAAAATTGGAATAGAATAAAGCAGTGCATCAGCTCTTTATAGACTTCAAGAAAGCTTATGATTCAGTTAGGACGGAAGTCTTGTACAGTAGTCTCATGGAGCTGGTATCCTATGAAATTGGTAAGGCTAATAAAAGTGTGACTGAAAGAAACCATGAACAGAGTACGGGTTGGCATGCTTGTGTTTTGACATGCTTCCTATTAAGAATGGTTTGAAACAAGGAGATGCTTAATTACCAATGTTTTTCAAATTTCCTTTAAAGTATGCCATTAAGAGGGTTCAGGTAAACCAGGATTCCTTGAAATTAAATGGTACACATCGGGTTATGGTCTCTGCTGATAACGTTAATATATTGGGCAGAAGCGTACGTACTATAAGGAAAAACACTGAATCTTTAGTAATTGCTGTAAGGAGTTTGGACTAGAGGTAAATACTGATCAGACCACGAACATGGTCATTGTCTCGAGATCAGAAGGCAGGACGAAGTCACAGTGTGAAGACTGTTAATAGTTCCTTTGAAAGGGTTGAACAATTGAGATATTGGGAAACAAATTTAACGGATCAGAATTGTAATGAGGAAGAAGTTAAGTACAGGTTGAATTTAGGGAATGCTTGCTGTCATTCGGTGTAGAATCTTTGGTCTTATAAGTTTGCTATCTAGAAATGCAAAAATTTAAGATATACAAAACTATAATTTTTCCTCTTGTGTTTGTATGGGTGTGAAACTTTGTCGCTCACATTGAGGGAGGAACGTAGGGCGAGGGTGTTTAGGGTGTTTGAGAATAGGGTGCTGAGGGAATATTTTGGCCAAAAGGGACTAGGTAACAGGTGAGTGGAAAAACTACATAATGAGGAGCTTAATTATCTGTACTTCTCACAATAAAATGATCAAATCGAGAAGAATAAGATGGGCAGGGCATGTAGCACGTATGGGGGAGAGGATTTGGTGGGAAAACCTGACCGAAAGGGACAACTTGGAAGATCCGGGCGTATAAGGGAGGATAATATTAAGAAGGATCACCAGGAAGTGGAATGTGTGACATGGACTGGCTCGATATGGCTCAGGTAAGGACAGATGGCGGCCTCCTGTAAACGCGGTAATGAACCTTCGGATTCCATAAAATATGAGGAATTTCTTGACTAGATAAAAACCGGTTAGCTTCTCAAAGAGGACTCTGCTGCATGGAGTAAGTAAGTGAGGGGGTGGGGGAGGGAAGGTATCAATAATTATGCTGAAAATATTGGGCGTCTTCGTACGAGGTTTATTCTCACGGGCGACCAGGTGCGCGGGATTTGTGCACCCATGTAAGCGGCCATCGATTTTGGATTAATGTCTCAGTTTGGATTATTTTTGAACGCATTTTTATAACCGACCAACAAAAATCGGACGAAGTTGATGACGTGAGGCATTCAGAACTAAGGAGTAGTCTGATGGACGAACGTGGTAAAACTTGATATTTTTTTTTAAGTTATCTCCTCTAGAATTAATGTGATGATCTTTGACTTCACGGTGGATCAGCAGCGTGAAACTATTGTACATAATAGTAAGATAATCTTTGTGACTGATTTGATTATGCGAAAAAAATTTTTCCAATTATTCGATCCTGTTATGCGCCGTTTGATTCTACGTGCATAAACGTCAAACTGGCCCCTACCTTGCTGTATGTTGCCCCGTAGGACCAACAGTAACTCTCTGTGCTACCTGAAATGCAAGTTTAATGTGCACACCGTGCTGAGACGGAACATGTAGTAAATATTACGAGTATAATCGGAAGAGTGAGACCGCAACTTTCGTCTCGTTAGACACGTGGCATCGCGGAACACTACAGAGACTCCGGCATTAGAACACTACATTCCGTAACAAACTAGTGCTTGCAAGATCTTTACATGAAGGGAGTTGCTGTTTGAAACTTTCGTCGGATTTTTACGCTGTGCATTCAAAGAAGAATTTTGGTAACAGTGTGGATAGGACTTCCAAACAGAAATGAATATATACGAACCAATATGCGTTTATACTTATGCAGCGTAAACCAACGAAATGCACACTATTAAAATTAATGCTCTAATTCGATTTTTGACATATTCTACACGTTTCGAACCTCATGGGTTCATCATCAGGAAGACAGTCTGTGCACGTAGTTTTTATGAAAAACATACATACAAAAACTGCATGTAAAAATTGGCAAGGGACGTTAAAGCAGACAGGCCTATAACTAACGTGCGTAAAACAAGGGCTGGTTGTATTAAATCATCTCTCTCTTCATTTGGGGAGCCGATGAGTTCTGTAGTTCTAACCAAGAAGAATAAACGTAGTGACGTCTGTGGTAGAAACAAACACCAGGTAGTTCGTGGTGGATTTATATTACAGCACGACGATTCAAGCAGTTTTACCAACGCAGCCTTGATTTTCACGGACCCGATTTTAATGATGCGTGTTGTTCTGACCGTGGCAACGCCATCCTCGCTGGAGCGTGGCGGTAAACCACGAGGAGGAAGGTCGTACACGGCTTAGCATTTGGAAATAATAGTAGGTACTGTTGGCATCCAGAGAAATATGGCTTTGGATATGGGAACAGCAGTCATTGACTGGCAGCTGTCTGTAGTCAGACGGTGGAAACCCATACTTCTTAACAGGTTTTCGGGCAGAAAGAGACTAATTTTAAACTTACGAGGTATCAGTCATATGAGTAAACCTGCTTGTTCTTTGCATACGGTGCACAAATTGATGCAATTGCCCTCATGCTTCATCTCCTGAATCCTTCTGTGGAATTCGAAATGGGTAGAGTATGGTTATCGGACCAGTCACATTTCGGACTTTGTGTTCCTGTTGTATGTTTTAAGTTATCGTGAAACCCATAGTTACGGTTCTGCATTCGCATATCGAACGTTAACTTATCCCATTTCTTTAAAAAGAGAACACTGTACATCGTATGCAAGATTCAGCACGTGACGAAGGCTAACCTATAAGAAATTGTATATATATATATATATATATATATATGTGTGTGTGTGTGTGTGTGTGTGTGTGTGTGGGTAGCTCAGTCGGTATAGCGACTGACTACGAACTGGACGGTCCGGGATCGAATCCCGGTGGGGACGAGATTTTCCGCCCGTCCAGACCGGCCCTGGGGCCCACCCAGCCTCCTTGAAAATGGGTACTGGGTCTTTCCCGGGGGTGAAGTGCGGTCGGGGCGTGCTGCTGACCACTCATCCCCTTCTAGTGCCGCTGTCATGGAAGAGTAGAGCTATACCTTTACCCACCCTCTGGGCCACACCGGGCCTGTAACGGGAAAACTTTACCTTTTACCTTATATATATATACGTATGCATACGTATAGACATATCCACACGCGCGCGCGCACGCACGCACACACACACACGCACACAGTGAGGTTTTTTGCGAAAAAAGATGCCGATACAACGTCCTAGAGAGCAGATAGAGGTAGAAATGCCGTTTGTCTTTGTGTTGAAAGAAGATTTGTTGATATTGTTTAATATTATGATAATATTTTTGAAATAAAGATCTATTATTGCCGCATTTGTAATTTATGGTATTCATCTAATGCGTCTGTGTCATTAACGGTGCCGGTACGCCGTACCATTTGGTACCAGAACGTGAAAAGTACAGTATGTGTGTTGTCGCCATCGCCATTTGCGGTGGGTCATCTTGCACCCACACCGGCGTGACGGGTTTCTGTCTCCCCCCCCCCCCCCAAATTAAAATCCT
>Ga0123352_10013611_pt1 | contig 12914 bp, 8 predicted proteins | sample TergutLab28metaG_FD_89700 | JGI IMG/M metagenome (GOLD analysis project Ga0123352, IMG submission 89700) | Labiotermes labralis P1 segment gut microbial communities from Petit-Saut dam, French Guiana - Lab288 P1 | ecosystem: Host-associated > Arthropoda: Insects > Digestive system > Gut ... | reverse complement strand
TTTGTGGGACATCTTACCCCTCCCCCCCCCCCCCCCCCAGTCATGTAACAGATCTGCTCGCAGGGATAACCACGTGATAACCTCCGTTAGGGACAAAGCGTTTTGAGCAGTTTGAAACAGGAAGAGGCAGATGTAGGGGTATACAACATAAGGCAGAGAGTGGAAATTCCAGAGTGCCGTCACTCCTACCATCCGTGGAATTTATTTCCGTGGCCTCAATATTGCTGATTGAAGGCGTAGGAAAATTGATACAGCTGTTGGCGACTAAGGAGTGTACCGGACTGGGTGACAGGAATAATCGCTGCTTGTGTTGGACATGGAACTGTTAAAGTCTAGATATTGAATTAGATGCGATGCATATCGAAACAATTTGTGAAGTTTGCGAAATGAGGGCGTGTGTTACATGGAAAATAAAATGGGTGCTGGAGAAGTTTGGAGAAGATCAGTTGGACCGATGGAGTCAGAAATGAAGAAGTATTACAAAGAGTCCGGTACAGGAAAACGCTACTTACAGTAAAAAGAAGGAAGGCTAACTGGATTGGTCACATCTTGTGTAGGAACTGCCTTCTAAATTTCTTGAAGGAAAGATAGAAGAAGGGATGGAAATGATGGAAGACGAGGAAGAAGTCGTAAGCAGCTTTTAGATGACCTTAAGGAAGAGAGAGGATACTGGAAATAGATACAGAAAATACTAGGTAAGAACTGCGCTCTTCTGGCTTATGACACAATGAGTAATTTTAATTTATTACCGACGTTTCGGGACAAACTATCAGTACCATCTTACCCCTTGAAGATGGGACCGATAGGTTGTCCCCAGACGTCTGTAAGAAATTACCACTAATCGCTGCGTAATAACCCAGAAAAGCGCAGTTCTCATATACTTCGCGACGGTAGCCTGAAATCACGCGAGGAAGTACTTGATGGAACTTCGTGGAGAATTTGCTTTGGAAGAGGCTGTGGACCTGTCGGAAGACAGACTGCGAAATGCATGAACGACTGTCAGATTTCTCGGTACACTTTGGGTAGGAGGCTAGGTTGGTTATGGGCCTTGTCTGAACGTAGTGACGAAGAAAGAAATCCATCCCCTGACAAGAATCGAACCCCGCTCGCCCAGACCATATCCAGAAAGTTGAGAAACGAACGCAAAATATATGTTGGGAAACAAAGTTGTGAGAAGAATTCTCTACGACAAGATGCATGGCAGTAAAAACGCAAAGCTTGCTAATCCAGCCAATGAAGTACCGGTATTTACATGCAGCAAACAGGAAAGCATACTTGCCTGGTTATACTCGGCAAATTGATTTCTGGATTTGTTGAGGCAATGGAGGGTCACTCCATGTTCCCGTGTTCGTGGGACTGGAGAGACAGTGCGTTAGAGGACATAATGCTGCTCAACTTGTGTTCAGGGCTGAATGCCAGAGGGTCGGGACATGTTTCCCTTGGGACTATCTTACCTGTTTCTTACTTACAAAAGAAATTCTTGGAAAGCACTTGGATTAGCAGATCGGTGTGGTCTTGTATGCTCATCACTTTGTGCTAAACGTACCATCTGCTTTGACGTTAAAGAAACTTGCATCTTCCCCACTGGCCCTGAGTGTACAGTACGGTACAGTACAGTACAGTATAATGTAGAGCAAAGGCAAAGGAAATCCACCCTAGAATAGGCCGTGAATGTCCAGATAGCTTATTAATATTTTCCATTTTCTGTGCATTGATCAGACCCAAAACTGTAGAAATAACCAAAAAATTCACTTTAATATTTTGTGTTATACTTATTCACAGCATTCTCATCAGTGACTAATGTAGAGTGTGCGTACTCGTCTAACACAACTATATTTATTTGTAGAATATAAAGTATTTTCTACATAAGGTACATCTACATGTTTCGGCGCCTGATAAGGGTCATCTTAAGGTTGTACATGAAATAATTTATATTCTACCAATAAATATAATTGTGTTAGACGAGTACACACACTGTACATTAGTTATTTCATAGAACACAACGGGGATGACGAACCTCATGATTCTCGCCAATATGTTTCGGTTGTTATTTCTGCCATCTTCAGGGTGATATTCTTATTACGAGAATGCAGTTATGGTTAACTGTCATCACTCCACAGTAATTAAAGTCCTATAATTTTGTTTAAAACTATTTAAGTAATATAAAATAGGTCAAGAATGGATAATTTTTCAAAATCGTTGGAGTTAAAATTGTTCCGTGTTTGCAGATTGATGAATAAGGTCCAAATGAAACGTACGGTTTTGTATGGAACTGCTCGCAAGGGCGACTACTTGATCGTGGCGGTGAAAAAATTGCAGTCTGTTCCATTTCAAGGGCCTAATGATTGTCGCTTGGCGACTGTTTGTGCAAATGAAAAGCAAAGAAATATATGGTGGCGCGCGCAAGGGCGACAGATGCTGCCTTCCCACCCTATGCAATAAAAGTCCTTTGTTGGCGAGAGCGTGGTCTTGCCCAAATAAGTTGGCCAATTTTTATCTCTCGGTGTTTTTCCTAGTAACAACTAAAAATCGCACGTAAAGTGCTTGATATTTTTGTCCAATATTAACCCAATTTGAATTATCTCTCCAGAATTTTAATAAAATTTATCAATATAAAATATCACAAAATTTATCCAATGGGAAGCTAGTTGTTTCACGCGGACGGGCACACTGACAGGCAGACATGACGAAGCTAACAGTAGCTTTTATAGCGACTCTGAGAATACACGTAAGATACTGAATGGCAATACCATACAGTGTTCTTGTAGATACTAGCTTTCTATTTTCAGCAATATTTGAGTCAATATCGAAGTGCCCAACATTGCTCTCTTTCTTCAGTTCAGGACGAAGTAACATAGCCAACACAAGTGTTGTATTCTTGCAGCTGCTGACATACCAAATCAGTGCGCGAAGGCTGTAGTGGGCGGCCCCACATTCAAAAATCGCCAGCGAATTTGATCGCTACTATTATTTGTCGCAGACATTAAAACCGCTCGTGCGATCGTAACCAAACGTTGGAGGTATAGTTCTACTCGTTCCTTAGCCTCATCGCTAGATGGAGGTGGGTGATCAACGCCAACCCTTGACCGCTTTATCCCCGGATAATATACCTGTTACCCATTGTGTAGGGGGCTAGGCGGGCCGCAAGGCAGGTCTGAATGGGTACAGAAAATCTCGTCTCTTCATTTTAAATAGCAGCAATTCTTAAATGTTTTCTATGTGTGATTTAAGGACTTAATTTTTAGACATGTATTACTTAAAATTCGTGTTTCAAATTTTACACGTAGACAGAATTTTGACAATTTAAGGAGTATTCCAGAGCTGCAGGCTGCAGCCCGGACACTACTCCAGCCTAACCGCACCTAACCTCCAACCTACAGCAAACCAAGAACGAAACGACCAATTTGGTAATCAACATTATAGTCGCGAGCTCCTGATGATGGGCATAGTAGTGCCCGAAACATGTTGAGCCTATAAGAAGTACAATAAAATAATAAGTGGCATCTAGTTGGTTTTTATTCTTCAAAATATCTGGAAGTCATAGGAAAAATAGAGGAAAGAAATAAAGAAAGAAAGCGAGCATGTTGTAACATTTGAAAGGATACCTCATTTATAAGGCTTGGGGAAATGCGTTCTAATGTTGGAAGTGGTTGGTAGACTGAGGCAAAAGAAACCCCCAGTAATGAGCAGACGCAGTCTTCTGTGGAATTTGATTCAAAATATTTAATTTGATTATAGTCACCTTCTTTCTTTGTTCTCATTTGCAAAATTTCAGTGCAGAAAGGCACAAGGCTGTGTAGTGTTTCGTGCATTTAATTGGCGGGATTTTTGGACGTCTTATTCTGCAATATATTGACAGTAACATTCTGTAAATGTCGAAAAGTGAGCGAGTCACATCATAATCTCTGACGACCGCCTTTTGACAAGTCCGCTGTAGACCATGTAGGGCAGAGCTTCCATCTACTTGCTGCCAGATTTCCGTCAAATCACCCGCCAATAAGACATGGTGCCAAGTATGCCATTTACTCCCGTACCGCCTGGACATCTGAACGCCCTGTCCACCGCTGCACATTTTTTTAACTGTTTCGGAAGTGTGTGTGTTTCTGAAAGCCCCCCCCCCCCACACACACACACAGCATTCCTTTTGTTTGTGAGGAAGCTTATTGAATTCGACTTTATGTATTTAACATTTTAAGATAATTCACAAGATAATATAAAATTGTTTTTGGAATTGTCGCTCTTCTGGTATGTTATGCAGCGTTCGTTGGTAGTTACCGACGTTCCGGAACAGCTTATCTGACCTATCTTCAACGGTGAAGTAGTCCATATTAGTCCCATCTGCAGAGTTCAAGCAGTCTGAGACTGGACTGCTTGATCCTTGACGCTGGTACCGATAGGCTGTCCCGAAACGTCGGTAGCTAACTACCAATCAATGCTGCGTAACATGCCAGGGAGAAAGATCCCATATACACAGCAGCGGAAGTCTGAAATCACACGACATTTTGTTATGTTGTAACTGTCTTGTTCCGGGCGTGGAAGCACAAAATAGCAGCGGAAATGTATGTTATGAAAAATTATTTCTGAACAATGAAATTATCATGTTGTTCCAGATCTTGACCCAGGCAAAATTTATAGATGCCAGTCGGTATCGGTGTCGGTGTCAACCGTGGCATCTGTCCGGTGATTTGCCGTCCCTGGTCTGGATTCTCAGACGGACAGCAGGAAATTGGCAATTCCGCATACCACAGACTCGACCACACCGGCACACGAGTTGGACATGCTGTGACTGCTGTCAGTTCACACCCACGGCGGGACTGCCAGTCGCAGTTTGTCCCTCATCATTTAGTTACTGAAGCTAGTCATCGACTTTTTCCATCAAATCCCAGAGTATCATGTAGGCCGTAAATTCTGGCCGGTTTATCCGTGGCCAGCCACACTGACCGCACCTTCTCTGGCAAGAAATGTTTCTCATTATTGAGGATTACAGTATTCCGGTATGTGACGCCGTGTAGTTTGGCGTGTGGGTAAACCAAAGTTTCGCATAAAACTTTTTTGCCTTTCTTCAGGACAGAAGACGCAAATTGCAGTTTTCGGTGTACACAAAGGCATTCTTGACTGAAGTGGAGTTAGTAGGTTTCTACGAAATGTCGGTGCCCCTTTGCCACGGTAATAAGAGCCATTCCCGAAGACTGTACAATCTTGATGGATTGCTATGACTTGAAGTAATGTTTATTCTGTGGAAATTTAATTCAATTGTGCTGTCATCTTGAATACTTCTTTCATGTTTTCATATATTCGTGCTTTACATAGTATATTTGCTGGCTGAATAAAACTTAAAAAGTCTTAAAATATCCAACAGGGAACCTTCAAAATTTCTGGCACTCACTTTGATATATTTCAGAAATAACTGCAAAAATATTGTGATGGTTATGGTGAACACAAAAGAAGACTGGAGAAATGCTGCAGTTGAAATGGTAGTGATGAAGCCACTATTTATAGAGGAGAATCATTATTACGACAGATTTCGATAGTTACGGTGGAAAGAAAGAAGCTGTTAAAGCAATATTTCATTGGCGCGTAACTGTTTTGTTTGTGGATTCGGCCTCTCATCGCCAAGGCCATTGCTCGATCCCAGGCCAGTCCGTGGTTGATTTGTGGCCCACAAAATTGTACTGAAACAGGCTATTTTGGGATTACTATGTTTTTATCCCTGTCACTATCGTTCCACCCATGCTGTAGTCACCTGTCCCCGACGTTATGTAATTTTAGCAACTAACGTTCGTTCAATCAAACATTTCTGTTTTGACTTAGCAAGTACCTATGATTGTATAACGTCGAACAGTCGGAAAGGGAGCTGGATGAAAACTTTAAGGGAGCTATTATGTTCTAATATGAGATATTATCCCGCCATTTGCCTAGGGCGGGCGGGGGGGGGGGGGAGAAAAAATGCAATACAATTTCAGTCAATACATTAGATGATCCGATCAAGAGTCGAACCAGGCACTTCCCGAATAATGTCAGAAATATTATAACTTCCGCCACCTGGCAGGATACCTACTTGAATTGAAGCAGGCATAAGCCTCTACTTTGGCTGTCACTTTGAGACCAGAATGAAAGTAGCATTTGTGCCAGATCAAACTTTTATGCCAAGTACAGTACATACTCGGTAGGCCGGGTACATCAGTCAGTACAGCGACTGACTACGGACTGGACGGTCCGGGATCGAGTCCCGGTGGGGACGGGATTTTCCGCCCGTCCAGACCGGCCCTGAGGCCCACCCAGCCTCCTGTGAAATGGATACCGGGTCTTTCGGGGAGTAAAGTGCGGCCGGAGCGTGCTGCTGACCACTCACCACCTTCTAGTGCCGCGGACATGGAAGAGTAGAGCTATACCTCTACCCACTCTCTGGGCCACACCGGGCCTGTAACGAGATCGCTTTACCTTTTACAGTACATACTCGCTATAAACGTAAAAGACAAAAGTAAAGCTGTCCATGTGTAAGCTTTGGACGTGTACGAGAGAGTAGAGGTATAGCAGCACTCACAGTATCGGCAGTATGCGTAGGTGTGTGGCTAGCTTCACGCCCCGGCCACTCTGGCCTCGGGGAAATAGTCACCAGTAATCCGTGAATTGTGGGTTGTTTGTGGCCTCCTGGACATTTCAGACATATCTGCTCTTGTCTCTGCCCTATTTATAAAGGTGGAATGTGAAATTCAGGGGGCAATGATTTGATCGACATAAATGGCTGACGGTTTGCCGAAAGCGCAACCATGTCTGTGTTGCTAAAGCTTTATATCTTGTACCACGTTTGTGCTTGTGACAAATGATCGATGTATGTATTTCTGACACAGCCCCTAATTAAAGCTGCAGTCCGTTGTATTGTTCGCGAGTTGAATAACAAAAGAGTCGCACCGCCCACTCTCGTGGTAACGTCGAACAAAATCAGCTGTTGCCTAGGAGCAAGTGCTGTGACATGGCGAAGGGACTATTTTCGTTTGAAGTAATTGGAGCATGCGTTTGCACATGTTGTGTTATAAAATGCATGCATTACAACGGGTGTTTGTGCAGCTTGGACGATCCATGGTGATGAAATGTGCAGTGTGAGACTTACAGTACGTATTGCGTAACATCTATATCAAGATATGTGGCGTCATCTCGTATCTGTCGTGTTATTTGAGTAAGATATTGTGAGTGCTACGATTATGGGAAAAAAGGAAAATTCACCCTAGAACAGGTCACGAAGACCCCGAGGGGGAGTAGAGGTATAGCTCTACTCTTTATTTAACCTCGGCGATAGATGGGGGTGGGTGGTCAACACCACGCCTCGGCCGCTTTATCCCCGGTACCCATTGTATAGGAGGCTGTGTGGGTCCCAGGGCCGGACTGGACGGGTGCGGAAAATCTCGATTCGAATCCAGGACCACCCAGCCCATAGCGAGACGCTATACCGAATATTACGAAAAAAGTAAAAATCTGGCATCCCATACAAAATTTTCTGGAATAGACTACTTACTAGGGGACCGCGGTAACACAGTGTTTAAGGTGCTGTGCTACAAATCGGAAGGTCGCTGGTTCGATTCCAAATGGTGTCATTGGAATTTTTCATTGACATAATCCTTCCAATCGCACTATGGCCATGGGGTCAACCCAGCCTCTAACAGAAATGAGTACCAGGAGTATTTCCTGGGGGTAAAAGTGGCCGGCGCGTAAGGCTGACATCCTTACCACCATCCTGGGCCATTGTCATGAAATCTGGGAACATTAATTTCCTGGAACCCTCTGGGCCACTCCAGGCCTGTAACGGGACTGCTTTACCTTTTACCTTTACCATTCCAGTGGAGAAGGAATGAGTGAGCCCAGTGTTTTGCAGTTGGGGTTCACGAGTTGAGCAGGTTCTGCACAGCGGAAAGTAACGCTCTTTCCTGCAGCTGCTTTAAACTTCATATTCATGTGGCCTATGTTTTATACAAACAGCAACTCCTTCACCTCATCACCTGACTGCATACGGCCACTGCAAGTTCGCTTCTAAACGTAATATTCAGGGTTTTGAAACTGTATTAAAATTTGACCAACCCATGGCTTTGGCACACAGGCAACTTGAAACGTGTACAGGGTGTACATTCTATTACCAACCATACATAAAATTTTTTACTTTAGTTTGCTGTATACGAAACATTTTAACCTGTTCAATCACGCAGTGGATTTTGGTTTAGGTTTTCCACTGAGGATGACCATTTGATGGCTGAAATTTGTCCGGGACTTATTAATGATATTATATTATTATCTGACATAGTACTAATGTTGTGTCTGATGATTTAATTACTTTGCCAAGTTTTTCTTTAATATTTTCCTAAGGGAGCTAGGAATGCAAAGCCACTGTCACGATTGGACTACTAGGCGGACAAACCGGATTTCGAATCTGTGCCGAAGTAAGAGTTACTCTCTTCTCCAAATCGTTCAGACGACTCTGGGACCCACACATTCTCCTGTCCGCTGGGCACTGGGTGGTGTGATGTTGACCAATCACGTCTATCTTAGCGCCGTAGTTAAGAAAGGAAGGAGTTATACTCGTACTCACATTTTATGCCTTAATGGCTTGGACAGGAGCAACTTCGCCTTTTTTTTTCTCTAGGATTGTCCTAATTTTAGTTTTATTGTCATTACTGCTAAGAAAATTGTTGATTTCTTTATAAGCGTTTGTACTAACTTACTATGAAAAGACATTGTTTAACGTTGGGGAAACTTTCCTGCAGATCGCAAAGTACAGCGAAACAACAAACAAAGACGAAGTTTCCCTTGTTCGTTATTTACAATATCGGCCAGTCTGGTCGATGTAGATCCGCCAGCTGGCAGCGAAAACAACGTTAATCCGAGTCCAGGCTACGTTCAACGAAAATTTGCTCGTGAAATTCTGTCAACGTTAAAGTGAAGCAGCGTTGTTCGGTGGTAACGTAAAACGAGGAATGCCAATAAAGGTTTTTTGCAGCTTAATTTTTTGTTCTTTGTACAGGTAAATATTCCAAAAAAACTGGTTGTTTCTGCAAGATTGTGCAAAACATTAATTAAGCCAATAGTATGCAATGGAAGTGTGACCTGGACACTAACACCAACAGCAAAGCAGATGCTGAACACGTTTGAAAGGAAAATATTGCGAAGAATATATGGCCCAACACAAGAAGGGGGGGACGCTGATGTCCCAGATGGAACAGTGAACCTTACAGTTTTTACAGTGAGCCAAACATCGTGGAGGACATTAAAATCAGAAGATTAGGATGGGCAGGTCACATGATAAAAATGGAAAAAGAAAGGATTCCAAGAAAGGTTTTAAACGGAAACTTCTACACCACAAGACCAGTGGGAAGACCAAGAACCAAATGGGTGGATGTGGTGCAGAGGGATGCATTACAGCTGCTGGGAATAAGAGGATGGAGGAGAAGAGCTGAACATAGGGATGAATGGAGGCGTCTTATGAGGGAGACCAAGGCCCGGAAGAGGCTGTAGCGCCATATATGGAATGGAAATGATATGTCTGTAAGTTGTGCATAAGGAATGTGTGATTTGAGAACATTTTTGGAAAGGGTCCGTTGTATGAGACAGGTTTAGAAACAGTTATTCATTGAAGTCTACGAAATAATCGATAGCGGAATCAAGATGTATTGTTCTTAACAGCTCTATTTGCAGTTCGCCTCGGAAAACCCACTGATACTTTACCGGATTATGGGTCACAAATACTGGAGCCACAAATCACAGAGGCGAGTGATCAGGAGAGACAATGATAATCGTTTCAAAACCAACATACTTGACCTCATTCTTATCATTTATTGTCCGCTCTTCCAAGACGTCGAGATGCTTCAGATATTCATACTACAGTAGGTCTTATATATGGTTTCCCCCGCACATTGCCCTATTCTTTACTTCTGACGTAGTTCGTCAGACGTCATGACGTAAAAAATTATTTTCCTATTTGGGATACGAACTGTGAACTACTATAAATTGTCTGCAACCAGAGGCAGGGACAGATGAGAAATTCCATTCTAGCGGCAGAATGCAGGATTTTTCACGTTATTACCCTGGCTGTATGATCAGTTATGTACGCATAGGGTGCTCCAAAAAACACTTCTTCGATAGAGGACACTTACGTCTTTCACTTGAGGTTAACACATGGAATGCCAAATGCGACAATGTGACAATATACCGAAAGGAACTTTGCAAGAGTACTTGAAACTCTCTTTTTTTTATTGCAAATGAACCATTTGAGTTACCAAAATAATATTATCATTAACATTTTGATATCCCAAACAGTTCTTTTGCGATAAAGAGGAAAGTTTCTTAAAAATTCGATTTTTGCTTTGCTAGTAATTGATGTTGTATGGGTTGTCCAATTTTTACAAAACTGGGGCATTATATAGATTCAGAAACGAAATGTGGGGAGCTACGGTTGTGACATTTCATTATGTTGATTGCAAAGAAGACATGAAGTACGATATTTGTGAGCGCCAAAGCAAGAGCTAACGTAAGACTGCACTAGACTCTTATTTGCTCGTGTAACCAACTTAATATTCCTCCGCCCCTCCCTCCATGGCGCGATAGCTCCTAGTGGGCCAGATCCTCCTCATTGGCGAGGCTTCGGTTTCAAGATCACACCCAGACACACCACATCCGGTAGGACTACTCTGGGCGGGTGATCAGCCAACTTGCTTCTTGGTTTGTTTAATTAGCCACTGACTGAAACACAAAAAAATTAACTGTTTTATTTCCGAAATTTTCGTCAATATAACTGACACTATGCCTGGATAATAAAATTAAGGGCTTAGTGTCGTCACTCCTTTTGGATAAATGATTTTTCTCTATGTTTGTGGTTGTGAAAGTCATAATTATGAAGACACCGCAGCAAATAACAGTCAGCTGTCTAGACAGGCCAGTGTAATGTAATACGCTTGGCTAAATAAACAGTTAACTGCAGTTTATGTAATCTGGGACATCGGATGCAACATAACGGAAATGAAAAAGTGACCATCTTCAATGGATGGCATAAAATTTAAGTTCTGTTGACCGTAAATCTCGATATAATTGTGTAAAAAAAATCAACTTGATGCAGAACTTATTTTTAGTACAATTCGTCAACCTCTACATGTTTCGGGCGTATCTAGGCCCATCATCAGGACTTACAACCATATGTATAGAACAATTGGTATTTATTATTCTTTTTAGATGACTTGTCCGGGTTGGACTGGATTAATGACTCTGTTGTCCTGGATGGATTGGATTTATGACTCTTATCCTGGTTGGATTTGATTTGTGACTGTCTATTGTCATGGTTGGAATGGATTTATGACTGTCTATTGTCCTGGTTGGATTTGATTTATGTCTGTCTGTTGTCCTGGTTGGATTGGATTTATGATTGTTCTGGTTGGATTTGATTTATGACTATTGTCCTGGTTGGATTGGATTTATGACTGTCTCTTGTCCTGGTTGGATTTGATATACAGTATGTATGTCTGTTTTCCTGGTTGGATTTGATTTATGACTGTTGTCCTGGATGAATTGGATTTATGACTGTGTGTTGTCCTGGTTGGATTGGAATTCCAATCTAACCCGGACAACAGACAGTCGTTTACAAAGAATAATACGTACCAATTGTTGCATACATATGGTTGTATCTCCTGATGATGGACCTAGATTCGCTCGAAACATGTAGAGGTTGACGAAATATATTAAGAATAAGTTGTGCATCAAGTTGGTTTTTCTTCACACAATTAGATGGCATAAAATTGTTTAGAGGTAAATGTAACACAATCGGAAACGAATTCCCAGAAACAGATAAAGTTGTGTATACAGACCTACATTTTAGAGTATTTGTTAGTTAACACTGGCATTATCGGTCATTTGCCGAGAGTGTTTCTTTCGCAAAATGAACAAATAACATGCTTGTAGTGTAGGCTTTATCATCGTGTATCGGACAGGAAGTGTCGCTTCCTGTCATTATAATGATAAATCGATAGGAAAAATATTTTCATTTTCTAATAGACATTTTAGGTCAGATTTTACCTTAAGGGACTGGGAGATCGCCCATGGCGTAATTTGGATATTGTCAGTGCCTGCTGCATAACAATGAAGCCGGACCGATCTATTCGGACACAGAAATAGACCAACTGCGATCATTTCCCAATTCGGAGAAAAAGTGTAATCAAAGGAACGATTTTCTCAATTTCGTATCCTTCTTTCAACATCTTTGTACGAATTTCTTATTTTGACAGCTATTTTCTGTCACTTCTGTGCGCTATTCCGCCGTGCTTGTGGGCATTCGGCTGACTGCGCTACGTTAAGGTCGCAAACGAGTCGACAGGAAGTGACAATCCGTAGTTATCAGATAAAATAATGAAACTATAGACGCCTTCCATCCCGGGTCAGTGATACAGTACTAGCATTCCCAATTCGAACAATGTCACAAAAATAAAATTTTCATGGTATCCCTCAGCAAGCACAATGACAATATTTCTCGAAAGACGGTCCTATAAAAACAGTGGTATCAGAGTGGGGTTCGCGGATCGCTTGTGGCCAGCGATATGTGTTATCCAGAGGAAACAGAACTTACAGCATGTGAATCCATTTCATTGTTGCTGCAAGGAACTTTTAAATGATAGATCGTGGGTCTGTTCCGGCTCACGGAAATATTGGCAATTCAGAGTTTTCTTCACTAAAATTAACTCTTCAAAGCGGAGTGATATTTACGCGTGCCATTGCTAAGATGGTTAAAAACTGCACCCCCCCCCCCCCCCCCACCCACACCAACCCCCTACCTAAAAAAAAACAAAAAAAAAAAAAACAAAAAAAAAACAACAAAAAAAAAACAAAACAAAAAAGAAAAACACAAAAAAAAAAAAAGAAAACATAAAACAAAAAACAACAAACGA
>Ga0123352_10013609_pt1 | contig 12915 bp, 6 predicted proteins | sample TergutLab28metaG_FD_89700 | JGI IMG/M metagenome (GOLD analysis project Ga0123352, IMG submission 89700) | Labiotermes labralis P1 segment gut microbial communities from Petit-Saut dam, French Guiana - Lab288 P1 | ecosystem: Host-associated > Arthropoda: Insects > Digestive system > Gut ... | reverse complement strand
CCGAAGGTTCATTACCGCACTCACAAGCGTCCGCCACCTGTCTCTATCCTGGGCCCGCCCAATCCAGTCCATATACCCACATCCCACCTCCTGGAGATCCATCCTAATATTATCCTCCCATCTGTGCCTAGGTCTCCCCAGTGGTCTCTTTCCCTCCGGCTTCCTCACCAAGGCCCTATACACCCCACTCTCCTCACCCATACCCGCCACATGCCCGGCCCATCTCATTCTTCTCGATTTTATCACCCGCACAATATTGGGTGAGGAGTGCAAATCATTTAGCTCCTCGTGGGAAATACTCTTAATCTATAAAATTAAAAAATTCTTCTACAAATTAGGTTTTTTAAAGCATATAGTGAAATGATGTAAGAAGTATTACGTTAGGGAATTCCAAATTGATGTTATAAGATAGACATTGTTATTTGCTACGTTAGGGCCAGAGTACTGTTATGTATCAATAAATTTGTAATACTGAGACTCAGTCCAACACATAGCAGGACAAACAGACAGCAAAATTAAGGTAGAAACTATTGTCGTATATGAATTGAATACCTAAGTAAATGTAACATACAAAGCAATGTGATGTCAGGAAAGAGGGAGGTCAGTGGGTACACATTCAGATTTTTAAAACCTAGAGGAAACCAAGGACCGTAGTTTGACACCAATTTTGGTTATAAAAGCCCCAGTTGTAAGCATTGAGCTCATTCAGAAACATTCAGAGCATTCGGAGCCCGGAAGTGACTCAGAGGCATGTAGACGTATTCAGACAATTCAGTATTTTCTGGAATAATTCAGCGTCAGTCAGAAGCAATCAGAATCATACAGAGTCATCCAGAGCCGTTGTAGAAGGCATTGTTGTTCCTGACGTATTCATTAGTTCAATAACAAAGGACTGTTGTAATCCGCAAAGGAGGAGGTCATTTTGGTGGCAATCGCTGTGTTGACTGAAGTTCATCCAGGTAGGACGGTACCTCAGAAGTAATTTTGTCTCGTTTTGAAAAATGTATTCAGAATGCTAGCGTAAGAAATCACAAACCTCACCCTGTTTCGGCAATAACCGACTCTCTGTAACATATGTGGACATTGTTAAGGGATACTTAATTTTACTGTAAAATTATTTATGTAAATGCATGTTATAGTTTGGACATTTGGAATAATTAAGGCAAAATGCAATCTCCTCCCCACCCCTCGCGAACCCAAAGCCTCGAAGCACGTATGTAACCGCTCGGGCAAATTCATAGGTTAGGTTAATCTCATGAAATCTGACACTATACCATAAACCCCTAATCTAATGTGATTTGGCAGCTTCCCTTCTGGCGGGGCGACTACCCTTGTGATTCAAACCGCTACAGGAGAAGCTTACGAATGAGAGATTCGAGAATGGGAAAGTCATTGCTTAGAGTCATTGTGCAAGTACTGATTTCGGGGAGAAGGGAATAACCTCTTAACCTCTAGTTGCGTTGAATGGAAGCTCATTTCCCGCCACTGCATATTAAGCGTGGTTTAATGAAACTGTCGCCAGAGCTAAGGATACAAAAGTAGAGCGATTCTGTGCTCGAAACAGAAGCTTTCAAAAATCAGAGAGCTAATATTCAAAGAAGGGTTATGTGAGAGTTCGTAAATTAAAGAAATGATGAGAGTTGTGCGCACGTCAGGAAACTGGAAGTGAAATTGAAGAAGAGGCTTGGAGAACATTTAGAGCAGTTACCAGAAACTTTTGTTGATATTTCAAGGCAAAAAATTGCAAGTCGCTTGTTTAAGAGGTTACGAATTGCGTACAAAATCATGGGATGCAAAATATAATTAAAGAAAATTCATTTTGGGAATTCACATATCGGCTTTTTCGCAACAATATGTGGTTCCTTTTTTGATGGCATAGAGAACCCTTTCAGCAAGCAATATCCACGATGGACAAGAAAAACCAGATCCAGTGGAAGCCCAGCATGTTGACTGAGTGCTGGATATTGTAAACAAACCGTCTACAAGGGTTAGTCATTGGCAGTGATATTTTTGGCCAGTTTTGTATTTAATATTTGCTTTGGTATTATTATTATTATTATTATTATTGTCGTCATCATCATCATCATCATCATCATTGCCTCTTTAAATTATTCAAAATTACAGTTAGATTTGTTTGGAATTAGTGAGTGATACACGAATTTTAGACCAATCTGTAAATTCGAGGTTGAATCTATGATTACGACACAAATTTGTGTAGGTGACTAGAGCAGTTCTGCTTTATCATCCAATGTAATTGACACTGCATTACGAACGATGTGGTTGGAAACCGCCGTGAACTGTTATAAAGCGCCGTTGCCACGTTTACCCGTAAGTACTGAATACAACTTCTTAGTAAGTATACTCGAGGCATGAGACAAGATTCGAACCGGCTAAATCCAGAATAAGAACTATGAGTTATAGAAAACATAGCTGTTGTCACTATGAAATGCTGAATGTTAATGCGCATATATCAAGTCTTTCTTTCCAAATGCCTAAGTGTAACAGAAATGACGCCGTAATGCGTATTGATGCTGTTTTGTGCAATTGTGTTGTTATTTCCATCCCGCTGTTTCGTTGTATATCAGCAGAATACATGAAAGCGGTACCAAGAAGACGCATGAAACCTGCATCGTTTTGTTCGTAATTTTCTGGATCTCAAGATCTACTTGCAGATCAAGTATTAGATAGAAAATGTGTTATGCGGTCGGAACAATTGGAGAGACGAATGGTCACGAGCTGCGGTTATGGTGAAATTTGTGGGTGGAGGAGAGGCGGCGGGAGGACGAGAGGTTAGTGGAGAAGGGGAGGAAGAGAAAGAGATGAGGTGGGATGAGATGAGATTGGATGAGATGTTGAGGGTAAACGGTATAAAGAGGGAGAAGATAGAATGACCTGAAGAAGAAAGGCAACTACGATTAGGGAAAGTAAAACGTATAACCATAAGACAAGAGGAGAAGATAAGCGTGGAGAGAAAAGAAACGGATCACTATGTATGAAATGTTAGGGCTGAATGGCTTAAACTGGAAGTAAAGATGAAATACAGGGACGAAAAAGAACACAAAACACGAGAGATAGAGGAAGGGAAGCATCGGTGTTGTTGAATACAACGGTGTGAAAGGGTAAGGAGGAAGGAGGGTGAATAATAATAATAATAATAATAATGTAATAATGTAATAGTATGTCGGACGCTTGTGAGTGCGGTAATGAACCTTCGGGTTCCGTGAAATGCGGGGAGTTTTTTGACTAGCTGCAAACCAGTTAACTTCTCAAGAAGGACTCTGCACCATGGAGTAAGTAAGTAATAGTGTGGTAATGAAAATAACGGTTTAATGCAGGCTACACTGTGTAACTGTGATACATTAACAGGTTAGATAATTATTCCCCGTATTTATGACTAGAAAATGGTTAGAGTACACAGACGAGGGAGCGCAACAGCAGTTGTGCGGCACTGATATAGGGTCTGTTTGTCTGTTTTACGAACAGACTTCGCCACATTGTTCTACTCACAAATCTTCCGGATGTGTGTCAGCAATTTCCGTGGAATGGGGAAATAATGGGAACCCTCCCACTCAAACCTGCTACTTTTCGGATTTTCCATTGTTTTACTTCGTCTATAAGAGACCAGCCTCGTGGTCTAATGGTCAGAGTCTCTGACTACTAATTATGAGGTCCCGGGTTCGATTCCCAGCTCTACCATGGGAATTTTCACTGAAGGGGAGGATTCCCACGGTGACCATGGTCTGGGTACGTTAGTAGAATTTAGGTTTAAGGGTCCTCCTGGCACTACATCTTCCTCTATCACCACTCACATCATCGGGACAACGTAATTGCGCCTCATGAGCGTCCCAACCTCAGAAGTCGGTTACACTCCTGCCATGCCCAGGAGGGAGGACCATGAAGTCCACAAGGACATGTGGTGGCATTGGAAGAAAAACTTCGTCTATAAGCGAACTCAGAGATGGTTCTACAGGTTGACTTTGCTGTTACATATACCTGAACGCAGACCCCAAAATTGCAAACGTCAGGACCTACCCCTACGTAAGCTACAAGCACACTTGAATGTAGCTATATATTAATGTAGCTATATATTAATGTAGCTATATATTAATGTAGCTATATATTAATGTAGCAAGTTTCGTACCTTTTTTTCTGTCTGTCTGAAAGACGAATAACGTAAGCTCGACCTGCTCACATCAGAAGATTATTACCATTCTGACTTCACAATTTTCCTTCTTATTTAGCAAAGAGACGAAAGGGCTAAAGCTGCGGAGTCTCTAATATTTTGATCGTCTCGTCCGTTCCGCAGTATCTTGGTACGCGACTTGTTTTTTCATGGCAGTCCTGAGGCTGCACGGTGTCGTAAACCAGAAGTCTACGCTGCAGTAAAGTGCCTGTCACTCTGCTGCTACTCTTTCTCTTTGGGCCTATTTTTTTGCTTTTATACTGCCTCTCCGCATCCTGTGCCTTAAAATCAGGGCATATCTTAACAAGTTAGATTACTTCTGAATGAAGGCATCACCATGTGCTTGTAATTCAATTAACGTTACACAGTATACGTCAGCACAATCTTTTTTCTTCTTAAGCAAGGCTACACGTTTCGACTAAAAGTTAGTCATCTTCAGGCCCTTACAACACTCTCTGGTAACGAAAATGTTGTAAGGGCCTGAAGATGATTAACGTTTAGTCGAAACATGTAGCCTTGCTTAAGAATAAAAAAGATTGTGATGACGTATACTGTGTAACGTTAATTGAAATTAGGTTACTGTCAGCTGAACAGGTGACACTGTGCCTGCAGGTTTATTAGCACTTGTATAATGAGCAGTAAAAATTGTATGATTCATAATCTGTTAATTTCTCTGATAAATTATTTAAAAAGATACGTGCCCCACAAATCAATAACTTTCCAGGTTGCTCCAGATATGGTTTTGCTTTCCACTTCTCTTGTTTCGAGCGATGAATCGGTAGGTGTTGTCTGTAACTGTTGTACCGCGTGCGCATGCTCTTTGCAGTCAGATCATGGGGTTACCTCCTAAGCTAAACTGTTCAGACCATAATCGGATTTTTCGCGAGCTCATGCTTAATACGAAGCCTCTGCGTGCTCCCAATCTGACCATTACATGAAGTACACCCGAATTTTAAAAATGAGATTTTGACGACCGAGTCCTGTGGACGAAACATTATTATCTGAATGACATTTGACACACTATAACCGTAATACCTTACCACTCCCCACTTCTAGTAAAGTAGCTCGTGGCGGTGTGACGATTGTGCGTTGTGTGGACATAATGCCGCTACGGAATTCGAGCACACAGTTGTGTTCATACAAAGGATACTCATGATGCAGAGGAAATACCTGGTCTAATTCAAGAAAAACAGAACAAGCTCTCGAAAATATTATGGTCTATTGTAAACAAAACGCTGCTTTCATATACAGCCTTTCATTCAGGTTAGTTACGGCCAAAACAGAATATAGAAGCTGAAGCCATAAATCGCAAGAATATCTAAACGTGCCGGGGTTGAGATCTGAAAGAATTAAAGTAAGGATCATTGAGACCTAAGGATGATTTAATACATGTAAGTGTTAGGACTTTAATGAGATGGGCTGGGCATGTGGCGCGTATGGGTGAGGAGAGGAGGGTGTATAGGGTCTTGGTGGGGAAGCCGGAGGGAAAGAGACCACTGGGGAGGCCTAGGCATAGATGGGTGGATAATATTGGGATGGATCTCCAGGAGGTGGGATGTGGGTATATGGACTGGATTGGGCTGGCCCAGGATAGAGATATGTGGCGGACGCTTGTGAGTGCGACAATGAACCTTCGGGTTCCGTGATTGGGGGGAATTTCTTGACTAGCTGCAAACCAGTTATGAGCTCAAGAAGGACTCTGCACCATGGAGTAAGTAAGTAAGTGAGTGTTAGGACTTTAGTGAACTAGTGTGGAGAAAGGTAGAACACTGACTGATGTATCATGGGATAATAGTGTTTGGTACATGTGTTCGGCAAGGGGAGGACAGCACGAATTTTATTCATTAATATAACACATATTACAAAATGTCTGAAGGAACTCAGTATCTGGGATATTTATTGTAAGTGTGGTATTCGTGTGTAATTTTTTAAGTTTGAAATTTTATAGCCTCATTTAGAACATAAGTGTTTTGTAATTATATATTTCAAGTGTGGTACGTTGTGTTGTCTCACTATAACCAGTTAGTGATTTTAGTTTCGAGTGAATACTGTTGTTTGAACAGAGCCGCTGTACATTACGGCATTAATGAGACACTGGAGATGGTCCATTGGAACCCAAAAACATAAGTCAGTACCATTTTGAAATATACCTAATAAAATTATCTGGAAATTAAGACCTATTATAATTCGTCAATTCGTGAATCAAAATCCCTGTTATGCCTTGCTTTATAGGTTTTCTGATTTCACATTTCACATTAAAGTTTCTTAAAACTAATTGCTAAATGTGCCAGAGTTTGATCCTTGGGTTTCTACTAATGGGGGTAACATATCGACCAGCTAAGTAAGACTACTTTATATGTGTGCCCATTTTGTGCTGCTGAAGGAGGATCTCATCAAGGATCTCTCTTATCCCCATTCTTGCCACATGTCTAGCCTATCTCATACGCCCTGATGATTATCCTTATAATACGAGTATTTGGTGAAGAACGCAAATTATGAAGTTCCTTATTATGCTGTTTGTTTTCAGTTTTCTGTTACTTATTTTTGGTTTCGAACATCTTCCTCGGCTGCCTGTTCTTGAACACCTGCAACCTATCTTTAGTTTATTGGAACGTGCATCATTGTAAGAGCAGAAGAATAAAAGACCAACTTGATGTCACTTGCAATTTTATTTCACTTCTTACGCGCTCAACATGTTTCGGACATTAATATATCCATCATCATGAGCTTGCGACTATGCTGTTGAATTACCACATCGGTCGTTTTGTTCTTGGTTCGTTGTGTGTTGGAGATTTGGTAGGGCTGGGTTTGAGTAGTGCCTGCAACACGGACAGGCAAACTGTCTGTCTCACCTTCACAAGAAACAAGCAGGTATTAATTCCTACGTGTTTAGTTAACAAACGGACAGTTAAATGGAAGGCATGCAAAATATTATTGTACGTGCAACGTGTTAACTGCCGATCCCAGTGACCGCGCGGTCTAAGGCGTAGGTCTGCGGTCTCTCGTTTGCTGGGATTGTGGGTTCTAATCCCGCCAGGGGCATGGATGTTTGTCTCTTGTGAGTGTTGTGGGTTGTCAGGTAGAGGTCTCTGTGACTGGCTGATCACTCATCCAGAGGAGTCCTACCGATTATGGGGGTCTGAGTGTGACCGCGAAGCCCCGAAATTGGAGGCCATGACCCGGAATAAGGTTGAAGCAACAAAAAAAAATATGTTAATTATAAATGACCATAGAGGAACTATTTTTAACGTGAAATTTCGCGCTGTGAGTATGAGGTTGATTATATCGCAGTTACGTAAAGAACTGTTTGGTATCATAGCAGCTACACAACGTTAGGTTCACGCGACCTTGAACGAATCTGGGGTTTGTATAATTAACGGAAGCCAGGGTCACGGTTGAGCGGAATATCAGCGGAACGATTTATCGTTTGGCGCCCAACTGAAAGAGAAGGCACTCTACGACTTCTCACAGAATCAGAAGGATATAAACCGTTACCGAGACTGTCGTGTTCTGTGATGTGACCCCGTAATTGGTAGAAATTTACCGATATGCAGAATAATATGCTTTGAGGATGGAGGTAGAATGTACCTCCGAAATGCCATCAGATATCCCCTAGGCTGCACGGGGTTTCCTTTCCAGATCTTCACTGTGACTGCCCTGAGAATCCCAAATCTCGCCAACTTATCTGCATACCAAAACCAGCCGTCACTACAGGGTGGTTAAAAGTTCTGCTTCGTTGTCGGAAATTCCTGAGTTTGATACCCGTCGAAAGGCTGGTTGCGTGATGACTGTTGACTGGCTTTATTGTTTAATTCAGATCAAGTTTATTAAAGTGCAACGGTTCATTTAATTATATTTTATGCAACTAATCGTTGACATTCGAGTGATCACTCAACGCTTTATAACTTGTGCAGTTGGCAAAGAATCGTGGTATTAACATGTTAGGGTGTGCAGCAGTTAGCATGTTTGTCGTGGGTTTCGGATTCTCGCGTTCCTGAAAGCCGTTATTACCAAAGTCCATAATTTGTTAAGTTTCCGATCCTCGTTTTTTCTACCTTTCCTTAGCACCATCTTAACATTATTTGCGATCTACTGTGTTTTCCGAGTTTGTGTATTGTGGGATGATGTTTTACCAATATTCTGAATGTATTTCTTGTGTCCTCCATCCGCGCATGAGGTATATTCTTAGACTTTTCTGTTTAAACAATAACCGATATTCATTTAACTACCTAACCAATAGGGGGACCGCGGTGACACAGTGGTTAAGGTGCTGTGCTACAAATCGGAAAGGTCGCTGGTTCGATCCCAGCTGGTATCATTGGAATTTTTCATTAACATAATCCTTCCGATCGCACTATGGCCCTGGGGTCACTCAGTCTCTAACAGAAATGAGTACCAGGAGCATTTCCTGGGGGTAAAATCGGCTGGTGCGTAAGGCTGACAACCTTACCACCATCCTGTGCTGTTGTCATGTAATCTAGGAACCATAACTTCCTGCAACCCTCTGGGCCACTCCAGGCCTGTAACGGGACTGCTTTACCTTTACCTAACCAATAAACCAAACGACTTGGTGATTTAATGACTGATTAAGCAACTGACCAACCAACTACCAGACACGAAATTCGTTCTGTTCTGCTCATCTCAGCTGATGAAAACTAAAATATCCCTGATTAAAATTATCACGGAACCGGACTGACTGAGGTCGGTTGTGGTATTACCGAAAGCTTCCATGTTACTACTAACATATAACTTGAAGATTACTTCGATCCACATCGCGCCTAACTCTCTAATTTGTTACTCAATTCTAAGCCTATGAAGACCATCGAATGCCGCAGAAAAATTTGAATTAACTGAAGCAAGAAAATTGAAAAGTAATGCAAATTCAATGAGACTCCAGTTAGCAAAGTACATTTCGGGAAGCTCTGGTCGCCTGTATGGTAAAGACGTTCCTCGTTTTTCATCCAATTCTGATATATTCGTTAGTATTTCTATAGTAAAACCAACAAGATACACCAATGTATCAAATTTATTTTATTTTGGGATGATATTCTACATGTTTCAGGTACTGCCGACTGCTTGCTAGCAAGCTAGCAAGCAGTCAGCAATATCTGTTTGACACATGTCTGTTGCTGTATGTACAGTCTTGAACTCCTGATGATGGACGGAACGACCGTCCGAAACACGTAGAGTGTCATTCCAAAATCAAATACATTTGATACATTGTTGCATCTTGTTGGTTTTACTTCAGAAATAATATTACGATGCATGGCCCTATGAACGTCATATTCGATAGTGTTCACAATATCTTTTACCCTGACCCACTTCTGAGCCAGGTGAACTGAATGTTTGTCTCGTATCCTGCGTAATTAGGATTAAACAGTCTGTTAGCCTCTCATTTATACATAAATACTCCAAGTACAATGCCTTGTGTAATGTTGTTCTTTTTTTAGAGTGAAGTGTTTTAACACTGCCGCTCGAACACATAGTGTTGAGACACAATTCGTCGGCAGCCCGCTACTATTCGCTGAACGTGTTTACGTCTATCTGCCTTGCATATCTTGTGGCCATTTCTCTCGGTCGGGAGGAAGAGGAGGAAACTCAGTATTTGGATTTCAGTCCTTCCAAACCTACAGTTCTTAGTGTAGAACTCAAATGAAATATGAAGCCAGCTGTCCGCAGTGAAGTGTGGTCTACCGAACACATACAGTGCACTGACACACATCGCGAGTAGGTCTCTAGAAATATCATCTCATCTATCCAGAACTCTCGTATAAATACCCGGTAAACGGGCTTTCTTCGCGATTTGCAGAAGCGAACGTCCTGCTTCAACGGGAAGGCAAATTGGTTGTGAAAGATTAAAATATTAACAGGAAACCTTACCACCTGTAACCAATCAACACTCAGGGAGCAGAACCCAAAGGATTAACACCGCTAATGTTAAAGGCTCATCGTATGGCACGATGATCGGTCACAGTCATTGATGTAATTCGGACATACCAAATTTCAGGGGGTGAGTGGTCAGCAGCACGCCCCGGCCGCGTTTTACCCCCGAGAAAGACCCGGTGACCATTGTACAGGAGGCTGGGTGGGCCGCAAGGTAGGTCTGGACGGGCGTAAAATCTCGTCCCCACCGGAATTAGATCCCGGACTGTCCAGCCCGTAGCTCAGTCATTATTCCGACTGAGCTACCCGTCCCACCTACAGTTCTTACTGTAGAACTCAAATGAAATTTGAAGCCAGGTGTCGGCAGTGAACTCTGGTGTACCGAACACATACCGTGCACTGACACACATCGCGAGTAGGTCTCTATAAATATCATCGCAACTATCTAGAACTCTCGTATAAATACCCGGTAAACAGGCTTTCTTTGCGATTTATTCTCCGGGAAAGCAAATTGGTTGTGAAAGAAATTAAAATATTAACAGGAAACCTTACCACCTGTAACCAATCAACACTCAGGTAGCAGAAATCAAAGGATTAACACCGCTAATGTTAAAGACTTATCGTATGGCACGATGATCGGTCACAGTCATTGATGTAAATCGGACATACCAAATTTCATCTAAAACCACTGAGATACAACGTGCAGATAGTCAGACGCACGTATTGATGTGGCCATCCATTTGCTCACATACACAAAACACTTGATAATTACGCTTCTGCTGCCCCGGTGCTACATTGCAACTGCTGACGTTTTGCGTCTTCACTCACCTGTAAAGCTGACATGCTGATTCCCTTGCTTTCGATAAGCTGTCAGCCACAACTGACTCCAGTGTTCAACAACACTGGTATTTAAATGTAAGACAATGAAGCTTGCTTTACGGATGATGTCGTATTGGTTTTCCGATGCTCGCTTGTTTCAAGGTAACTGCCAGGCGGGAGCTGAAAAGTGGTTTCCCCTCCATCACGTCACTCGCGGTTTCTTCCGTACTTTACTCTACAATAAATGTATACGCCAGTGAGCCGCTGCTTACAGAACATGATATTAATCAGAATTCCTAGTAATTGCCTATTTTGTGGGTTTGTAAAAATGGAAGAACAATAAATTGAAATTTAACAGTGTGCTTTCCTAGAAATAAACTCATAATGGCGAGTTTGTGCCTGTCTGCTGGCATCTTTAATATTCGAAAGAAAGAAAAAAACCTTGGTGAAAATTCATATTGGCCTTCTACATTAAAAGCTATCCCGAGAGTTTAATTTTGATATATATCGATCAGATAAAACTGCAACAAGAAAACTGAAATCTTGTTTAAAATTGAAATCTCACCAGGGCCTAGAATTTTATTGCCGCATTTGTAAAAAAAAATATGACATTAACTAAAGATTAAAGGTGATCTGAACACTGTGAAGACCAATTTAGGTTTACACAGAGGTACGCAGGACATCTACACTTGGCCAGGACACATTAGTTATAAACAGAATGATTTACTGTTCACGAGGATGAGGGAATGATGAGGGTCTTCGTAACCTTCAGGCTGAAGCTTGAACAGGCTTATTAAGCCTACCCGTGAAAAACATTGAAGGAAGAAGGAGAATAAAACAAATAAGATGTAGTGGCAACCTAAAATTTAAAAAAAAACGAGAAAACGAAGATTAGGAGTTTGGCGGAAACAAGGAAACACGTAGGAACACCGTAAAAGCAAGCGAATAAACAGAAATAACACAATAAAAACAAATTCAATAATCAAACAAGAAGAGGCTGAGAATGTCGACAATCAGAAGAAAAACAAGTAGACAAGAAGAAGAAGAAGAAGAAGAAGAAGAAGAAGGAAAACAGAGGACAAAAAAAGGAAACTAATGCAACAGGAACACTAGAATCATAAGAAGAAGACAGACTAACAAAAGAGTAAGAAGTCGAAGATTAAGGCATAAAGGACCGTAGGAAAGAAAATAGGAAATATACTTGGCACTTAAAGTTGAGGTGCGGTCGGATGTTTGCATCACGGAATGTACCGTTTAATCCGCTGGACTGGTACTTTTATTTTATTAAAGTTTACATTATTACATACATTAGAGGATATTACTGCTATTGATAGACCCTGTTATTATACTTCCTTAAAGAAGTTGTTATTTCAATGTCTATCTTGTGTTTGTGTGAAAATTATTAGTCACATATAACCTCAAAGTTTCATCTTGTAGACATTTTATGCAATTTCTTACATAGAAACAGTATCGTCTTTACAGTTTCTGTGTATATCTGCAATGTACGTAGCTAATGCCAAACATGTTATTCCCAAATATAATTTAAAACATTAAACATCATGACCGCACGTTCTTATTGTTCTTAATTAGGCATCACGTAAATCACACCAGGAAAAATGAATGACTGCACAGAAAAGTGACGTAGCAAGGAGGACAATACTTAATTTTATATTTCCTCTTCCCGCAGCAAACATACATGTACATAATTATTTCTCTCGTCTCACTATGATCTAAATTTATGGTAAATGCACGATTTTTGAAAAATGTGTCTTGGTGTTAAAAGTTTCTTTCGATTATCTGTAACACCTTTTTTCCATCAGCTTTTCTCAAATCAAGGGGGATTTATTGAGAAATGTGAATTAACATTGCACTTATTGTAAAGTATATAATATTTTCTTTCGATTTAAAAACGATTTACATCGTTCACCGATTTTTGCAAACCCCCCCCCCCCCCAATTTAAATTTCACCAAATTTTTTCCTGTGGTGGGGGTTTTGTTTTTGTTTAAAGATGGGATAAAGGGGGGGGGGG
>Ga0123352_10013607_pt1 | contig 12916 bp, 9 predicted proteins | sample TergutLab28metaG_FD_89700 | JGI IMG/M metagenome (GOLD analysis project Ga0123352, IMG submission 89700) | Labiotermes labralis P1 segment gut microbial communities from Petit-Saut dam, French Guiana - Lab288 P1 | ecosystem: Host-associated > Arthropoda: Insects > Digestive system > Gut ... | reverse complement strand
CTGTCCCTACCCTTCATTTTTTTTGCAGCAGTTTGAAAACTTCTGGGGGTTAAAACCCCCCCTCTCCCTTTCCTTTCACCCAACAAATCCCCAGCCCACACTACTCCCCCCCCCCCCCCCCACTTTCAAATTCCCTGCACCAGCTTTCTTAGGCCGACCTATTCCGTTTTCCGATACTCCCACAACTGTCAGTCTGTCTTTGAGTGGAATATCCAGTTCTGGGCTGGAGTAGACGTTACCTACGTATATTGCATAGACACTACCAAGAATTTCTTCTTATAGACTGAAGCCAACTTTGCTTCCATGTCCTAAACTTCACTCCCATTTAGCTCTGTTTCCTTGCCACACTATGTTGTCGTGTTCCAAACATAACCTAGGTTTGGATTCAACTAAAATAAAACGTCTTTACTCCGAATCTTGTCCTCTTGACATCTATGAATTGTACAGTACCTACGTTCCCTTTTCACAAGATACGGCTGTCATCCAATCCAAATTCTGGGCGGGCCTGTACACTTCACTGAACTTTCTGTTTACGTAACGTAACATTTAATCCACTTTACACCCTTCCATACGCAGTACTACTCCAAATACACACTACCGCGGAATGGCCAACATGCGCGAGGTAAGTAACAGTTGTTATCCGTGCTTGGTGGAGGGAGTTTACCGACAGTCGCCGGAAGTAGCGTTCGTAGTGCTGCAGTGTACGCAATCGAGTGACGAAGAAAGTGCCCACAAAATATCCGTAAACCCTGTTGCACGCGGGTTGCCTGCGAGCACAACATTATGTTGCCAATGGATACATGTGAAGTGACAAAAAGTGTCTTAGACCTTTTCCTGGCAAAGCCGAACTAGAACGCCCAAGCAATTTCGAAAACTTATAAGCAGTTTACTTGTGGAGTCGTATGTTACATCAGTAAGTCATTTAGTAAAAATTTTCAAAAAATCGCGACAACCTGGCCTTAGTTGGAATTGAATTTCTTACAAATTTTTCCTCTCATTATCCATCTATTTGTATTGCATATGATGTATATAAAAATACACAAAAAATAAACAAGTGTTTATACATTCTTAATTTTGTGTATTCAATTTCATGTTGCCCTCATGCGTACCACATATCCCCGATGCTGCCCGCAACGCGTGAAAGGTTGAGCAGGTCTAATATAGAGGAAGCCAGAGAAAACCCACAATGGAAGCTTGTGATGACATGAAAGCCACTAATATTATTCTCCACATAATGGAGAAATTTCAGAAGTACATATTCTTTGTATGGAATAATTTTAGGGACGCCAAGTGTCATAAACAAGGATTTCCTTGGCTATTATGAGCTGATTTTCGGTTTTCAAATAACCCCCTGCAAAAGAATTGTCTCAATAAAAAATTCTTATTTTTTGATAAGTAACATCCTTCCACTTCCAAAGTCTTGATAATTTAAGCAAAACTCTGAAGTTATTGTGTAGCGTATCTCTTCATCTCGTTTACGAGGCCAATGAGTTCCTCTGTGGCAAAGAGCTTAAGTAATTCCAGTGAATCATTTACAGTTACATTGATGCCTGGCTGCCTCACTTACCCATCACAGATTTATGAAATTTGGCCTAGCAATTGTTTGTGAAGGTGTATCAGTATTTCCTGCATCATAATCATAATCATCACCGCCACCACCACTACCTGTTTCTTCCAGGTCACTGTTTCATTTATCTCTTACTTGTATAACAACATTGTCCTCATTTTTGTCTCTTCAATACAGCTAAAATTGCATTTAAATCGGCTGGCAATATGTCAAGAACACAACAGCATTTTCTGTATAGTTAAGTACTTGCAATTTGCATTCTTTCACTAAAGGCAGCTCATCTCTGATCACAATAAGCAGAAAGTGTAATCTCTGAATCTATTGCTGGTTATATAGAGGACCAAGATACTGATGTGTGACACTGGCTGTATATGCACACACCAACATCTAATATAAACACAGATAGCCAGCTACAGAAGTCACAAATATACAGAAACCTACATAAAAACATGTACCTGGCTTTTTTTTTTTTAATTAAAACCAACAGTATGTATTTGTGGCTGCATGTTGTTGGTGTGCTGGTCTGACATGTACACACTGCTTGCACAACAGCTTTTATTGTTTCACTGACCAATGATGAAATAACATTTTAATATATCTGAATATTTTTATGGAATTGATTGTTACAGCATTAATTTTAAGAATGTATGTAACTTGACAAGGTACAAATGTAAAACTCCCTGATAATGACATCTAAATGTCAAAACATGTAGGAGTATATATTATATGAATATATACTGATGTGATTATATTGTTGTGATATGTAATTGTGCATTGGTTGGTTGTAACAAAAACAATAAAAATGCCTGGTACAGGCATTAAAATAAATATGTACCCACCATTCAAGATTTTATATATTGGATATAGATGCAGAAATATCCACAACAAAATAATCTGGATATATAGATACACAAATATTGTGATTTCACTTGATATTTAGGCATTAAATCATTGACATATACAGTGGTTGTATAGATTCCAACACACACACACCTAATACCATGTCTGCAGGTATGCCTATATAATGACAAGTTGCAATGGTGCAATAGAATCCTACAGATCAATATCTGAAATTGGCTATACAATTGAGTAAATAGGAACTTCAAACACTGGCTCTATCAGCATAAAAATACAGATGTTTTAGATTGCCTACTACTGATGCCTATATAGCGCATTCATACGTGGGCTATACTGACACCAAAATCACCGACATTTTGCACTGGTTATATGTACTTTACTAATAGTGTCTTACAGAAAGGTATACAACAGAATCAGTATTATATCTATTTGTATGAAAATAAATTTTATTTTTATCTAAAATCTGACTTTAATACAACCTGATGAACATAACAGAAGTTATAAGGTTCAGCTGTTTCATTTACAACACAAAATTTAATCCTTGCAATAAGACCAATTACATTTTCATACAAAAGTATAAAGCCATTAGATTTATAATGTTCCGTACCATGAAGTAACTATATCAGAAATTATCAAGATTTTTGCATGTAATTTTGTCTTTTCAATCCACATGGAAGCAAATTTAAAAGTAGAGGTTTTTATTCTTTCATTATATGTAAGGATATAAATGCATGGAATAAGAATGCTGGTGCATACCTTCAATTTTGTTCAAATATTTTTTTACTCTGAGGAATACACATAGAGTGACACTCAAAATATGCATTGAAAATATAAGCCAATCGTCATGTAAACTGTAAGGAAAAATTATGTGATCTAAAGCTAAACTAAAATGACTGGAAAACTTTGTGTGACATATTCCAGTATAAAACTTCAGGAAAATCCATTCAGTGACTCTCAAGCATACAGACAGACAGGAGAGAATGATGCATGAAAAGGCACATTGGTTTAGTTGACAGTGGATATTTATACAGTACTTTTGGTGACCTTTTTATGACACAAATGCACTTTGCAAATTCACTGCAAGTCAACACTTTCTGCTTAACAGAAAAATGCCTCACAAGCACTGACCTTGTGTATATGAGAAACAACAAACAAGTGAGTGAGAATCTCAGGTTGCAGCATAGATAATATGGCATAACTGTTAGCAGTCTTATATTGCCTAAGGAATCTCATATTCTCTTATGATCAGAAAACTGATTAAAGATATGATATATAAGAGAATGTACTACTGTAATGATTAATTTTTAAAATGTAACTTCATTTTCTTTAGGGATATTTAAACACAATAGAGTGAATGCACCAGAATTGTTATGCTGTGCACATATTTCCTTCTTGTAACACACTGCATAAATCAGCATATTATCGGCATGACAGGGAAATTATCAAAGTTGGATGGATGGGGCACAAGAAAGATCGTGCTGTATCCCCAAAACACCAGTCCACTTGCCTGCGTATATGGGGAACAATGTCATACAATGTCTGTGAGACAGGAATAGATTTAGTTAAGGTGTAATCCTCATGGGCAGAGTTACTCTCCAATCCCACCTTCATGCACTTCACACCTTCTTGTTGTGTGCCCATAATACTCCATCCATGGACACTTCTCACTTTTTACCCCATTTAGAACTGCCTAGCATAACTACTATTATTGTCACAAATTGAGATAACTTCTGGCACATGGATTTCAGGTCTCTGAAGACAGGTTTTGTACAGCCTCTCACAAACTATTTGGCACAATATAGATAAAGAGATTCTTTGGCATAAATGTCACTGAGTCCTCTGTACTTGACAGTCAGGTGACTCCACTTTACAGTAAGTTTGAGTAGAACACTGTGATGTCCTGCTATCTGATTTTAGATTTGTCACTTTGGGGTTCCAAGTAAATTGGAGTGACATTCGATGGCTTGTACTTCCTGAAACATGACATAGTGATTAGGAAGAGAAGAAGACACTACAGAAGACAACAGATAATTGGAACAACACTGAAAAAGTTATAATTAGTTCTTAGTTCTACAGTACATTATCACCAGCACCAAGAGAATGACAGACACTGTTTACGAGTTTCCCATTACAGAAGTCTTTATTTTAAATGTCAGGCAGTCCAAGGGGAGGAGAGTGCCCTACACAGAAGAGGGAGGTGTTATGATCCTTCACAACTTTGGTAATTATTAACCAGTTGTAACATCCCAGAAGAGTTGTAAATTCAGAAACACTGGCGTAAGAACCTCAAATCTCATGCACATTGAGGGTGTCTGTTTGCAGCGTACAGAGGGAAATATTTGGACACAAGAGAGAGGAAGTGGCAGGAAGATGAAGAAAATGATATAATTTGGAGTTTCATAGTTTGACTCTTCACCATATTTTTTAATTATTACAACAAAGAGGATGAAAAGCATGTGTATAGCACACCTACTTCCGTGAAGAGGGCAATACTTTTAAAACTTAAAGAGCTGAAACTACTAGGGAAATCTCAGCGCAGATGGGAGAATTATATTAAGGAGGCTGTTATTGAAATATGTATGATGTTTTGGACTGGATTTATCTGCGTCAGGATATGGGGAAGTGATATGCCCTTGTAAATATGGTAATGGTTCATATTATTGCATAAAAAGCAGGAAATTTCTTGGCAAGTTCAGTTACTGTTAATTTCACAAGAAGAACTGTGCTCTAATAGAATTGAACTACTGAAATGAAATAAAGAGCTTAGATATATGATTACTGTCTCATAGCTTGGCATATTTACTGCTTATTTCTCTTGTAGGTAACAGAAAATTAAACAAAACACACTTTGTTATGGGAATAAATATGTACATATCTGTAATTTCTCTTCTATGTAAATACAGTGTTTTATCTTTATAAACTTCTCTTTGTGATTATTTGAATTCCCTTGATAATGGTCCAGGAAAGCCAAAATGTATATATGAGACTAACTAGAGACAATTATGAGTTTCTCCTTACACAAGGTGTATGCTCCTTGTTTTAATTTACGTAGTAAATACTTACATTAAGTACAATGAACTATCTGTTCATTGTTTATTTAATTAATTGTTTGTTTGTTTGTTCAGTGAAGCTGTGAGTAAACAGGCTATGCACCACTGATGGTTTGGACAGTAGTGAATAATGAACTAAGCAGTTACGGCCTAATTCAAACTACTGGTCCCGTGTGAAAAAAATTAAAATAACTATGAAAACTTTCAGTCAGTACAGATGGCGTATCAGCCAAGATCCGACCTGGACACCTCCCAAATACAATCAGAATCATTAGGTCTTGACACAACTTGCATAGAACATTAAGAATAAAGTAATACAATGAAGTAAGAAGAAAAAGTGGCACAGATTGTGAGATATTACATATGTTAGAGGAAAACAGAAAATGCCAAGGATCTGAGGCAGCGTCTGTTCATCCTTCTGGAATAGGCAGGTTGGAGACAAGGTAAAGTACTCAGGAACTGAAGATGACAACCAGAACTACATGTCACCTGTAGCAGCAGAAAGAAGTTGATATGTATCTGAGCTGAAGTTTATTTAAATAATATATATTCTGTTTCTAATTGACAGTAAACACAATGCAGCTTCACTGTGAAGGCCAAATACTGATTAACACAGTACAGGGAAATGATCCCTGTTTAATGTGAGAATCATACAAAACAATGGTACCTAAGAAAAGTCTGGGAAATGAGGGGGTGGTTATATAAGGGTCAGCATGGTTTTAGACAAGGTTACTCATGTGAAAGTCAGGTAGTTATGGTTTGTCAGGATATCGTAGATTCACTGGATGAGGGAGTCAGGACAGATGCAATAACAACAAATTTTTCAAACGCATTCGATTTAGTTCCACATGATAGGCTGCTTAAGAAAATCGCGGCAACCAGAGTAGATTTGAGGGTAGTTTTTGGGTAAAGAAATTTCTCTTAGGACGTTTGCAGAGGGTTTGAGTAGACAAGCAACTATCTGAGGAAGTCAGAGTAACCTCAGGAGTGCCATAAGGGAGCATATTAGGTCCTCTAATATTTCTAGCTTATGCTGATGATATTTGGAGAAACACTGAGTCTAATATATGGCTGTTCACAGATGATTGTATAATATACAGGAAAATAATGGATAGTAGTGACATTGATAAGTTATAGATGGACCTAAACAGGTTAGGGGAATGGGTGTTAGAAAATGAAATGAAGATAAATCCAGGCAAAAGTAAAGCAGTGAGCTTCACACAAGCTAGGGTGAAGTAATGAATAAGGTATTATTTTGGGGATCAATTATTCCTAGAGGCAGGTGGCTTTAAATATTTAGGAATTATTATTTGCAGTGATCTAAACTGGGCAGATCATGTCAATTTCACCCTACAAAAAACATGGAAGACTCTTCATTTCATAATTGGTATACTCAAACAATTCATAATGCATATACTCAAAAAGGGAAATAATAATAAAAATGTTTAGCATATATGGCAGTAGTGAGACTGATACTTGAGTGTGGAGTGGTGTGTTGGGACCCATACAGAGAAGGTCAGGTAAGCGCTTTAAATCGGGTGCAAAATAGAGCGGCTAAATTTGAAAATAATATAAATGAGTCCGGTTGGTAAACTTTGGCAGAGTAAAGATTGATAACCTGATTATGCACTCTTTTCAAGGCATACACTGGGGGATGAGCTTGGAAAGCAATAGGGAATAGACTTCTAAAACCATGCTATCTGCGTAGGGACAATCATAATCAGAAAATGAGGACTAGGAAACAAAGAACAGATCTTGGTAAATATTCCTTCATAAATAGGACCATTAAAAGCTGGAACCAATTACCTGCAAGCTTATTGTCTTTACCCTGTCAAGTAAACACGTTCAGAAAGAGGGTTAAGAATGTAGTTGAAAGTAAGGGAATTCAAATGGGGATTGAGTGTAAATAAGTGAAGTGATGTGAAGTGTAGTGATGTGGAGTGAATTGACGTGATTTATGTGAAGTTATTTTACTTCAAATCAAAGTGAAGTGGAGTTACAGTGAAGTTCTTGGGGATAAAAGTGCCATGTACATTAGGGTGACCTTATACTGAGAGTACTTGACACTATTGTGACTATTTCATTTAGGTATACCTTATACTGTGTTCGTTTTAACTTGTACTGTGGTTGTTTTAACTTGTTTTGTAATGTGTCAGTGTGTGCATATGTGGGTGTTTTGGTAACATGTATACTTGTATGTATTGTGTTTTTTATTGTTTATACTGTGTTTTTTGTATAGTTTTAGTTTTCTGTTTATTTATTGTTATTGGTTTTTTCTGTACTAGTGTAAGGACTACTGCCACCGAGTCACAACTCAATTGCAGTTTGTAGCAGCAGCAGTAGTAGTAGTAGTAGTAGTAGTAACAACATACACTCTTTGGAAAGTGCAACATTTTTTAATGTTTCAGCAGGTGGTACTCATTGCTGCACTTTACAGGATTAAGAAATGTATGAAAAATGGTATGTAATAACAACTTAAAAAAAAAAATTATAATTTTGTGCAGTGCTGCAGAAATCAACAATAGATAGAAATATTAATGCCATGATTTACTTACGCATACTCTGAGTTCGGAACTCCAATGACAAGCATTTCGTTGCCCTTCATGTGCAGCCTCCACATGCTTTTGTGGTAACCCCGGACATCTAGGTCCCAGATCTTGAAACACTGAAACAATTTGTGAAACAATATTCTGTCAGCATAAAACATACTGAAATTTCTGTATGATAATGCAGTTGTTGACATCATTACTGACTTTAGAGCATGAGGTCTACAGGGTAAACAATTTCCATATACCAAAAAAATTCTTGCCAATAAAACAAAATTTGTCAAAAATATGTGACCTCAAAACCTGAAGAAGTTATAACAAGGCCACCGGGTGTCTACTTACTTAACAGTGAAGGACATGCTCTGAAGACAGTCACAGTTATACTAAAGTACTGAAATGGCAGAATAGCAATACAGTACATATAGACTCTCAATGGTCATGACTGACACCAAAACCCATCACAAACACTGGAGTACTTTTTCAATATAAAATGTTTATTTGGTACCCAAAACAAAATCCAACAATAAAAATGAAAATTTACCCCAGGAAATATAAAAGCACAAAAGTATATTTTTAACAAAATAAAAATAATTTTGGAAGTAAAAGAAACATTAAAACTGCAGTCCAAATTATTATTCTGAATTCCTACAGTCTGGTCCAAATTAATTTTCAAGGAAATCTCTAGTCTTTGAGTTTCAAAAGGAGAAATTATATGACAGGAGCTTAGAAGAAACTGATATAAAACTTCCTAAAATAGTGTGTTGATTTGACCTCAACTCTGGACCTGGTACAGGAAAGAGCGCTGTAAAGTTCAACTTGACATCTGACTGGAATGGTTAAATGGCTGAAGAAGAGCCTTGTTCCATAAAAGAAGAAAGTAATAATTCTCAGATAGTGAAAAACAGGACTTGACTGATACGAAAGTGATCTGTGCAATAGCAGGAGAGTGAGGAAAAGCTGATTTGTTGCCCAAAGAGTCTGATTCTGATCTATCAAAACCAGTCACAAAATTAAAATACCATTTATTTTCTGTTGTGCCTCCAACAAAATATGCTAACATAATTACCTTGGCTACTTGCAACCATGTCATAAAGTCCTTTGGTTCCTCCATTTGGATAAACATAATTATGATTTCATCCTGAAATAGAAGACAAAAAATGCACGTACCTATTTAAGTCATTTTTCAAACTAAGATGATAATCTTCCGAAATGTGACACTGTGTAGCTTGGTAGATAACTGTGACTGTCTTGGAGGAACCTGTAATTTCTACATTCACCTTGAAAATGGGTGCAAGCAGTTCCTTAGAAACCCTCATAATAATCTACCACTTTGCACAGTGTCTTATTGCAAAAAAATACAATATTATTCTGATTATTGTTAAGAACCTCAAATTACATATGACTTTCATACTGTTTGTTGTGACAGATTTTGTAACTCAAATTACATAGTTGTTATCATACGGTTCATCATCCCCGTTGTGTTCATGTACAACCTAAATATGGCTATTACCAAGAGCCGAAACGTGTAGTTGTACCTTAGGTAGTAAATGTAAATACACCTCTACCATAAAATAAAATAAAATTGTGTTAGACAGTAACATACACTCCACTCTAATTAGTACATAGTTGTTAACTGTGTCAATGAACTGCAAACAAGAAATATACCTGTTTATGGTATAATGAAGATACATACATGTGATTTTGACAATCAGTGAGACTTATCTAAGCGTTCTCCGATAATAAGATAAGAATATAATGTCTCAACACATCACAGAAAAATATTTAGTTGTGCTCTGAACACTGAGATGGTGACAATCACCTTCATATCTGGTATGAAGTTTTCCTCACATGGTGATTTGCTATGATCCAGAACAAGGGCTCTCTTGATCATGTCCACAATTAACTCCTCATAATTATATTTCTTCAAACTGAAAAAAATATATAATAGAAATTAATGTATATTTATCGAACGTCACAATCAGCACAACGCAATGCAAAATATTTAGGTATAAGTGCATCATGTGGCCTACGGGCCGGAAAAATGAATATTTTACATCAAACATTTGATTTTCAATGTTGAACATATTTTAAATTATTGAGCCAAATGAAATAAAATTCAAGAATTGTGATTTTTTTAAAGTTAATATTCCTATTAGGGGTGGACAATGTGATTACTTGCCCTGTGTGCCAAAAAATCTAGCTACACCACTGCATGTAAGTCATCCAAAGTCTGGGGAATGCTCACCAGCTTGATCGTCTGTTACCTCATACTGCGTTGTAAGATCTGCAAACTTTTGTACAAGGCACAGCCTCTACTAACGGAACTTTTGTTTTCTGGTTTCAATGAGTGTTCCATTGTTCTGCAAGTTATTATATCGTCTTACCTGTTCACATTTTTTAGTTTCACGTGTGGCAGCGTGTTAAAAGAATGTTTCTTAAAGTAGACATCTTGGAAGTATGAATTCATGTTCAGACCCGAAGCACCAAAATGGTACGTTCGAGAGATGTCCGGAATGATGCACTCCCTGCCTTTACGAACTTCAGGCAACCGCATCCACATGTCCCAGTCCCACAACTGGAAATAGAGACACCTACACTGTAGGCTGTCACAATATCGTCATTATCGTAAATGTAAAAGCTAAAGGTCACCCTACAACTTTAGATGAAGGCACGGAGGGGAGGTAGAGCTATAGCTCTAACCATACACAAACTTGGTGCTAGAAAAGGATAAGTGGCCAATGCCATGTACTGGCCAATTGTCTCTGGGAAAAAGACCCAGTACCATTGTACAGGAGGTTGAGTGAGCCTTGGGACCAGTCTGAACAGGCACAGAAAATTTTGCTCACACTGGTTTTTGAACCCTGGACCCTCAAGTATGCAGCGAGTCACTATACTGACTTGCTATCCTGGCCTCATATCTCAAGTGTAGGCTGTAATAATCTGACCCTCTCTTTCTTGTTTGGAAAGAGAGGGTCAGATTATTCAACTTTGAATGATTAGAGGACTGATATCAGCAATCAATGGGCAGACACATTATTAAGAGTGGAGAAGAAATGTCTGTTGGGAAATCTCTTATTATTTGAAGGATCAGGAGATAGGGGGACAACACTGAAACAGATGTTGGACAAATAAATTGTGAGAACATAATGTGTTGAATGTATTGTGTCTGTTGCAATAGCATCAATATAATTTCACAATTTACTTTTTACACTAATACTGCTGAATGAAGCTGATACATACATCAACTGTCATTGCACATATCTCAAAAGATTTTATAGTAGGTCTACTGTTATATTCTGACATGTACTAATTTATATACCATGTTAATTAGACAAGTGTATTTATCTACTGGAACGTTATATATATATATATATATATAATGTAACAGCCCCCATTGGGCCAGAGCTTCTTCATTAATGAGGTTTCTAGATCACACAGAACAACACACCACAGTCGGTAGGACTCCCATGGACGAGTGATCAGCTCACTGCAGAGACCTCTACTTGACAACATCTAACACTCACATTAGACAGACATCCATGCCCCAGGTGGGATTTGAAGGCACAATCTCAGCTGGCAAGTGGCCGCAGACCTACACCTTAGACCACACAATCACTGCGACCGCTTGTATACATATTACCCCACCTCCACCCTCAAATCAGAACAACAGATGTTTCAAAGATTTAAGCTTTTATTATGATGACTATAAATGCTACCTTTGTCTGCAATGTGACAGCATGCAGTCTGGTAGAAAATTACTGATGTTTCAGTGGAATGACTCTTACTGCTGCCCATTAAGTTGAAGGCAAAAACATTTCTCCGGATTTCTACCAGACTATACGGCATCACATGTGGGGAGAAAGTAATGTTCAGAAATATTTTTGACACTGACCTTCTCAGGAGTCGGCCATTTACTTTCAAGTTCAACTTTATATAAGGACCTTTTAAGAATCCACCCCAGTCCTGGCATGGTTTCCACCCGGTACAATAAACTCGGATCACTGCTAGTATGTTCATAGCCCTGGTCATTCCAAGCAGAGATGCAGTACAGCGTCTCATCCTCCTCGAGTAATCGCCGGGTCTGGCTGAAATAACTTCAATGTACACCATTACATAAACATCAATTTGTACATAGATCCATGTTCTAAAAGTGTGGTTCCTTAGATTACAGTGATTAACTTCAGAAGACAAAGTCCTTCTGCAGAGGCCAACATTCTCAACTTGTCATGAAACATAAATTTATGTGGCACTTGCATTTACTTTACCATGTTCAAATCTGAAAATGTAGGTTCTTGGGGGTTCCCTGACAAAGCAGATACCAAAGTTTCAATAAGGACTATGCACAACACAGTTATTTAATTGGTTAACAAAGATTTCATGAAATTTACAGTAATATATTGAGTTATTTCAAACGCACTTCACCAACACCAAGAAATGTTAAAGTTCTCACCTGAAAAAGTCTGGTGACACATCCAAATCTTCTTCCACAATAATCGCATACTTAGCATCAGGAAATATGTTGAACGTTGCAGTCAGTGATGCTTTGTAGTGTTGAGATATTCGGGCATTCTTTACTCCTATTGGGGTGTGCTGAATGCCTCTCAGTCCAAACAGCTTTGTCACTTCGAGAGGCTCCTCAAAGTAGCCATCAATAAAGACTGTTATCATCTCTGGACTTGCTCCGTGTGCAGAGAGAAGTGACCGTAGCATTCTGCAGAGATACCAGCATAGCAAAGTGTTTACAGGTGTGATGCTGTCACAGACATGCAGTGGAAAGAGTGAATATAGAAACTTAAAAGATGAAAGGACAGTTGTGTAAAATTGCCGAATATTTATTTTTCAATTCTGCAAATAACCCTGTAAAAACCAGACATCACTTTATGTACCACCAAGTT
>Ga0123352_10013600_pt1 | contig 12920 bp, 7 predicted proteins | sample TergutLab28metaG_FD_89700 | JGI IMG/M metagenome (GOLD analysis project Ga0123352, IMG submission 89700) | Labiotermes labralis P1 segment gut microbial communities from Petit-Saut dam, French Guiana - Lab288 P1 | ecosystem: Host-associated > Arthropoda: Insects > Digestive system > Gut ... | reverse complement strand
TGTGAGTGTGTGTGTGAGTGTGTGTGTGTGTGTATATGTGTGTGTGTGAGAGAGTGTGTGTGTGTATATATGTATGTGTGTGTGTGTATGTGTGTGTGAGTGAGTGTGTGTGTATATGTGTGTGTGTGAGTGTGAGTGTGTGTGTATATGTGTGTGTGTGTGAGAGTGTGTGTGTATATGTGTGTGTGTGAGTGTGTGTGTGTGTGTATATATGTGTGTGTGAGTGTGAGTGTGCGTGTATATGTGTGTGTGTGTATGCTAACTCAACCTCATAATTAAATTCTGTTATTTTTATTAATTTGCTGATACAACAGCCAAAAGCTCAATTACAGTAGGAAAATAAGAGAGAATAAATGAAATTAATAACCACAAACATAAACACGTTGAAAATAATAATACAAACACAACAGATTTTTCTACCTATAATTAGCATATTTTATATAAGAATTTGTTAAGCAAAACATACTTTCCACTTAATATACCAACATTCCTCCTGATGGCATTATCCGCTGATGCGCATCTAGTGGAAGGACAGTTGCGACGTTTGAGATGAACATTACACAAAGTACAATAAATATTTCGATTTGACACACGAAGACCTGTTTTCCCACAGGAGTAGCTGAAAATTTTGAACCACTTTAGACCTAATTAAAAAAGGTGCGTCTCCCAGAATAAGGCACTAGTATACTATTGGAGCAGTAACAGATTGATGGTCATCCATTCATAAAAGAATACTCATATCCAAAATACAGTTGTGTACTTATTCCAATATGACAATAGTTCGGAAATATTTGAATGCATGGGTTGTTGACACTTAAGAATGAGAGTTATGAGTGGCGTTTTTAATAACAACAATAACGTGTGTATAAATTACCATTCTATATTCTAAAATAATCTTTGTGCGGAAGTCGGGGTTCCGTAGAACACCATTTGGGGAAGTCTGTTCTTGACCAAACTCCTGTTAACACTCAAAATCTTTCTTATATCTTGAGTGTTTTCGTGTTTGACACAAATTAACATCAACGTACACCAGAATACGAAGTAAAATAATGCGTTATTGTCTGAAATAATAGTTATTTTAAAACATCCCCTGTGTTACATTCAACCACAAGAAAAGTTTACAGGAAATCTGGTGATGTGATTCAGACGATTCAGGAGTTCCTTCTCTCACCGAATTTTGAGTGTCATCGTTTGTCGGCAAGGCAGAGGCAGATGTGTTAAACTCGCCTTTAAAGGGTGTTGTTCAGAAGCAGCTGCGAGGAATTTAACGGGGAATTATTACTGTCACCACTGGCAGAATATCTACAAATAACAAGCTCAAAGGGGAAAGAACAGACCTGTACCTCATACACACTAGCCCAGGTAATTGGCCTTCTACAGGCCTCCCGCTAAGTGGATAAGCTGTCAGGTCCCGAACATTTAATGCATCAGATTCCACGAGAATTTTCTAGCCTCTGTGGCAATGACTTCCATCGGTCCTAATTTCATTTCACTATTAAAATAAAATTCATAATTGAAATTGAAGTATATCCGAATCAAACAGTCCATACAGGCCGCAGTTGTTCAGTACGTGCACTGTGCCCTTGTCTACCGTCTTACCAGCTGTTGTCACTGGTGAAATATATTGTTCCTAATCCTCTCCGACCAAATGAAGGGACAGAAATCTACGTTAAAACTGCCCAGTGTCTTCAAGTTCAAAAAACGTGATAAAATTTCCAAACAGTCATTGTTTCACCTATTCACCCCACATTAACCAACAAATCAAGCAACCAACCAACGAACAATTTAGTCGTGGTTTCAGGGATCTGCCGCAATGTGAATAAGATCTTCTCTCGTCTGGGAAATTACACAGCGTATATGTTGTCCCGAAACGTCGGTGACTAACTACCTATCAACGACGTGTCACGTCCCAGAAGAGCGAAGGTTGTATAACCAGGCAAACAGCATCTGAATTAATGGGCCGAACAGAATAAGCAGGGCTACTAATATACTAATTTATTCCCTTACTATTTTATTCTCACTCTGAAACGTAAGAGACCAGTTAAGTAATCAGCAGTCCGGGGTTTAATTCCTGCCAGAAACAGGGGCTGCTTTCTTCGATGTCAAAACCAGGCCGGCTCCTGACCCTATCCAACGGGTTCAGTTTATGGAATTTCTTTTCACTTATTGCAGTCACCTCCACTTGGCGCTAGGAAGTCACCTCCACGTTACTAGTTCATTCATTATTAAGATAACGAGCTTAGTGTGCGGTGATGGTGACGTTTAAAATAAACTGTATTCACTCCTAAGTGTTCACGTGTGTAATTTATGAACTTACTTAAATCTCGCAGTCCGAGAAAATCAACAAGACAAGCTGACCGTCATTTATGCATGCTACATTCAACAGTGCAGATAGTTCTTGCCCTTGAATTTTAGAGCTATCACACGTCAGTTGCTTGTAAGAGGCGAAGAAAACGACATTCGCTGCACATTTTAATGTGACATTAGTTCGAAACTTGAAGGCAACACGCAATTTTATGGCCAGAAATTTTGTCAGTGACATACAACTTTCCTTGTGTCCAAGTATGTTAATCGACACACTGTTGGTATCTGGGGGAGCAACAGTCCACCTTGAATGACTGAAAACATAAGGGAGAGCACCAAGTTTGATGTCTTTTGTGCTCTTCCCAAATAAAACAGTCTGTTCGGTCCTCCTTTACTTCCGAACGCATTTACTGTGACTAATGAAGCGTTCCGAGATGTTATGGAGTAATTACTGACGATGATTTTAGAAGAAAAGGGTCCTAGGGACATGTTATTCCGGCAAGACGGTGGCAATAACTCTGCATTTTCACGTTGCATTTCTTGCAGGGTATATTGGATCGAAAGTTTACATACAAGTGGACTGGCACAGGTTGTCCTATCACATGGCTACCTACTTCTTCTAACATTACACCACTCTATTTATTCTTCTAGGGGCATTTAAAAACGTTGTTTGATTTCAACCACTGCCAACCACTTTGCCGGATTGCTGGGCTGTTGCGGTCTACAGCGGCTGTAATTGCACGAGCAATGTTTGTAGATGTGCGAACTGAACTTTAATTCAGACATATGTGCCTGGTTACGTGTGATTCTTCACTGAATACCTGTAAATTGATAAGCGTGTACCCCAAAAACTTGATAATATATTCTACCAATATAACCTTACTACTCATTCCTATGCCTCTTACTGCCGGAGTAATGTTATGTTAAAATCATCTGAATTTCACACACTAAGTCGGTAGGAGATCCTGCAACAGACGGCTGCACTGACACCGGACTTTATGTTTCTCTGCTGTACATTGCCGTCTATAATTTTTCAGAAATATGGCGAGGCACCGAAATAATCAGTTACCATTAGTAAACAACTTTCAGTTTTAATGTACCAAGGTAGCTTACATTATTAATTGCCAGTATCGTGATACACCTTGACAGTTACAGCGGACAAATATGTTAACTTTATTTCTCAGCAAATATATCTGGGCTGCGGAATGGACATTTAACACTATCATCCATCTTATGTCTCGGCAGCACTTTTGAGAAAGATGCAGCAATGAGCGAAATTCTTGGCCGGTCATGTCTATATCTGAGCCTCGCTACTCGTACGTTGCCAGGATGTGATGAATTCATCGTGTTTTCGTAAGGTGAAAATATAGCTTGCATTGGTTATTGTTCATTCCCGCCACTATCCATAATACCGGGAGTTATTAATAAAGTGGTGTCTAGTGATATCAGCTAATTCTTCGGGTATCTTGCTATTCTGCCGGAAAAATGATCAATTTCAGCATGTTGTACTAAAACGTGAAGTTAGCTGGTATTAGTGTCCATCTATTCAGGTGTCTCGCTCTTTTGTCGGGTTATAATGTCACACGTAGGTGGATGGTGACAGTAACTGCTTTTTTCCGTAGACTGCCTATTGTACTGGAAAATAATAATGTTTAATTGTCGAAAAATGGTGGCTGGTAATGTTAGCTGTCTGTTGTGACATCGTCCCACACTACTGGGAAAAAGAGAAGGCTACATGTTGCACTAAGGTGAAAAATTTTAATAATTGAACTGCGCTTGTGCATAATGCATAACGGATATGACAGGTATGAGCCAAGGGTGTTGTGTCGTGTTGCGCGCGAATTACGTGAAAAGTGGCGAGTTTTGTAGTTTACGTAAGAACTGAAAGAGCTTCTGTTGAACTTCAAGGGCCATTGGAGACTATATTACTGCTTGTATTTTCACGCAGGTTCCGTGAAAGATTATATAAATTCCTGTGAAATGATCCATCCGAGAACACGAAGTACATTGCAAAAATGTTATTTGTAGTAAACACCACCTTAAATGCCCCTGGTAACTTGTATCAGTGCCTGGTGCAAGAGGAAAAGTAAAGATTCGGTTCACCCTATAATCTGCCATGAAGACACAGAGGGGAGTAGAAGTATAGCTGTACTCTTTCTTTCCCTCGGCGCTAGATGGGGTGGGTGGTTAACGCCACGCCCCGGCCTCTTTATCTCCGGGAATGACCGGATACCCATTGCATAGGAGGCTGGGTAGGTCCCAAGGCCGGTCTGGACGATTGCGAAAAATGCCGAATCCCCTACCGGGATTCGATTCCCGGACCGTCCAGCTCTGGTTCAAAAGTACGGCCAATATTAAGGACTGTAGGTAAAGTTATTTACAAATTTAATTAATTAATTTACCACAACATGAAGATTTGTTATATCTGTGCGGGAATATATTATTGGAGGGGAATTGTTCACTTCAAACAAAATAAGCACTTCTGTCAAAGCTCACTGCTCAAAGACATAAGAAAACGTTTCCTTTCATTAATTTCAGATGTGACTGTTGTGTATAAAACAGGCATTAAATCACAGCTTCTTTTAAATTTATTTATATCCAGTGATTTCTAAAGGTTCTTTTAAAATGTTAGCAAAATAAATCAGCCTAGCTATACCGTGACAGCAGCCTAATAAAGTCACAGTGTACCCTGCCCTTACGTACACAAAAATATAACAGTTTTCGTTTAACAAACTAAAAGAGAGGAAATAACATAGGAGCGTAAATGAATTATCATAATCTTGCTCGGTGCCTCTCGTACATGGCAGAACACCAAGTGAATTTTATCCAGACAATTTTTTTACCGCCCCTTCTCTTTCCACTCCTCCCTTCCCCCCTTTCCAACCTCACCAACCCTTTTCCAAAAAGCCAAGTAATGAAGGATTTTCACTAATGAATGAGAGGCATCCCTACCTCGGAATGCAAACACAATTATACTATGCCTGGTACACTAGACGAGGAGATAGCACTGCCTCCCGCCATTTTGGTATGAGTGCACACACACAGCCTAGCACTTCTATCAGAGTGGATAAACCGCTTTATGGACATCATAGCTTCATGGCCTGAACTGAAGCAAAACCAGGTAGAGAGCGACGAGACACAGTGTATATACATATATAGCCTAAATGCTAATAAAAAGTGAAACGCGACGGGGAGGTGGTCTGAGCTAACTAGGAATGTAATTAGATGAGGATTCTGTTTGTCGCCGACTCCCGGCCAGTATAAATACATTAACATTGAGTGGAGTGGCAGAGTTATGTAGGTAAAGGGCTGGAAAGGGGTTTTATAAGAAGAGTAATAATTAAAAAGTAAATTATCCAAAGCGTTTAGACTATGTAGTGAGTTGGTTCATTAAAGTAAAAAATGCGAATGTTGTAACAGCCTGGAATATATAATTCACTGCAGTAGTAGTTCAATTCAGAATGGTGATCTCCGCTTTAGGTCATAGCGTTTGAAATAGACGAAGCGTGTAATTTTTCTGAATTTGCTTGAAAATGTCTAGAAAAGAGTCGAAAGATGTCGGGTTGTGTTACTTATAAACCACTTTGGCAAAAAAAATTGTTGTATACTTGCATTAACTGCAACCGGAAAATCTGTACTGTAATATTTCTGCTCGGCTTTTCATTGCATTTTAATTGTTTGGTCTTTTGCGATTTGAAGTACATTGCAAGTCATGGTGTTCCATAAAGAATTCCTAGAGTGAAAGTATCATTCTTCAAATCTCATATAAATTATATATACAAATGTTCTTTACAGTAGCAAAACTTACTACTCCAAATTATATCAACGTTTATGTTTATTACAGTCTAAGCTTGTAGTCTGGAATCATCTGGCTTAGAATAAGCCCAGGAGCGGGTTGTTGTAAATTCGGAAATGAAATCTCCATTACATAGAAGACTGCGACTTTCTTGACCAGCTAAGCAAATATGTTTTCAACGAAGACGTTGCTTTTTCGAGTAAGCAGATACAAAGCATATGCAGCGATTACGGACTTATTACTTTGTCAGACGTAAGTATGAGGATTCTAGTCGTGGCTGATGTTACAGTAGGGCAAAACTTGAAGTAAACCGATGCAAAGCACAACGCATGCAACTTATCACATACTCTTAGTTGGGTCTGCAAGAGTTGGACTGGAGCCACGACGGTAAAATTTCATGGCCCTTCTTCATGATTTACACAAGAGTCTGGAAGTAGAAATGCGATATAACAGTCATAATCATGACTGTGGAGAACTTTTAAGCTCTGTTGTTGCCACTTTCTTCGTAAAAATAACGTTATTATCAGTCTTTGTGGCTAAAAACCCCGAGCCGCGAAATGCGATATTCGGAAACGTACAGTCTTTAAACTAGCAACAGAGTTAGTTAGTTAGCTCGTTAGTTAGCTTTAAACTAGCACAGGAGTAACATTGCTTGGAACAACAGGACAGGCAACATACGTAACGTAAAACTGAGGGGCATTCGTGCCAACATTTATGACGTGGAAAAGCAGTACTTATTATAGAGCATGATTGTGATTTTTTGTAGTCTTAGGTATCCAGCATGCAGTACGCATGCTCCCTATTGTTTTGTCATTCGTGGTCTGTCTGGCTGTATCATATTTTTCGACGTTATCTCACAACTGTCACGAGTTTCGGGAGGGGGGGGGGGATTTACTGAATTCGAAAAGGTGTGCTTCCATTTTCTCTACAACTTTATTTGGAAAGTTTTTCAGTCTAAGAAGAATTCAAATATACTATCATAAAAGTATAAAGATCTTCATAAAATTAATCGTTATTATTGTCAGGTTTGAATGGCACTTGAATTTTCTCGGCAGATTATCGAAATATACTAAAAAACTCAATGAAAATCCGTCCGTTTCCATGCAGACAGACAGATGGACGGACAGACAGATATGACGAAGCTATTAGTTGCTTTTTGCAGTTTTGCGAACGCACCTAAGAGCGATTTGAAGATAACTGTCTTCTCCCTTGTGACGCAATGTTGTCTAGTAATACTTCAACATTATCTTGGAAATCTTTGCTGTCTGAAACTTACGGTAGAAGAAAATTTCTTCTTTCTGCCCAAAATTTGAGTCCAAAGCTTCTTCGCATAGGCCCGTTCGCCGTACTTCCGCCTGTGTAAGCCTCAACTCTCAGACAAGAAATAAAGATTTTGCCTTTTAGATTTGTAATATAACCGCAGGATGTAGGTGTTTTAACGTTACAGTTGACTTGTAGTTTGCATTGTGTTCGTCATCATGATCAACGTCACGGATTAAGCTTTTTTCCTTGTTCGGTTGCAAGGATCATTGCTGCAGCTTCAACATTGCTACCATACGTCCCTGGTGCCTGTTGTCATTTGGTTTATAACAGAAGACCTTCGGAATTCAATACTCAGGTGTTACTTCCAAGTGTCATAGCAACGTTGTCATTGTTTTATTTACAGCACTGATAACTGACGATGCATTTATTCTCTAATATTGCTCTAAAGGAACTCTTTTTTGCTGACTCCTTTCCGATCCACATGACGGCCGCTGTAGAAGGTCCCAGTAAGTTTTGATTTTGACACTTCCATATTAATGTGTGTTTTATAGTTCCACAGACCTGTTGGAATATTCTGATTTTGTGTTAAAATTGCTTCTTATCTTAAGAGTTGAGTTGCAAACTAATTGAAATTCAGCCCCTTTTCAAATATTGTGTAATGTTTATACTGTATTTTATACAGTATAAAGTTAAATCAAGAATGTAATAAGGCCTCTTACGCATACGAATATTTATCAGGAAGTACGACTATTTTGACAACGTAAATATGTATGAATAAAGCCTGTCGTCTTCAGATGTAGATCTAAATTCCGTACACATGAAAGGTTATTCGAATTTGATTTGTTACGTAATAGGTATTTATAGAATCGTCTACAGCGTTTACTAGGACTTGAACGTTGGAAATAACGTAGTCGTGAAATTTCCTTAACAGACCTGTCTGTTTATGGAGTGTAACCCCACAATTTGTCTAGCTTAATGCGACAGACGAACATGCCACGTGGTCTTGGGACAAAGAGGACCAGCGCAGCGCGTGTAACGTGGTTTGTTATTAGTGAGCTTTTGACAACTGTAAAGATCGCAGGGGTGGCTATTGTTGAAACCCCTACTCGAGTACCAACAATATGTGCACCTCGAGGGGCAGCCAGAGCTAATCCATACCCTATCCCTCCCTATCTGTAATTCTCATTGTAACAACAAGTTGTTCAAAATATGTATGGTTGGGGGTGTGGAAGGGAGGGGGCGTGAAGCGCTGTACAATATGAAAGAGAATTTTTGGCATTGTTGTGTAATCTTTTGACTTTATCAAATAACAAGGCTGTTAACCCCATTAAAGTTCTAGTGCAATCGACTTACATTGATTTCAAGGAGGTAAGGGGCATTTTCATTGTGAATCAACTTCTTGTAATTTCGTGTAGGCTATATTACACGTTTTATCATCTCTCTTTGATGTAAGCAGTACCGGCATATATAAATAAACACTCTTCAACGCAGATATGACCTAGATCCACTAGAATGGGTATAAAAAAAACTTTGGCTTAACTTCTTATCGTCTCTTACGGATTAGGCCCTATGATAAATCGCGACTCCGAATTAATTCTTAAAGTGTGAATCTGTTTTGTAGCCGAACATTTTGGTAAATTTGTTTCTTAAGTTTGCTTGCGTCAGTTACGGGCGGCTCATAGCCATACGTTATAACTCTAATCTGTCAACGTATGTTCAAGAAGCATTGGTGATATGTAGGAGGGGTTGTGTACAGAGAGAGATTTAAGTGAGGAAATGGGTTGAAGCAGACAATGGACGCTAGCAGTCCAGTGAGAAAGCAGTCGCTTACGAGAGTGATGTGAGGGAGTACAGTGAAGTGACTGTGTTATTTTACTAAAAATAATGATTTGGTTGTTTGACTGGATACAGCATAACATTTTTTGTGTCAAGAATAAAATGAATAAATGAAATATAAGTAAAAAGAAAATAACTAAAACTATATGTTATTCGGTGAACAACACCCGTCTCCCGAAAGAAGTTCTCCTACCAGACTGAGCACGTCGGGATATGCAAATTAAAAAGTGTGATCGTATACAGTTTGTTATTCGATAAGGCTGTTTGAAAAGGGGATCAGCCCGTCGAAAACGTAAACCTCACCTTAAAACACAACGCAATACATCAGAACACAAGACACCAAAACACAACAAAAACACATCAAAACACAACAAAACATAGCAAACTTCGCAACACCGCACATAAAACACAACACAATACAATACAGTAGAACACAGCGTATCAAAATAAAACACATAACAAAAAGACGCAGGGACGCTGTTATACGCCGATTATTCGTGTTACAAAACGTAATCATTAAAAAAGGTGGTATTTATTTCACCTCTTTCATTCGCCCGCAATAACAGTGCTGTAGAATTCAAGCATTCTTTGCTCGAAGCGTGAATTGTGGATCATACCCAAGCTACACATGTGGAATAAAGTAACTATATTTTCTGTGAGGTGGCTACATATTTACTTTTGAGCTACTTTGGATTAAATGGGGATGTCAGCTTGTTTCCAGCTTGTTTTCTAGGCCCACTTATATTCAGTAATGTCTCTGTGATCTGATGTTTATTGGACCGTGCATCATTGTGATAACTGAAGAATAGAAAAACCAACTAGATGCCACTTGCTATTTTATTGTACTTCTTATAGGCTCAACATGTTTCGGGCACTACTATTTCCATCATCTGGAGCTCGCCACTATGATGTTGATTACCGCATTGGTCGTTTCGTTCTTGGTTTGCTGTATGTTGGAGGTTAGGTGCAGTTAGGCTGGAGTAGTGTCCGGGTTGTACTTGAGCCTACAACCCGGACACTACTCCAGCCTAACCGCACCTAAACTCCAACATACAGCAAACCAAGAACGAAACGACCAATGCGGTAATCAACATCATAGTGGCGAGCTCCAGACGATGGACATAGTAGTGCCCGAAACATGTTGAGCCTATAAGAAGTACAATAAAATAGCAAGTGGCAGCTTGTTGGTTTTTTATTCTTCGGTCTTTGTGATGTTAGAACAGGATAGTTCAATATCGCTATTGCCAAAGCCACTCGTAAAGATACTCACAACACATCTCTTCATATCTTTGTATTATCTCCTCACAAATTTCAGTGACCGAATTCCAGGAGGTTTTACATTCAAAACTGTGTAAATACTCACTGCCTCCCATCAAAGCTATATTGTATATAATTTCTACATATAATGATATATATAGTCAATATTTTACATGAATATTTGTTCTAATAGTATCTGGCGACCTCTAACATCAACGAAGTTCTTCTTCAGTAATATACTGCATTTTCCACTTCATTTATTCTTATTAGGCTTAAAATCTTCGAGGATGTTTTATTTTACAATACCTGAAATTTATGCTCTTCCTCTGTGAAAATAAATCAACAAAATCAACTTATTTCTCACTATGAAAAAATATAGTTTTGACTATTAGGATCCGCAGTTGCTGTTGTTAAGGCATTCGGCATTTTTTTTAAAGAATGGTTTTCGGGTTTCATAATTACACAGAATAATAACTACAGGGTACACGGGATAAAGTTTATACAAGAATACAGCAGAGAATAATTCACAAGTTTAAAACATTAATTTTAAAAAGGCGACAAATTGTAGATGTATGAATGTAAATATATATATACATAGCTACATACATACATATATGCGTACTTGCTACGTACATACCCACATACGTACGTACATACATATAAACATACCTACCTACGTACATAAATACATACATACATTCATACATATACACATACATATATAAATACATACATACTTACATACACACACACATACATACATTCATACATATACACATACATACATACATATATAAATACATACATAAATATAAACTTACCTACATACATACATACATATACACATAATACACACATTTATACACACATACATACAAACATATACACATACATACATAAATATATACCTACCTACCTACCTACATACATACATACATACCTACCTACCTACATACATACATACATATATACATACCTTCCTACATATAAACATACCTACCTACATACATACATACATATGTACCTACATACATACATACTTACATACATACAGACATACATACATACATACAGACATAAATACATACATATATACATACCTACATACATACGTACATACGAATTATTTATACATACAGACAGAGTAGGCTATGTTTTTCTGAATTAATATCACGCATCTCATACCAAGCCCCACTCTAGCACTGTGTAATGCAAGGAATTATAAATCATAAGTCATTAAAAATATTATTGATTTGTATTTGTTCAATCCTCCACCTGTATTAGATTTGCAGCCTCTTTCTATATACACTAAACTTCTTATGCAGAAAGCAATGCCCAAGTAGCCGAAGTCAGTCTGCAGGCCTACACCTTGGTGACAACCTGTTGTTTCTAACGTAATGACTAGCTCTAAAGTAACTCCTAACTTCATTCGCAGGTGCAAATCACCACCCTCAATTAACTGCGGCCGACTAACTTAGGCTTAATTTAATGTCATTTCCCTTTACCAGCGCAACCCTCTACGGTCCTGAGTCATCCCATCGCTATCATATCCACACGGCTTACTACACAGTATTTGTATGTCGTCATGCCACGTTGGCACGGTTACAGCAAAACCAGGGATAAAGTAAATTCCTCAGATACTTAGTTTCATTACTTCCCACACAACGCCAGCACATTCTCTTAGTCCATTTGGACAGGTACGGGGAATGGGAGTGTTGGTTAATTAATTCAATTGTGATTTTAACAAAAGTCCTAGCGAAATTTTCCTCCTGCGGTCAAACAATTACGTTAAACTAGAGATAAATACGTATTTATAGACATGTATAAACATACACTACCCACTTCAATCCCCCACCACCTTTCGTCCGTCCAACTGGCTTATGGTTTTACAAAATTTCATCCACCACACCGTCAGGAGAGTGGTCCAATGGCTTCATAATCATGGCAGTTGCATTGTTGTAATGGTTAATTTAACCAGTGACAACGATTACTGTTACCGTTACGTCTGCCGCGAAAGGGAGGGTAATTTATCAACGAAAAAGATTTTTTTTCGTATATTCGTGTGGAAAAATGAATTAATTAATACAACAACTTTGTTGTACCCTATGATGTAGTTGGTAATAATGTATTTGGTAGTTATTGACCACACAATTACAAAATCCATACCACCACAGATCCCGTTTCGACAAGTGAGCCTGAAACTTGGAGTTATTCACAAGGAAGCTACGAATAATTACAGTTAAAACAAATTAAATAATTTCAACTAATAAAATATAATTCGTGAAAAACAAGCACTGTGGTTCCTCCTGTCTCTTGCAATGTCATGCCGTTTAGATGGGTACATACAAAGCTATTCAGAGTCAACCTACAAGAAAGCAATCTCTAAATCCATACAAAGCTATTCAGAGTCAACCTACAAGAAAGCAATCTCTAAATCCATACAAAGCTATTCAGAGTCAACCTA
>Ga0123352_10013597_pt1 | contig 12921 bp, 5 predicted proteins | sample TergutLab28metaG_FD_89700 | JGI IMG/M metagenome (GOLD analysis project Ga0123352, IMG submission 89700) | Labiotermes labralis P1 segment gut microbial communities from Petit-Saut dam, French Guiana - Lab288 P1 | ecosystem: Host-associated > Arthropoda: Insects > Digestive system > Gut ... | reverse complement strand
TTTTTGTTGGCTTTACAACCCACTATGGGTTTTAGCCTTCTCAGTGATTTTCTTCCATTCTGTCCTTTCCTTACTCAGTTTTCTCCACCCTCTTATTCCCATCGTCTGGATATCTTCCTCAACTTCTTCAATCCATCTTTTTCTTGGTCTTCCTCTGATTCTCCTACCCATTGGCTTCCATTCTAGTATTCTTCTAGGCATTCCCATTCCATCCAACCGCGTCACATGTCCTAGCCAGGCTATTCTTCTGCTTTTTATGAATCTTACTATGTCTGCATTTCCTATGAGTTCGTTCAGACCTCGTCTCTCTTAGGCTTAAATATTGTCCTCGGCACGCTATTCTCCATCATCCTCACTCTGAAAATGGCAGACGAAATTTCAAACCCGTACACAACACCAGGTAAATTGGTCATAAACAGTGATTATTACAAATATCCTAGAATATTATTTCAATCATGATTTGGTGCCAAGAGTAGGGCCGTCACATTTTGAATTTCCATCCAAGTTTTCGGATTAGCTACGAACACAGAGACGAAGCGTCACGCCACTGTAAGATAGTACGGTTCTTGTCACTGTCAGCTGCCTGTCATCTGGAAGCCGCGCCATGTTAACTAACCAATAAGACGCAATCAACGCGGTGTCTCCTTATCCTTCAACGGCAGTGAGTGATGGATTACTTTCTCTTGGCATTACAACTTCATACTTTTTGACATCTCATCCAACATTCCTATCTTATGCGCATTCTGGTGTTGGTCCCGCAGGGCGCCAAGATCGAAAAGTCTAACATTGATATACATTTACCACAATGACAAAGTTGATTTCTTTTAATTCTTTAAAGCGTCGCAAATTTAAGTATTCTGAAAAACAATAACCAAGAATAAGTTAGTTTGAATACACGATGAAGTTAAGTTAGTTTGAATACACGATGAAGTTAAGTTAGTTTGAATACACGATAAAGTTAAGTTAGTTTGAATACACGATGAAGTTAAGTTAGTTTGAATACACGATGAAGTCAAGTTAGTTCGAATACACGATGAAGTTAAGTTAGTTTGAATACACGATGAAGTTAAGTTAGTTTGAATACACGATGAAGTTAAGTTAGTTTGAATACACGATGAAGTTAAGATTATACTCAATTTGGCCGATACCTGCAGTCATTCAATTCAGCAGTTTTTCATCCACGATTCAAAATAAAAGACTAAAAGTCAAGCACTGTTCGGAAAACTACAGACAAAAATATCTGATTTACACTTAGGCACATTTACGAAGTGCCTAGCGACTTACAGACTCGTCATAAGAAGTGCAATAAAGTGAAGTGAACGAAGCAAAGTAAATTGGAATTAGGCGAAGTGAATTGCGCGGTATAGGGAAGGGGAGGGAAGAGTGTTTATGGAAAAGGTTTATAGGAGTAGTAAGTGATGAGAAGTGAAGGACTGGGGTGAAGGCGTGAGTGAATTAGTGATTGGAAAAAAAATTACAATATACTGAACACAGTACTCTCTTACTTGGGTGTTTTTACCTTCTGTACATGTTGTATTCTAATTTGTCTTGCATGTATTGTTGCTAGTTTTAAGTTGTCTTGTGTGTAATTGTTGTTGGTTGGCCGTGTGTATTGTTGTAGTTGTCTTGTGTGTATTGTTGTCATCTTATGTATATTTGTTATACTGTGTGTGCATTGCTGTTTTTTTTGTACTTTAGATGACGGACTGCTGGCTAGATGTCAGTACTCGGAAGGTCCTGCGACCGGTCACCTCGACACAGGTTTTTCTTGGTTTCCCTGTGTCTATAAGCAAATGCTGAGATGGTTCCCAAGATTCCAAGTTGCCACTATATGCTTCTCATGTAGCCCTTCCGACTTAAATCTAGTAGTAACCAATTTCAGGTTTTGTTTACATGTAAAATAACCACTGCCACCGGGTAACAACCCAATTGCAGTTAATAAATAAATAAATAAAAAATAGAACATCGCTCCTTCCGCTGACGGGTTTACGCGAAATTTCTTATTGGGAATTTTACTAAGTTTTGTTGACATTATTTGATTTTAGTTACAAGGGAACAAAAACAATACACAATTTAGAAGCAAACCTACTTACATTTATGGAACTGATATGTATAATAGAGAGAGAATATATATTTGTGAGGCACGGCCTTACACGTAAGGTACACTTTCGAAATAAATATCTCGCCTTTTACAAGAGAAGCGTAGTAAAGAGAATATCTCGCACATTAGGATAGAAGTACAGGGAACGCAGTTTATCCCCACTTACAAGACAGGTAAAAGGAGTATCTCAAAAGTTACAAGAAAAGAGCCAGAAACAGTGACGTCAGAGAAATATTTGATGGTCTAAACGATCTAAACACGGTCCTACACAAAAAGTAGTGTTTCTTAAAATATTGGCTCATAATAAGAAAGCAGAAATAGTTTGAAAAATAACAGGTGAAGGTGCTGTGTGTATTTCCTAAGTTCCTTAAGAGCTACAGAAACTTCCTCTATATTGAAGAAAGAAACGTGGGCCCAATTAAGCGTGTTTGCCAACAAAGTATTGAGGAGAATATTTAGACACGAACGAAAACCTAACCTCGAAAATTGATTTTACATAAATCAAATTAGCTGCCGATAGGGTTCCTTAAAAACACGGTAGGGATTCTTCTATAAGATGTGAAAAATTTTTTGAACAGCTAAGCTAGTATTAGCTTTTCGAGGAAAACCCTGGTTCTTTCTAACACACTTCTGTTCCATCAAGTTTAATGGTTTTTCGGAGATTTTAAAAATTCTCTTCAAATAAGTGTTGTGTGAAGTCTACCGCCAGACAACTCATTGGTTAAAATCAGTCTGGCTCTAAATTATGCACTTCGACAGGGCTGTAGGTTAAATAATCAGTTACGAATATTTCAGCTCACTTTATTCAGGTAGCTTCGCTCAATGTGCAGACTGTAACGAAATTCATGGGCTCTCAAAATTCGCGGCTGATATAGAACACATCCGGAATGATGCGTTCTGCATCTCGCTGGTAACAGAAACAGTCTGATATGCAGAAATGATGAATCTCATTCTTGCGTAATAAATATAAAAGGAAATATACCCTGAATTAAGGCACTATCAGGAATTTTTCTTTTTGGGAATGAGGAAGCCTGTGATAACAGCAAACTGATCCAAGTCCCTACCCTCTTCGATATGCTCTCTTATGTTCTCTCTGATTTTACCCTTCGCAGTTTTTATGTGAGCTATGCACACATGCCAAGCGAAGGGATATTAGCGTTCCTGCCTGTTTAAAATTCGGGAGGGTAATGTAATTCAGTGCTGTTATGAAAAGCGTAGATTAACGGATTCCAGATACCGAATCTCATCCTGAGGTACGCCAGGCCGTTCTGCACAACCGCAGTCTATTTCTGTACGCTGCACTATCGATACTTTCACCAAGCATAAGGTCTCCAAAATACTCTCCTGCTTTTATGATTTTAAGCAAAAGAAACTTTCAAAAATTCTAGTCTTGAGATGTGAGGCTTTTCCTTTTGTATAGTTGAGGCTTTCGCTCTTCTGGGACGTTAAACGGCGTTGGTTGGTGGTTAGTTACCGACGTTCGGGACGGTCTATCGGTGACAGATTGACCGAACCGCAGTCCCGAAACGCCGGTAACCAACCCCAAAACTACGTCTTGTGCCATTCCAGATGAGCGAAGGCCTCGATTACCATCTTTCTTCATTTAATTTCTCATCATGTTGTTAATACTCTTCTTTTATCAGCCACCTTGGCTACAGTTTATAAGCAAAACCTATGGATACGTCATTGTGATATTACTCCCTTCTTCGTGTCGTACCATATTTCTTATTTAAAGTCCCTCAAAATATGATTTTTCTCTCTAGTGAAGGAAGAATATTCACACTCATATAAACGGCATTTAACTAGAAGAAGATTCTTTTTGCCAGCAAACTGGACTTAAGTTTAAGGAAGAAAATAGTAAATTTATACATTTGGAGCAGCGTTTTGCATGTTACTGAAACTTACATGCATTTCCCATTAGATCAGAAATATTTTGGAAGGGTTTAAATGTGTTCCTGAAGAAGGATAGAGAACATCAGTTGGAGTGATTGATTAAAAATGACGAAGTAACATACAGAGTCGTGGAGGACAGGAATGTCCTAAATACAATAAGAAGGAAGGCTAAGTAATTGGTCACATCTTGCGTAGGAACTGCCTTCTAAAACACGTTACTGAAGGGAAGATAGAATGGACAGGAGTAAGAGGACGAAGGCGAAGGCAGCTACTGGACGACTAAGGAAAACAGAAGGCACTGGAATTTGAAATAGACTGTACTAGATCGCGCTGTGTGCAGAAATCACACTGGAAGAGGCCGTGGACCTGTTGCAAGAAAGACGTCCTAGAGCTCCCCTCATGCTTCGCCTAGCTCTAGATGACGGTGAGTGGTCAGTCAGTCTAGGTTCGCGACCATTTTGCTACTGCAGAAGCGCCCTTCCTGTGTCTGCTGAATACAAGACTGGGTGGAACCCAGAGCCGATCAGGACTTTGTAGAAGTGTAAAACGTCTTTCCTCTGCTGAAATTCGAAACTTGATTACTCGGCGGTCCAGAAAATAGAATATTCACTAAATTTACTGTGCTATATCTGACTCGCACAAAATAACTTGCAAAACTTAACATTTATTAGATCTCAATGAATCGGATTCGTTTTAAAAAAGAAATCCTCGCTTAGACGAATAAGGAACTGCCACATCTTGTGAAACCCCTAAAGTTGTAGGCATTATTTGTCAAGAACCCACAATTATTTAATATCTTGACCAAGATAAATCAATTCACTAGCATTCACTCTATAAATTATTATTTGTCTGAGGCAGTTAGTCGCCGGTCTGTCATCACGGAAGACCTGGTACTATTGCAGGCCAGTCTCTTAGGCGCGTTCGCAAAATTGCGAATAGCGCCTATTAGCTTCGTCATGTCCGTCATTCTGCCTGTCTGTTTGTCTGTCCGTCCGCATGGAACAACTCACGTTTACGGGTCAAGGCTATGCAACGTTAAGTGATTCTTCTGCAGTCAAAGATTCAGTTTAAAACCTCCATATTACAACACATCTGTGCGGGGGTTAACGTAGTCATTTGGTTCTTCCTTAATTCTATTAATGTGACATGTCACATACGCAAAAAAAGCTAAATCATTTATCGAATCTTAAAAATCCATTTCTTAACTTCCCTTCTTACTTATTTCAATGCTAAATTTTATGTAATTTAATACAAGGCCCTTGAGACTTAACAACGCATATTATTGTGGTTAAATTTTACACCATATTCACTTTATATTTTTACGAACAATGCAACCAATTAATGGAGGTTCAGAAACTTGCGCCAATTATAATAGTAACAACAGAGTTTTGACGTAAATTTGATGTGTGTTTGACCGTGAATCATCGATATAAATAATGTGGAGGACCAACTAGATACAACAAGCGTGGAGCGTGGTGGAACGTGCCGCCACGCTCCAGACCACCGACCGACAACAATTTGGGTGCATTATACCACATGTTGTAAATCACAGTCTTGCGCTCCTGAGGATGGGCAAAAAATTGTCCGAAACATGTTGAGCTGATTTGAAGATCAATAAATTGTTATTTTTGCATCTAGTTGGTCTTCTACATTATTTATATTTCTGACGTAAGTCATCTTCAAAACCTTTACACGTAAGACCCTTCTTGATTAAGAATACAGCAAAGAATGAAGCTAGAATTTTCCATCATATTCCTTCATTTTTAAGTTTTGCTGCAACTCCAATAATTTTGCATATTACAGTCACGGCTCTATCACAAATAAATCTACTTCCCTTCCAAGATCATTTGCGCTTGTTAAAAAGAATTACAAATTCAGGTAAAATTTGTTATCATACATCCTTCTTTCCACTGGGACCAGCTCTGGAATTTCCAAAGCTAACTGAACATTCTCAATGAAACATCGAAAAACCAGCAAGATGCGATGTACCTATATTATCTTTTACTCTCCAAAACTGCAATTTATTAGCCAAAACTCTTTACACCTGTTCTTTAGCTGACACTCCATGTGTCCTGCCAAGCCTTGCACAATATCAGTTAATATATTTTGCAGAAAGACCTATAGTTTAAAAATCTGCCGGTTTCCTATACACAGTGCCTGCAATAAGCATTCCTTTTTATATGCAACGTCCCTAAGCGGTTTTGATTACTTCGCAATAATTTTAGAGATGACTAAACTTGAACAAACAGCCAAAATCCGGGGGGGGGGGGAGGATCACATCAACTTTTAACACTGAGCCGGGGGGCAGCGTTCTATTTTTAGAACTGTCAGTAAAAGGGCCACATAAAATGAGATGGCTGGTCATATGCCGCCAGCGGGACTCGTGCTTGAGACACACAGTCTGGGTTGTAACTCACAGTCTGGGTTGTAACACACAGTCTGGGTTGTAACACACATTCTAGGTTGTAACATGCAGGCTGGGTTGTAACATGCAGGCTGGGTTGTAACACGCAGTCTAGGTTGTAACACACAGTCTAGGTTGTAACATACAGTCTAGGTTGTAACACACAGTCTAGGTTGTAACATACAGTCTAGGTTGTAGCACACAGTCTAGGTTGTAACACACAGTCCAGGTTGTAACACACAGTCTAGGTTGTAACACACAGTCTAGGTTGTAACATACAGTCTAGGTTGTAACACTTCCTATTGTATCGGGCTCTTTTGAAAGAAACTTTCGAAACGTATATTGTGCGTTTCTCTAAAAACGGATTTTATTTTATTCGCTACAGGCTAAAATATATAACACTAGTTTAGTGGAAAGCTTATCCGAGTAAACAAATGCAAGTAACGAAGAGTGTAAAATAATCTTGTTGAAATTTCAACTGGATATTTACTAGCACGTAGTATAGAGAAAAGGGACAGGGTCGAGGGATTGACATAAACTTGCCAAACTAAGTCAGAACACTGAAGAATAAGGAAAATTAAAAGAAACTACAAGGAGAACCTAGAGCGGACGTTGTTCCATCAAGTATTTTGTAGACTGAAGTTGTTAAGGAATATTAATTAATAATATGTTAATTTAATTAATCGAATAACTAACAAATTTTTAAAATTACAACGTATAATTGACACATTTCGTGACCCTTTACCTTGTATACTATCACTATGGTCTGTATATAACCTTGGCTGCTTGCCATAAAGGCTGAAACATTTTCAATGCTGTATCGAGTACATTAACTTGAAGTAACACGCGTCACTGAATTTTTTTCCCCGCCAGAAACAACACGTAATTTTACCGAGAGACGCATTTAAGAATAAGGCCAATATTTTCATGCAACAGAAAGCGTACACGCAATTAAACTCTTTATTTTAAATTATAGGAACGTTCAGTTCCTTCTATATGATTTTGAGAGTAACTCTTAACAAAAATTTTAAGCAACTTTTGTTGCCCTACCAAATCATCAAAACAAAGAACAAATGTGTAAATTGCGCCGTAGGAGATAGATCACTTTACTTCTAAACGCACTGATATTACAAACCTACGAACATAACGTACATGGAATAACTGTCAACCTTTCCAACCCCTATCCTCCCTAAAAATAGCATAGATATAGCATGTGTCTGCGGGAAAAGGGATGGGGCTGAACTGCAAACGTCCATAGCAGGACATCGGAATCCTCCTCACTTAGGAGTTTATACGAGGCACGTCCATCTATACAGTAAGCCTCTGCCCTCATATATGCATCAGGCTATTGAGATTCAGATGGAAGCACCAGCGCAAAACAGTGTATATTCTGCAAGTGGAACAGAGAGGAACAATGACTATGTATTCACTGCATGAATATAGCTTCAGATATATTTGACTCCAAAGTCGTATAAATTTCGTCATTTTTGGAACAAATATAAATAAACAAAACCAGAATTATAATAAATTCAATTATATGCATGAGAAGTGTTGATATCTCCTACTTTCTGAGATTTAAAATGCTTTACGATTTGTAATTAGACACAAAAAAGCCTTTATTTAGCGGTGTGTCTTTGACACTATAATTACTGACCATACGACTGTATTCTAATTTGGAATAAGGCAGTTTATTCTTCGAATAAATAGAGAATTCAATGCCAAATTCCAGGCCAAGAATTTCCTATTACAATGTAAAGTGCATGGATAATTAATAACAGTAATTTGTGACATTAAAAATTAAATTTATCGTAAATGTTTCTAACATCTTCGTTTCAGAGACACATCGAAGTTTTCGCAGGGGGTTCTGTACCCCATACTATCAAATTTATGTAGAATTTTCTCCCTTCATTTCCCTAGAAACAAACAGAAGCCTCACACCCACAGTAAATAGTGCAATACTGATTAAAAACTTTTACATTCTTCCAGTCATAGCATGAAGAGACGAAGCTCTTACAGCGAGACTACTGTTTAAGTACTTGTTTAGTTCAGTGGGTGATCTGAATTCGAAACGTCCTTTTTCGAACGGTCAGTACCGAACCCTTGAGTTTTGAGCCTCGTATATTTGTTTACAGATGTGACTTGGAAAATTCAACTCCAAAACGCCCCACGCATTCGTCATTTGACGAGAGAGGTTATGTAGCAGATACTGTGGTCATTTAGAATGTCAGGATGTCAGAAACCGTTGTCTCTAACATTTGGGTCACAGATCTTCTCGTAATAATGCGCAGAAATCTTTATCACTGTAAAGATAGAGACTTTTGGACTTTATAGAAGTAATCAAAGATTGAGTAATTTTAATATATACCATCCAAAAGCAGTTCGCCTAAAGAATATGTTAAGGCAGCTAGCAGTTTTGCAGCTTGTAAGAAAAATTTTTAAATGTCTGAGGAAACCACTAACGGAAGCGTTAACAGAGATATAAAATGATGGGACGAGAGACGAGACTAAGTAAGTAACACAGCTGTAAACTGGACATTAAATACTGGACAGAAGCACTTTAACTTTTAAGATCTACAGCTATACTGTGAGACCGCACGTTAAGCAGTGTGGTCTATCACAAAATTTTGAATGAAAACATCACGATGTGCTTTGCACGTCACGCTCTTAGAGACAAACGATTTAATTTGATGTATTCCATGGATGCAAACACGATGGTATCCCAAAGTGTGCATAGCATCTTGTGACACAATTGACAAAATAGGCCTGAGGATGACTAATCTATAGTCGAAAAATGTACCTTGAATAATAAAGTGATTGTGCTGACGTATACTATTTAATACTATCACAAAATACAAATGCACCAAAGATATTAACTGCGATTAATTTTCTTAAAAGCCTGCAATTTTATATGACAGATAAAGCTAACACTGTAGCCTGTTGCGTAGACAACTGTCGACGTAACACAGTCTCTGTGACTACGCCTAAAATGTTGGGTGGCGACTAGAGTTGATGCAGTGGCGATTCGTCGATGAAAACCTCATGGCGGAAGTTAGATCTTGTGGTGTTTAATTAAAATTAATTAAAATCTGAAGTTACGACAGGCCAGTGAGTTTTACGACCCTTCGATCGAATATCCCAGGCGATTCCCAAGAAGAATTGTACGTTATTTAGCTTCATGTTTAACTCTTGCATTGTGCCTTGCAGAAGTCCGTTAAGATTCAAATATTTCCTCGAAATTAACTACCGAAGAATCTCCTAATTTCTTCAGAAAAAAATTGAACTACTTATTATAAATCAGCTCATAAGTATAATCAAGAAAGACAACTGGAAACCGAAATTCAGTTTGGTTTCCACGTACATCACAAGACGACATGTATTCAGTTATTAGTTGTTAATTATCGCACATTTGCCAGTTTGGCTACACAAAGTCATCGCCACTAAAGATGAGGCGTTACAGTACAAAACGACATTCTTCCTACATTCATCTTATTGTGAAAAGAGAAATAAATAATATAAGCTTACAAAACATACACAATAGAAGTAAGCCTCAAACGTCCTGTCTCAGAATTTGGTTTAATGTTGCGTAAAGTCGCTAGTTCTCAAGTTCTTTCGGAAAAGTAACCTCGCCAACACCGTCAAAATGAAGGGGTAAAATATGAACTGCTTTGGGCTAACTCAGGTTATGGTTAATTGACATGTTTTTGTGAACACGGTCATAAAGGCATGAGTTCATTAAAGCCATGCAAATGTCTCGATAAGTTGAACAACTGTCATTTTTAAAAGAATGTTGAAATAAAGTGAAATGCCAACTTGATGCAACTAGGTACTTTTATTGATGTATTCTTAGCTCGACATATTTCGGGTATATACGCCCATCATCAGGAGCATTAGATGTTGAATTGCAGCATACGGTTTTCTGCACCGAGTTTTTGGATGGGTGGTGGTCTTGAGAGCCGCTGCGTAGGTCGTGTGTACGGTGCGTATGGTGCCGTGCACGGCACCATACGCACCGTTCTTTGTGTGGTACCAAGCAAAGTTTCGCAACAAAGATAGTTATTTTAGTCTTAAAATTGTTTATTAATTGTGACAAAAATTATAACTGGTTCTGAACAACAGCAAATACAGCATGTTCAAGACATTTTAATATTATATTGGTCGATCCTGGAAAAGCCCTACTCATTTTCTTTAACATTAACTTCTATATTTAAGTTGATAAATTATTCATCTAAAAATTCCCATTAAAGCAATGTAAAGAAATATAAATTTATTAAATTATTTTACTTAGGTATGTCACCAGTGGCAACACTGCTCCATCTTCAAGGATATATCTTCTACCCTGAAGAAAAAGGCAGTAAATTACACCAAAACATCAGTAAATTTCTATCAGAATATAATGCGTCATTGGTCATGGGAGAGTATTCTTCATTTTGCGAGCGTGATAAACTCCAGTCATACGCGTCAAGATCTGGTCACTGAGACCCAATAAAAGCTGTGCTTTAAAACCTTGAGATATCAATAGAACAGACGTGCCCTACGTGAATTTTAATTGACGCAATAATCGGATACAAGACTTATAGCATACAAATCGTTACACAAATGTCCCAAGGAATAAGTTACGTCGGCTACGGTGGAATGAGACGGAGGGACAGAACGGTCAGTGTGTCAGATAGTCCTCAAACAAGAGGCATTTTAAAAAAAAATTCTGCTATTGCTAAGTAATATTGAGTGCTGGAAAAATATATGACGAAAAAGTAAGAAATGTTTTGATGTTTTGCTGACCGTGCAGCTCAGTATATTATGTTAGTAATTAACTAACTCTATGCACAAAGTTTTTGTTTTACAATAAGTTTATTCCATGTGCTATGTGCACTATGTGCTCGAAACATGTAGATGCATGAAATAAACTTATTGTAAAACAAAAATTTTGTGCATCAAGTTGGTTAATTACTGAGATAAAAAAAGTACGAAATGTTTTTGTGAGAGCAGAAAAGAATGTTTATAAGCACAACCGTACGATGATCGCTCAAGGTACATTATTTGTTACAATTCCAACGCTTACGGCTATTTAGCAAAGTTAACTCTTTAATTGTATTGCATACCTTTATTGTGCTCTTCGCTGAAATCAGAGAGGAGGAAAGTAAGAAATTTTGCTGAAGCTACACATTATTTTATAGTGTAGACACTGCAGAAAACCAACATCTGGCAAATCCTCTCCTTGGTTACAGAACACATAAAAAGGAAACTGTTAAAGAAACATCTCCACGCATACCGGAAGGAAGAATTCAGTTCTTCTGTTTCATATATTTTTTTGGGAGGGGGCGGATGGTTGGAAGCCTATGTTGTAAACAAGTATACAGCAAAATGAGGACAGGACTCTAAGCGCAAGACAAAAGTTCAACGAAAATAATTTTTGTTAGCCTATTCTCTTACTGTCTGTCATAAACCGTAAGGAAGAGAAAGAGAAGCACAGGACGACACGGAAAATCATGCAGGAAAGGAGAGAGACACAGAGAGAGAGAAAGAGAAAGATAAGTAGTATGGTGTATGGAGAAGCAATATATCCGGAAAGGGAAATGGCTGCATGAATATGCATAAAGTTGCTACTTTTCTACGCTGCCTACTGATGTATATTATACAAGAGAGGCGGTACCGAAGCCAGCCTGCGTCAACATATCAACCTTTGTACGATTAATTAAACACAGAGCCTACATGTGAATATTTAATGTGTGCTTTTACGTTTATTGGCGCCACTGGTTAGTCAAACGACAAACATCATTTGATGTGTACTGGATCGTGCATCATCTTGATAACTGAAGAATAAAATCAAAATAGTTGCCACTTATTACTTTATTGTGCTTATGTTAGGCTCAACATGTTTCGGGCACCATTATGCCCATAATCAAGAGCTCACGACGGTAGCTTTGGTTACCACATAGGCCGTCTGTTTCTCGAGTTGCTGCTGTTTGGAATTTATGTGCAGGCCGGATGGATGAGTGTCCGGACCGTAGGCTGTAACAGCCTTCGGTCCGGATAAAAACACTTCTTGGCACTTAGCTGTTTTCCATTTTCTGTGACCAGACTTCATTACGAATGAAACACGTAAAAGTAGAGGCAATACCCACGAAGAAAATTATTTGTTCTGAAAATAATGAGGGTGTGTTAGTGAGTACTGAGTTTGTATGTATTTTCTGCAGGTGTATCTACACAGGCGCGCGCGAGTGCGCTCACAAACACACACACACACACAAGCACATACACACACACAAACACACACACACACACAAACACACATACATATACACACACACATACACACACACACACACATATATTCACAAACACACACACACACAAGCACACACACACACACACAAACACACACACAAATACACACATACACAAACACACACACATATACACACACACACACATACACACACAAACACAAACACACACACACACAAACACACACACATACATACATACATACACACACAAACACACACACACACATATATATACA
>Ga0123352_10013588_pt1 | contig 12925 bp, 6 predicted proteins | sample TergutLab28metaG_FD_89700 | JGI IMG/M metagenome (GOLD analysis project Ga0123352, IMG submission 89700) | Labiotermes labralis P1 segment gut microbial communities from Petit-Saut dam, French Guiana - Lab288 P1 | ecosystem: Host-associated > Arthropoda: Insects > Digestive system > Gut ... | reverse complement strand
TGTGGGGGGTGGTTCGGATTTCGTTGAGGGCGTTGTTTGTCGCCTCGGGGGTTTTTTTTTATGTTCAGTGGGTAGGTGCCCCGATGGCGGTCGGATATCTCATTCAGAAGAGTGCTACCGGCTGTGTGTGTGTATGTGGAAGGGGGGGGGGTGGATGTGTGTGACTGTGGGTGTGTGTGTGTGTGTGTGGGGGAGGCGGTGGGTGTGTGTGTGTGTGTGTGGGGGGGGGGTGGATGGGAGGGTGTGTGTGTGTGTGTGTGTGTGTGTCTAACGGTGCATGATCTAGAAACCTCAACAACGAGGAAGCAGAGGCCGGAATTTGGCAGTAGCGTCACAGAAAAAAGGTACTTTTTATTTGAGGTTCCAGGGATATGTTCATCACAGGCAGGTACTAGAAAAAAGCTAAACGAACATATAAGACTTGAATAAAATATACAAATCATAAACATAGGTATATTTCAATTCCCGAAGAAAAGTGGCTCAAGTTTAAAAAAGGTCCCACTTTCCATTTTAAAACTTCCATACACCACAGAATATATGAATTTTTTTGCAGAAAATTGTCATGTAAGTAAATCGAAGATTTTCAAGAAAGAATCCCATTTCGTGTACAGCACTTAGTTCGTATGTTTCAGTCATGTAAATTTTAAAACAATTATACACAAATTTCACTACCAACCAGTTGCACAATATATATATATATGTGTGTGTGTGTGTGTGTACATATATATACACTATACTATATAGCTATATAATATAACGTAAAGAAAAAAAATTTCTGCCAATTTGTCTATGATAATTTGCCACATACAAGTTGCCACATACAAGTTGCCACATACGCTGTACAGAACGACCAAACTTATAACGCCATGAAGATGGCCAGGTTATGTGGCCGAAACATGTTGCAGTTATGTACAATAAATCTAAAAACGCCGTGAGAAAAGTTGGCCGTAAAATCTGTGTATATTACACCGTTGGACGGAAGATGTACAACAACAAGTATTTAAAATAATTAAATCATTTTTAAGAAGTTGGTTATGAACGTCACGTCGCTCTTTGACGTCATGCTGTCTTACAACACCTAATAACCACATTTAGTAAATATAACATTGTGGCCACGTGAATGTATTCAACAGACTATAGACCTGTATTTGTCCCAACTAATGCACACAAATTATTTTAATTGTTAAACTTTTGAAACATTTAAAACTATAATATTTGCTCCAACATGTTTCGGTTTACCTAAACCATCATCAGGGAGCTACAGGCTGCGCTTTGTCAAAGTTACAATATTGATTACAATATACAAGCCGTTGTTGAAGTATTCAGTATTATGGATGCGTATGCAGCCATAATACTGAATACTTCACTAAAATAATAATAATTTGTGTGCATTAGTTGGGACAAATAAAGGACATGATATTATTAATGCACGGAACAACCACGAAGACTATAGACCTATTAAATTTGACTTCGATGTGCCACGTTTTCCACGTAATCTCTTTTCATTTTAATTATATATCGGTGGAAATCCTATTCGATATATAATTTCGTGTATGGCTTCTTCACGCCTTTAATGGCTCAGTATGTGAAGGAAAATTTCCGAATTTTGGGTAAACTTTAAAGGTGTATATCCGTGTATTCTGTGCATATGGAAAACAGATCAGGTATACTTTCATATAATCAGTGCGTGTTTTGATGTCTGCTTTGTTGCTGAGTTTACCACAGCAGTACTTACTAGCAGAGATTTTAGTGGAATAGAGATATAAATTGCTGTTGGTGGTCATAGAACCGTTGGCTATCCGACGGATAACGCAGGGGTAGAGCGCAATAATCTCCCCCCTAACCCATGTACCTCAGAGGAGCCACTATTAGGCTACACGCAACACTTTTATGTCAGAAGAGTTGCCGATTAAACACGGCGTAAGTGTCTATCTTTTGCCCCGCAATCAACGAGAGTGGCTGAATCATAAACTCTAAATTCTGTTCATAAAAGTAATCTGCTCATGAGACGGGATAGGGCATAAACACGGTTATCCAAGTAAAATCCACGTATGGTTGTCTCATTACAAGGATTGTGAAATGATTTATCCCTGTTTATTCCGAGCCTTTCAAAAGAAGGAAATTACATTCGTAGCCCAATCGCAAGAGAGAATACGTCAGCTATGGGAGGGCCGGGAAATCGGGATTCGTTTCGCGGAAAGGGGTAGAGATCCTTTTTGCAAAGTATCCAGATCAGTTGCGTTCACACCCAAACCAATGGGTTTGTACGGCCCTTAACTCAGGGATAAGGCGGCAAGAGCTTGAGGCTGAGCACTCCTCTACACCATTAGTTCAAGAGTGCATGGAACTGTGTCTTCTTGTTGCTATACCTGATCAAGGCATGTTGTTCGGATCATCAAGACAGACCGATCTACCCTAATGAAGGAAATAGCGTGCTCTTTTTAAAAATTAGTACATTCCTGCCAGATTATACTGCTTGTCATTACAGATGTCATAAATCCTAAAAACAATACCTTTCCATCTCCCCTCCCTTTTACCAATTGTAAGGTTCACCCATTTCGATATTTGCTATTTCTCCCTTCCCACAGTCGCGCAATTAATGCCCGGATGCGGTGAAGAGTTTCTTAACATCAGTTATTAACGTATTTCCAGTATCAATTATGGTTTGCAGATGAAATATCCACAAATAGCCTATATAAAATGGCATTAATTTTTCTTAGAAAAAACAGAGATTTCTGCTGAATGCAATGCCCATTCAAAGGCCTCCGGCCTATGTTAAAACTCCGAAGATTTGTCGCCAAGAAATATAAAAATTTCATATATTCGTGTGGATGGTTTGGCCACATAACTGGAACGGAATGCGAGTAAAGAATATTGGAGCTCGTGGCAGACTTTCAGGGACAAATTCGTTGAATTTCATTCCTAAGTCTAAAAAAAATTTGGGTCAAAATATTCGAAGACTTTTTCGGGCCCCAAATTTCATTTTCGTGGTCACAGAAATTTCAAACCTGAACCAAATGAATCCGTACCACAACGTCCAACCCTGTATCTTTAAGACTCATTTTAATGTTATGTTCCCATTTACATCTAGATCTTACGGTTGGTGGCGCATTTTAAAAATTACCGATTTACATCTTCTAGGAATTTTTCCAGTCACTGATATTTCGTACATGTATCAGTCTACAACACTGTCCTGGAGCCAGTTAGCTTCATAATACGCATCCCAAGAGGACGGCACATCCAAGCAGACGTGACCAGACCAGATCAGATCAGATCAGACCAGACCATATCAGACCAGACCATCAAACATTTAGAAACAGCACGTTCAGTCAACCTGAATCAAACCGATCCAATTGAAGCCATTGTGGTGCAGCTTTTCTCTCAACATGGACGTGCACTGGACTGCACTAATGGCAACAGGCTTATGACGATGGCGGCGATACAGAAAGTGCCGCCCTTCACTTTATCCCATACAAGACTGAAAGTCAGACCTCAGTGATATGTCACATTTATACTCTGTTTCGGTTTACGTTGTGGATAATCCACAACTTGTAATTAATTTCATTATTAAATTATGAGGATTAAGATACAACAGACATTTCAGAAGACTTTACTGCCACCATCTTCAGGAATTAACAGTCTTCCTATATTTGTGGTCCAGATGGTGTCATTTGAATTTTTCATTGACATAAAAAATCCTTCCGATCGCACTATGGCCCTGAGATCGACTTATTCTCTAACAGAAATGAGTACCAGGAGTATTTCCTGGGAATGAAAAGGGCCGGAGCGTAAGGCTGACAACCTTACCACCATCCTGGACCATTGTCACGTAATCTGGGAACCTTAACTTTCTGGAACCCTCTGGGCACCCCGGGCCTGTAATGGGACTGATTTACTATACTTGTGGACCCTGAAATTGGAATTAAAACCTTTCGTTGAACCATTGGTATCTATAAACCAAAACAGAGCTGAGGCTCTCAAAGTCCGTTCATGAATATTCGAGTCTTCTGGGATTTTACTCCATGTGGACCAGTTTACTCTGAAGACAGAGACATTGCTCTTCAAACGAAACTTCGGCAACCATGAGTGATTTAAGATTTTCACACAGGAGTTTGGAAATATTCAAGCTTTCTGCGACATTACGCTGTTTCGAATACCTGACCATGAAGATGGAAGAACTTCACTCTTCCAAAACGTCGGGATATTGACCAAGTGAAATGTGGGACTTCCACAACAGAGCTCAGGCAGATTCAAATCTTCCGGGATGTTAGGCTGTTCCGTCTGCTTGACCATGAATATGAACTTTGCTTCTATGTAACGTCAGTAAATTGACTATGCCAAATTCGAGTTTCACACAGAGAAGTCGAGGAAGTTACAAGTGCCCTGGGCTATTACGGGTTTTCGACTGCTTGAATATGAAGAAGGAAGCCCAACGTTCCTATGAAACGTTGTTAACGTCATACAATAATTATTAATCCCACGTTAAGTAAGTCCAAACCGAGGATCCCCCTCCCCATCCCCATTCAGCTGCTGTCATGACTGGCGCATAAACCATTATATATCAGATAAAACAGTGTCAGATATGTATCGCCTGGCCGTGACATTTGTCATAGGATCTCTGGCATTTGAATCTGTTGTAACAGTTCTGAACCATTAGACTGTTCCGGTGTCTTCAATTCTGCTTCGGTGTGTCCGCGTCCTAAGAGAATGAATCTTCTCATATGTAATTTATTGATTCTCCTACCACCCCACATTTCTTAGTTTCAAGTGTTTCGGATTGCACTTCACCTTACGACGCTCTCTGTTCTTCAGACTAAATAACATGGCTGCTAGGACGTTTAGTGGATATAGAACTGGGTAGGATTTGGAAAGAAGGGATTGGCATCCTAACAGTATGCTGTAGAGACTGCGAAAACCGCGAAATATATATCAAGATAGACGGTGTTCGGGTCGACGTAAAGCTAGAGGGCTGTCGCCACACCAAGGGCTACATATTAAAAGTCTTGTTAAATTATTCAGCGCGAAATTAATCTGCATAATACATAAATGGTTGCGTTATTACACGGGAACTACAGCGAGTTCTTTATTAAGAACACCAGTAAGACAACAGAGTTAAGATAATAAACTTCCTTAGTCAAAGAATCTTATATAAAGTACATAAAACGGTTGTAAGAAAAAAGTCAGAAATTATTAAATTTGGAAATATTTTAAAGGCTTAATGGATTTCAATAACGTTTAACAGTTTGCGATGCAACAAACAGTCGTTTCCAGCTGTTCCAATTTATCTTCAAAGAAAACGGTCATGTAGTAATTTCTCTTTAAATCAAAAATTGGATTGGGATCGCTCCAGGTACAACTGTCGATAAATCACGATTTTTTTCCCCAAACTCCGAAAGTTTATTCTATTTATCTTGGCTACTTCTTTGAATCTTTCACTTCCATACATACGAAAGGTTTTTATGCGATCTTAACAGATTCTGACTCACACAGGCCATACTTATATTTGCTGCGTGTACAAAATCTACTCTGTTTCAGAGACTATATTTCCTAGTCCTGAGGTGAAAAAGTGGAAAGACGCCTTACATATTTGGGTCGGACAGAATCTAAAAACTGGGCTAGTCAAATGATTGAAAACGGCTGTTGCTATGGGACATAATTCAGTAGTTGATACAGCTCTTCACCTGAGGACGGAAAGAGTCATTGCTGAAACGTACCCATTATCAGAGAACAAAGTCTAGAAACCCAGTGATGGTAATTGTCTATCATACCACAAGCAGAACCAGTCGTAATAGCTTTTCCTCTTCTCCGTAGAATCAAGACAGCTTCTGTGGCCACCCAGGGTCTAGTGAAAGGAAAACGGGCAACTTCGTCTGAGGATCTAGAGCGAAAAACGGGGAAGGAAGATGACCTAATGACAAGGTGAAGAATGTGAACAAAAATGAATGATTTCCATTTGATGTATCACACAAAAGAGCTGATCGCCTTAGTTGACACACTTGACTAAACTTGAACACAAGCAAAGCAAACAGGTTGGCTCAAGTTGCGCTGGCCGCCATACCGAATACACTCTTGCGAAATTTTCTTCAATCTTTCTAGGCAAATTCCGGAATATAATCTTCAATTAGGCCATAGCAGATTTGTTCACAATCCTCTTCATTTCCCTATAGACTGCCGTCAAATCCTTCGACGCAATATCTTCTGAGTTACTGACGTTAAATGAACTAACATATACATTCAAGCAAATAACTGTGCCATAGGAAACTTGAGTAAAAGTGTAAAGGTAAAGTGACCCCCTTACAGGCCCGATGTGGCCCACAGGTTGGGTAGAGGTATACCTCCACTCTTCCATGACCGCGTCTCTAGAAGGGGGTGAGTGGTCAGCCCCACGCCCCGGCCGCACTTTACCCCCGGGAAAGACCCGGTATTCATTTTACATGAGGCTGGGTGGGCCCCAGGACCGGTCTAGAAGGGCGAAAAATCTCGTCTGTACCGGGATTAGATCCCGGACCGTCCAGCCAGCAGTCAGTCGCTATACCGATAGGCTACCGAGCCGACATAGAAAACTTGAATATTATATGAAATTCAGTAGAGAATTGAATATCTTTTGGCGTGTTACGGACAGCTAGCAAAGGATTTTCAATGCTTCTAATACAGCGTTATTCTAGAAAACAGATCATTACTCTGTAAATTAAATTCAGTACCTGATAAAATCATATTTCTGCTGAGGCATGCAGCCCTAGCAGCAGAAAATGTCTAGTATACGAAAAGTCGCAAGAAGCTTCATTATTTTAGTCTCAATCTGACCACTGTACATGAGGTTAAGGAGGATGAAGCGGCAGGGCACACAGCACGCAGATAAATATACACAGAAATTTGGTCGGAAAACTGTGATAATAATATACAATGCAGTAAGTGATACAGCTCTTCACCTGAGGACGGAAAGAGAGCCATTTCTGAAAAGTACTCAACTCCCAGGTTCCCCAGTTTTTCTCTTGAAAAACTGGGGAACCTGGGAGAAAATTGAAAGCTAAAATTAAAACTATGCCTGTTAGAGAAATTATATTTCGCTAGCACGTAAATTTCATAAAAGTAAGAAACACACTGACCAGAAAAGCGATTCTAACTTTTTGAATTTACGCCCATAGAAACTCGTTATCACTCGTAGCAACTATAAACTTCCGGTTTGCCTGAACATTCATGTCAGAGGGGCATATCACTGGCCTAATGATGTAGCGGTGCCTCTGCTGCTGCCATCTTGGACACAGGCCCGCAGGTTGCGAACCGCAATAGCAAACCACCTTGTTCCCCAGTCGGCTATATGCTCATGTTCGAATTAACTGCTGTTGCCACAGTATCACAGGTTGCGGTCTGGCGGCTGCAGGATTAGACACATTACTCTGGCGCACTAAGCACAGCATAGTTGAGAGTCCGGAATTCAGGGTACGATTTTCCCCATTTACTAAGGTTGATTTAAGTCCTGTTAATGTTAACATTTGTAAGCTATTCACGTCTCTAATTTTAACTTGTAGTCCTTGAAAATACAGTGGCAAATGTAGGGAATATTTGGTAAAATTCAGAGACATTCAGCCTGTAGGATATACTTATGGGTTTCGTAAGATTCTGAAAGTGAACAGGCTTTATTAGTTCTGTACACAAAACAGGAGCTGGAATAACTGAGTCGGTACGGTGAATAAAGTACGCGTTGTAAAACCGATAAATCGTGGTTTGATTCCAGGTAGCCTCTTATTCAAAGGACAAGGGGCCAGGGTGTGACACTGACCACTTATCTTCATCTACTGCCAATATTAGTAATAAGTGGAGTTACGCCTTCATCGCCCATACACTTTCATTACCTGCACGGAGACAGTTTTATTTTGACGATGTTTACACAACAGTCACCTTATATAGCGATAATTCCTGTCCTCTCGTGACCTGGCGTCAGCGCCTAAACAGCCGGCTCATTGTCTTGTATGAGACACGCAATAAACGCTGTCAGGCATTTCATATTTTCAGTCATTTTGATTCACAAAAGAGAATACATTACGCAAGGATATAAACACACTTCCATGCCAACCCTATAAGTTATTTTACAAATTCTGCTAAGTTTGACACGGAAAACTTCCATCCATTATTGTCAAGAAATTCCAATTATCAGCCATACTTATTAATATATAGCCTACTTTGCATAAGGCCATAAATTGGTATTTTTTTGGAGGCTATAAACTTTGTAGACATATTTTGTTGAATCTTCATGGTTATACCGTGCAACAATGATATCAAATGCTTTATTGTCCAACTGATGCACTCAAATGTATAGAAACGTTAAATTATTAAAAACGAATTAAACTTACAAAAGTCGCTCCAACATGTTTCGGTTCACACAGGAACCATCATCATTGAGCTACAACCTGTGCTTAGCTAAAATTACAAGTCTAGTTCAACAGTGCGCGTCGGTGCAGTGACGCGCACTGTTGAACTAGACTTGTAATTTTAGCTAAGCACTGGTTGTAGCTCCCTGATGATGGTTCCTGTGTGAACCGAAACATAGTGGAGCGACGTTTGTAAGTCTAATTGGTTTTTAACAATTTAACGTTTCTATACATTCGAGTGCATCGTTTGGACAATAAAGCATTTGATATTTTGTTGAAATTCGATATTAGAGATCTTCAGCACTTATATACTTTTCATTAGTCCCATTCTTAACAAAGCTTAATGAAATGTCGAAAGAGCAGATGGTAATTTTTTTCTAGATCATTGCAAAGAAGGCTTCTTACAGTCTTATGGCAATTTTATTGAGAGGTAGAAAAGGAATTCGAAACTTAATAGATGCATCTGTGTCTGCAATTGTTAATCAGGTTTCTGGATAAAAACCCGATATTCTTGCATTAATATTAGTCATTTTACAGTGCAGGATCTTCCTAGAAAGTTTGTGGCTTCTCAGATATTCTTTTTTGAGAATATAACAGTTCGCCAACCAGTCAATAAATCCCCTGCATTTTATGAACCTCGAAGTTTCATCACCACGTCCACAAGAATCTGCCAGATCAATCCAGCCCAAGTCCCCATACAATTTCTCTAAAATCCATATTAATGTTATCTTAAACCTACGCGTAATCTTCATATGGTCTCCTCAGGCGTCCCCACTAAAACACTCTATGCCCAACATCTGTCCCACACACGTGCTAAATGGTCATCCCATCTTATTTTTCTTGATTTTATAACTCGAATGATAATTGGTGTGGAGTACAGAGCATAAAGCTGCTCGGTATGTAGTCTTCTCCACTCCCCTGTTAACTAATCCCTCTTAAGTTCAAATACCTTCTTAGAACCCTATTCTCAAACTACTCCAGCCCACGTTCGTTTCTCCCTCAGTGTATGAGACAGTTTTCACACACGTACAAAACAATTCCCTTTTATATTTTGTTTGAAGATTATCTGTAAGTCCCTTTAAAAGTTACACTAGGCAAGTAACTGCATGTAACAGAGTCCTTCTTTAGAAACACACTGTCGTTCGTACAGTGCAAAATGTTATAGAACACAGAAATTTATTTTTGTGTTCGTAAGAGACCTATTTTACTGGTCGAACATAAGAATCAGCGTGCATTCCGACATACACATTACATATAATATTTCTGTAAAACGTTCAATAAACTATGTAAAATAGTACACGACTGTACAATGCAGTTTATTTCATATAAGTATCACCAAGCCTCGTGGCTGTAGAATGTAAATTTAGACATTCGTTTTCAGCAATAGGCAAACGTCGTTAAATCAACCTAACATAAAATATTTTCCAAGTTCCTTCAAAAAAATGCAAGTCTTTGAATTGTTGCGTGAATATCCCAAGCACAAACAAATTCCACCGAATTACGTTATCGCATTTTCGTCACGTTAGGTGCCGTGCCAACTTCCAGACAAAAAAAGCGGCATTAAGAACGCATTAACACAAATACAGACCGGAATAGGAAACAACACCGGTGAGGGAAATGCGGTCTGGTGGCACTACAGTAAAGCATGCTTGTGGCTGCCCTTAAAATGGGCCTACACGAGCGTACAAAATTCACTTTAAAATTAAGTTTAGCAGTTTTATTTTAGTAACATCTCGGAATCACCACCGCTTAGGGCGACTACGGTTGGTACGACTAGGTTAGATTCCCACCGGGAGGGTATTATGTACAGAACAGGTGATCGATCCAGAAACAAAGCTGTTGTTGAATCCTAATACGACACCTTACTTCCCATAGTAACGACGATAATAAAGATATTTAAGTAGTATTTACATAGTTGTTTGTTTATTTGGCGCAACAGCCCCCAGTGGGCCAAGGCCACCTCATTCACGAGGTCAATAAACCATGCTCAATGACGCACCACAGGCAGGACTCCTCTAGACGAGTGATCAGCTCGTCGCAGAGACCTCTACCTGACAACACCCAACACTCATAACAGACAAACATCCATGCCTCCAGTGGGATTCGAACCCACAATCTCAGCAGACGAGTGACAGTAGACCCACGCCTTAGACCGAGCGGCCGCTGGAACCGGCTTGTTTACATTGTTAACCCACACAATTCTATAAGTAATTCATATGTACATCAAAATGAAATGTATAGTTGAGTTACAAGTACACACAGTTTAGACAATAAATTGACTGACCAGGAAATTTAATATCAGCATTCTGGTATCGATACGATTTCAGAGTTGAAACTTGTTCCCCATTATTTACAAGGGATATGTTCCGTTTGTTTATTTCTACTTGTTTGTCTACTAATCAACCGTACAGAAAAAGATACAAAATTTCATATACAGAAACAACACTTTACTGTAACACAAACTATTTCCACATAACCACGAAATTTCCACCACTCGGAGGCCTACATGACACAGGAGAATCATCCTTCCACTTGGTTAAAGTACTGTTTAATTTTTTTAATATACCCAGTAGATGTTATTTTATGTTTTGCTGACCGTGCATCTCACTATAATCTTAGCAATTGACCAATTTAATGCACAAATTCTTGTTTTTTTAATACATTTATTCCTGTACATGTTTCGAGCACTGCTGTGCTCATCATCAGGTGGTCAAAATTGTATTATACAGCATCTGGTAACGTCACACCTGTAGGTGGCCGTCCTGCCCACCGGACAGCCACCTACAGAGTGTGACGATACCGGGTGCCGTATAATAAAATTTGACCTCCTGATGATGAGCACAGCAGTGCTCGAAACATGTAGAGGAATATAATAAATGTATTAAAGAAACAAGAATTTGTGCACTAAGTTGGTCAGTTGCTAACAGCAGTATATGTTAATTTTTATTAGCTTATTTTTATTATTCTATTTTCGGCTTTTGCACAACACAGCACATAATTGGGTGCGGATCTCAGTCTTTTGAACTTATCTCTATTGAATGTAAGTGGTCTTTCTACAGTTACTTTTATTGTGCCTTATGTTGGCTTTTAGCTGAAGCTGAAACATGTCGCACAGTACTGCAGATGTTGGTTACGACTGCATGCATTTTTTAAAGAAAGTGAGTGACTAGCATATGGACAATCAGCATTCAAACCACGTAAGGGAGCAGACTGACCTTTCGCCACCACCAAACCCTTCTCCTACCTTCCAGTGGCTAACGTAGACGCCAGAGGCTGTTGTATCGCAAGGGCTGCAGGTTTACAGCCCTCTCAGAAGTTTTGAGAAATCTTAAACTATATTTAAAAATTTCGCCCTGCTCTGTATGTTGTATTCTTTCTTTTGGGTAATTCCCCGGTGTCTGAATTTTGTGCCTACATTTCGGAACACCACCTGTTCCATTTTCATGAGTGGTATAAACACCTGGTCCTGCTTACACCACCTGTGAAGTTGGAACAGACAGAATGTTCTGAAGCGTCGACACATCAAATTCAGACTCCAGGGAATCACCAAAAAAATAAAGAATAAAACAGAATTAAACTAAACAGCTGAATCAAGTTTTCCTTAGCAGATAGTACATTATTTAAAGCAATGCTAATGAAATCATGTTAAATTCAAGTACTGGTGGAGCACACTTATGTCCTGTGGAGATCGCAGCGAGCTGCGCCCTACCCAGACGTTGCGCGCTGGCTTTAGCAGAGCTAGGCAAAGTGGTGGGAGCTGAGCCAGTTAGGCGGGCGGGCTGTAGTCATTGCAGCCCCAGACATCGTTTCGAGGAGGACTTCGTTCAGTCCACCTTATCTCTCAAACACTTGCAATGTGATAATAATTTTTTACTTATCTGTTTTCAAAGCCACATTTCCGAATATTTTTATCTCAATAGTGGAAATTTTAAGATAAACAGGAACAAGAACAAGGTGTAGTATTTGCAGGGCATCAGTTTTTTCGCATTTATCTCTCGCCGAGAAAGTTGAGATTAAAAATTTAGTTTTGCTTTAGTTATTTCTCAGCCATCATTGATCGGAATACAAACTCAAGTGAGAACATTTAGCCTTGCTAGGAAGGCTAAACGAAAGTGGCTGAGTGGCCGTGCTGAGAGAAAGGCTTTATCAAGCCATCTCATTTACCATACAATAACCATAGCCACATTCCTACCATAAGTAAATCCCATCGGCCGACACTGGGAAACACTCGAAAATGATTTTCAAGCACGACCGTTAAATCCGCTGTAATTGTAGCGTTAATTTCTTTTATTCGGTAGCTGCCAAGTTCTAATTTTATTAACACTAAATTAACACCTTTCTTGCTTTTTCTCAGGCCCTCCAAGCGTATTAAAGGCTAGTAATCTTAAGTTCTCGTGTGACCCACAGAATATCTACAGATTCTGTTGCAATCAGATACGAGAAACATTCACTAATTTGCGTTTTTTTAATGAGAATTTTAATAAAACTAATTGCGTTTCATTATCTCAGTTTTTCATTCCACGGCGCAACAGCACCCCGGCCCCCCCCCCCCCCCT
>Ga0123352_10013584_pt1 | contig 12926 bp, 7 predicted proteins | sample TergutLab28metaG_FD_89700 | JGI IMG/M metagenome (GOLD analysis project Ga0123352, IMG submission 89700) | Labiotermes labralis P1 segment gut microbial communities from Petit-Saut dam, French Guiana - Lab288 P1 | ecosystem: Host-associated > Arthropoda: Insects > Digestive system > Gut ... | reverse complement strand
AGGGTGGGAAGAGGGATTTCTGGAAAGTAAAAAGAAGTTTTATTAAAAATGTCAACATGACCACGTGGGAAGTGGGGGGGGGGGGCAGATCTTATACCATTGCGGTCATGTTACAGAAATAAGTCCCATCTTAAGAATACAACTAAAACCAACTAAAGTCGCCTGCTAGAGCAGTGGAAAATAATGCACAACAACCGACGTAATAAGCTGTTTCAGATGTATAAACTGTGGAGTAAAGCAGTCAGGGCGTTAGACACAAATCTGCAAGTCTACACGTGTATACGTAAGGTGGGTTAACGAAGAGGTGCGCCTCCGTCATCTGGTGTTCAATGAAACACATCGCGAACTATAATGAAGCTACTCCCACCATCAAGTAAAGAGGATGAAACTAACACTGCTTGGTCCATTAGACTGAGATAATCTCTATTATTTTAATACATGTACCGTGCATCTTTTATTATTTTGTACTATGGCCAACAAATGTACAAGTATTCCACAAATTATCACACTCCTACATGTTTCGACATTATCGTGTCATTCTCAGGGAGCTTGTAATCAATACTTTGCAACGTTACACAAATATTTCAAATGCAGCTGTTGGTAATACAGTTTACAATTAAAATGTTTCAGCTATTTGAAACATCTTAACATCTTAACGTCGAAACATGTAGGAGCGTGATAATATGTGAAATAATTGTGCTTTTGTTGGTCATAGTACAAAATAAAAAAAAGAGCTAATCTCCATTTCACAGATAAATACTCACTAATTAAAAAAAAATATAGGTTTTTAATCATAAGGTTCGTCATCCCCATTGTGTTTATAATAAACTATAAAGGAGTACATTTACTGTCTAACACTATACGGCGGAGAGATGTATATATGTTTTATTATTACATAGAGAAAAAACTACATGTTTCGGCGCTTGATAATGGCCATCTTCAGGTTGTACATGAACTGCTTACTAAGTGATTCATGTATAACCTGAAGATGGCCATTATCAAGCGCCAAAACATGTAGTTGTTCTGTATGTAATAATAAAATATATATACATCACTCCACCATCTAATTGTGTTAGACAGTAAATTTACTCCTTTATAGTAGGTTTTCAAGTTTTTATTTGTATCTAACGACAGAACCAAAACCAATTGCCGTAACTTCGCGTTGTGACTAAAGTGTAACGAGGGAAATCCAATGCCATTTCGGTGGAAGGAAAGGCTTTGACCTTTTAACCGTCTTGTGTCTAAGGAATTTTTGTGAGAATAGAAATTCGTTGTCACTTTATCACGTGCCCCAACAAGCAAGCATTGCCCTGTCCATCTACCGTGTAATTACGTCGTTTACAAAAAATCCGCTAAATATTCCAGAGGCCCCTCCTGTCATTTGCTTAATCACGTCATCTTGTGTTACGGTATTCATTAGGTCAGTTTCAAATGAGTCTTCAGAATTCATTCCAGGATCTGGAGTTACACGCACTTACAGCAAGCCTGTTCAACCTTCAACGTTGTGCGACTAAATTCGGCAAAATTTGGCCTGAATGCGGCCATCATGAATTTCAGCACGCGGAATGAAGTATGGGTAAGTATAGGCCTGTGTACAATTATATGTAATTATAGCCTTAAATGTGTATTTTCATATAAAGAATGTGCTATAGAAATGTATTTGATGGAAGACATCACGATGTGCTAGGGATATACTAAAACATTAATTAATATACGTCAAGCACAACTATTTTAATGTATACGACGCTACATGTTTCGACCTTTTTAAGCGGTCATCATCAAACCTTCTAACAGATCGAGTCAACAGATGCTGTGAACACGTTGCGATCCCAATAAGTTTACACCGATAAAATACATAAAACCTAGCAAGTCAGTTACATAAGAAGGAGTGATGTGTGTATTGCATAACTATATGTAATTAAAATATTTAAATGGTGGTTAGGCGTTACAATTATAATATCAGGTCCCGTCAATAGCTAAGTTTTCCTTGGAAGTTATGGAGTTTTCTTTAGCGACGTCGAAGTGTGTCCCTTGTTAGAAGAGCTCGGCGGAGTTGTGCGTGTTGTCGAATAATCTCCGATATGACGAACGTATCCTGTGGAGTTACGGTGTGTTCTGACAGGTGAGGATCGCTTTCTGTTTTTCTTAAGTATGCCATAAGGGATGAGCTGGCCTTTTGTCACTTGTGGTCTTGTGTGCTAAGTTGATCAGTATTGTTCTGCCGTTAATCGTAGTCCTAAATATAGATGTCCAGTCGTTGCACACTGAATTGCGTTCACTGTACAGCACAACGTACTATTACTCTTTGTTCGTGGTTTTCTTCCTAACTGGAATGGAGTCGGACGACTCGATCTGCTAGAGGCCTGATAATGACCGTTTAAAAAGGTCGAAACATGTAGCCTCGTATACATTAAAATACCGGAAGTTGTGCCTGACATATATTAATTAATGTTTTAGTATAGAAATATATTTATAATAGCTAAAACAATTATAAAACGAATCAGCTTCGACTCCCCAGGTTAGGTCTTCGATATTTTTAGCACACTTTTACAAAAAGAAAATGGATTATTAATGCGAAGTAACCCAGTAAAAAGAAACCTCATAAACGCTGAAATCGCTTCAGCCGTCTATTTCGGTTTTACCAGGGAAAGGGTTAAAAGACCATTTCTCATTACAAACGTCTCTGCGGACAAAATAACACCACGTCAGGGGCAAAATGTTGTCCGCGGGCTACGGGTTGACCGGGCCTGCCCTACACCCTCCGCTACGATTTGGCTCGTAACTAAACACTAATGTGAGAAACTTTGTGTTCATGGAAGAAAGGAAGGGAGGAACGAATATTAACCTCCAAATTACTGTACTACGGACATCGGTCTACGCCTAATGTGCTACAAGCTGAAGGACGAATGAACTGGGTAAATATTTGTTTTCTTGTAATAGACCCGCAGAAGCATAATAGGGGGTGCCTTAGCTCATGTTGCTCCTCAGAATAGGGACATCTGCATGGTCAATATGCCTTGCTCCCGAAACCTACTATAGACTTTTATCGGTTTCGCAGAGGGTGGACTAGGCTACACAGAACCCTTGCAGGAGGGACTTCCCCTCCATCAAATCTCGTGAGACAATTACTAACTGCAGCGAATATGTGTGCTAAGAATGAGACATGTCCTTCTCACAGCAGTGTAATAGACGATTCAAGTTTTCTGGCACGTTTTAAGCCGTGCCGACTGCTCAGTATTTACCGTCGTTATAAGGGATCGCTTTCCCTTCTTTGAGAGTCGCGCAGTGCAGCCCAATTGTTTTAAACTGCTTGCCCGTGAAGACAGAAGTACCAAAACCCTACGAAACGTCGGCAGTTATAACTCCAATGACAAAGCGCTAGCCTACATTCTATAAGACCTGAATCTTCACGTACCAAACATATTTGAGAATACAGTGACAGGACGGGACGAAATCCGAAATTCTCTCGGCAGTTTGATGAAGATTCGTCTCTTGTGTGGGTAAGCCATGGTGCGGAATGGCGTGTAATTAAAAAACGCTTCAGAATATCTTGATAACCCAATCTGCAGCCTATATCGTTAGTGGACAGATACTATCGTTCCCTAGGAGCCTTCTGTCTTCATCCTCAGTGCGGTGACAGAAAAGTGGTCTGTTCTGAAGATGTTGGCAGCAGGCTTCTCGTAACGTTAACATCTATGTACCAATACAGAAGGTACCGTGCCCAGATATGCTGAAATCTCCATCAACTGCCACGACGTCAGCATAAATATTTAAATGCAAGCTTGCTCTTCCCAAGGTGATCACTATGCTAATCTTAGTTCAGTTGAAAGCTGTGTGTAATGTGATATAGATACCGACGTTCCTCCGTAACGTCTTTAAGTTTCTACCAGATCAAACGGCGACACATTACAGAAGAAGGCAACGTACATTTAAATGCACCCAACACATTACACAGTCAAAAATATGGTTGCTCGTCTGTCGCACAAATAAACCGTGAAGGTACGCGCGGTTAATGAGGTCGCGTGACTTTTAAGCTCCTCACTGGATGTAGGTGAACAGTTCACATGACGCTGCGGTCCCTCAACTCCATGCAGAAACAGCCCTTCCACTTCTCCCACTCCACTGGGTGGGCCCCAGAGCCTGTGTGAACAAGGTAGCGAACGTGAAACCTTGCCACTGCCTGGAGAGACACCTCAGATGTTTCATCATTTAATTAGACACAAATCTTTCAGGATTAGCATAAAAGATAATATTAGCACCTTACAAACACATTAGGCCTCTTAAATCTGTGTGTTTAGGCCTATACAGAAAGCAGGGACGCACAGGCCTGCGTATTCCAAACCTTGGCGCTGGATGGATGTAATCAGGTCTTCGTATTAACGACTCCGATTCTCCCAGGGACTGAAGAAAACGGCGAAAACCCGTAGTTTAAGGATAACTAGTATTCGAGACGAGATTTGAACCAATGACTTACTGAATACTAGGCACTAACAGTAACAAATTTGCCTCGAACGTCGGTTGGCTCTGTTGGATTGCTTGTTCATTAATTAAACCATCCGTAATGCACAGACAGGCATCCAAAAGCTGCAGATATCGTAATCACTGCCTCCATTGCCAACAATGAATCAGGACAAATTCCCACGGTGACGGCGTGCACAATAAATCCTTGTGTTATGAAAACTTAAGTAAGCTACTTCCCATGTAGCTACAGAAACAACTTGCCGCTATCCTGATGTACAATGCTTCCAGCTTACTACCTTCCGCTCTTAACTTCTAACCTCTAAATGAAGACGCATGAGTGTATAAATCTGCGGAGACTTGTGTTGAAACAGTATTTTAACAAGTACCAAAGTAATTTATGATTAGCTACAAATTTACGTCTCATGCAAAGACGTATTCCATAGTGCACCTGCCGGTTTAAAGTGTTGATGCTTGTAAATACGAAACTTCGTACGAAAGTTAACACGTTTTGTGGTACAGCCAAAACACAGTTTTGCAAACTGTAGGGACTAGAATACACAGTAACAATATTTTATGTAACCTCCTCAAGAGGGTTAAAAATATATCATGTATTTAGCCGAATAACAATTTAAAATTATCTGTTCATAGTAGTACTAATTGGCTTCAAACCCTTCATGACAAAATATCTGTCAATTGTTTCAGGTCCCTGATTTTTTTTAATGAGTTCTTCGCATGAAATCGCCTTTGGATTAGTTAAATTAAATTAAATATTTGTCATTCTTCTTAGTACTTTCACTTTAGGTAGGAAAAGGGGTGAACATTTTGAAGTTATTCCTGTCTGCGTCACGGGTGGAAGAAAGGTAGATCTCGGACCTAAGTGTATGCGAGCAGTCAGTCTCACGTTCCGGCCGATTTACCAGCGAGGACAGAATCCCTGACATCCATTGAATAAGAGGCTGGTTAGGACCCAGAGAGGAAATGCTGAACAGCAATTTGTGAAGATGTTTATGCCCTAAATTTCACTCAAATCACAAAATAAGTAACGGAAGTTCCGAGAAAAGTTCATTTAATTCCCTAAACAAATTACGCCCTTCACGTGGCAGAATTTTGGGAATTCCAAGCTGCTCAATAAATTTTTGTTGTTCCCTAATACGCCGAGTTATATCCAAATCTGACAAACATAGAGAAGACAAGGTAAAATTACTTTTACTTCCTCATGTAAAGTACAGATTACACCGTATAGATTTTCATGAAACTCATGCCTGTTTGACAAGTTTTTGTAAAGAACAACAACACCGAATTTAATGAAAATTAAAAACAAAAGTATTAATCTTCACACTAGATAACTCATAGACAGTGGGAAAAACTTTGCCTCCACAGAAGAATTTCTGTGTACCACCCGTAAAGAACGTCTACTGCTCCAACAGTGATGTATGTTCTTCTAAATAGAGAATTTCTAGAAGAGCTGACCGACAGTACACTTGTGTGCTATGCAGTGCCTTACCCTTCCCCCTTTCACAGTTCCCAGTACAATAATGTTTGCAGAAATTCTGTTGCACGATGTTGTTAAAGACGGATGGTTTGGTAAGAAGCCTGTTGAGTGGTGTGGGAGAGGGCCCCTTGTGGGACGCCAGTAACTGCTTCCTTAGGCTCTACACGTCTCTACTTTACTTGCGTCTAACCGTCTGCAAACTCATGGTCGCGCTGTTCTGGTCCGGCCAGATTGGACCCCTGAGAGATGCAGATAGGAGTATCGGGACTCAGAAGTCACTTGAACTACAGAAAGCTCCGAAAACGTATCGGTAAGGGTCTTGTGATTCTAAGGAGATTTCACAGATAAATTGATTCAATAACTAAACGGAAAGGGGTCCTTCAGTGTCAGTTAATAAATAATCAGACGGTAAAAAAAATTATCGACCTTTTTGGAACTCAAATTTTTATTACCGAAATCATAAAAGACCTTCAGTGGACCCTCTCCCTTTTCTGTGAGATTGATTTAAATATTATCCTCCCATCTCGGTCTCTGTCGCCCAAGTTTTCTCATTTCTCTAGGTTTCGCGACTAAACGTTCTTATGCAGCTCTTTTCTCCCACTCCTGCTGCATATGAGGCAAAAGTGACCCTCCAAAAACATTGTTTTTTCTGAAATATAGCGTTATAGGATTTAATCGAGAACGGATCAAGTTTTCCGAGAAAGGTGCTGCCTCCATCGGCCCGATAACCCTAAAAAGATGGGCGTAGAAAACCCCTTCGAAACTTTAGCACCTGTCTGCTAAGCTAGACGGCGTCAATCCCAAGAAAAAATAATCTTCACAGTTACGGTAAAGAGGAACTTAAATTTTTTAACTATCTATAATTAAAAATTTCATTCAAGGTCGATATTTGAGATTCGTGATGACTTCTGTGGTTTCCGAATTGTTGGACAGAATACACGACTGACACAAAAACCCCGTAATCACCATGTCTTTAATCGGCAGTGTCTTCATCATCATCATCTTCATCATCATAACGTCATCGTCATCATCATCAAGACTCTATACCAGTTCGAATTTCCAAAGTAATAGTACATTCTGGAATGTCTCCTCTGTAGCCCTACTCAGTTGATATTTATCTATTTCAGTATTCTCTCGAAGTTTTTTCTTGTTTCCAAACACTAAAGAAAAAATGCTTTATAAGTAATGCCGTCTTTCCTAATGATGCACTCTTTAGATTTTTTTGTTTGGTTCAGTAGTTCTGTGTGTTCTTCTGACATACATGACCAGAGGTGGATCTGGATTATATTTTGTTTCTGAGTGGCTCAAGAAAGGCTCGCCATCATTTAAACTTCTCAGAATCAACTCCGAAAAAAAAACCCACATGTTTTCAATAATCGAGGCTAACCGCATCATATGAACTCCGAATCAATCAACCCTGCAGAACAACAGGTTTAAATAGTCGAGGTTGACAAGCGGGACGGGACTTCAGTGTCAAAATTAAGTTTCAATTAAAATAAAAATTTAAACATCGTTAGCAATATGTTGCCAAATTGACATTCGGATTAATGGGTTTACTGAGATCCAGGAAAACACTAACCCCTAAACAGGCATGTCAGATTTATTTGGCTTGGGAATCCTGCCCTAGATTACTCTTTTCATCATCATCATCATCATGTTCCTGAAGGGTTGGGCGTCTTTCCTGTTCCTTGATCCTCCAGATGAACTTGGTCCCTCCATCTCTTCCTCGATCGTCCTATGTTCCTTCGTCTTTTGGTTTATATTGTAGTGCTTGTTTTGGTAGTCTGTGTTTGTTTCCATCCTCTGTAGGTGTTGTAGCCACTTTTTCTGGTACTGTTTTATTTCCTTTACTGTGTTCTGTGCTCCCGTATTTGCCTAATACATTGATTTTCTTTATCTAATTTTGTTATTCCAAGTAAGTGTCCCAAAAATTTCATCTGTGCTGTTTCTAAACGCCGTTCCTCTCTTTTCTTCAGTACCCAAGCTTCACTTCCAAATTTCAATGCTGCTTTGGCTGTAATGTTGTGAATTCTTAACTTTTTAAACTTTTTTTATTCCGAATTGTACGTTTTATTGACCGTGCGTCTCTGTATAATCTTGTAAATAAAGCCAACTTGGTGCACAACTTTTCTTATTGTGTTTATTTCTTTTCTCTACATGTTTCGGGCGACTATGTGCCCATCATCAGGAGAAATAACTGTATCTATGCGACACTTGGTACTTATTATTACAGTTGTTTCTCTGATGATGGGCACATAGTCGCCCGAAACATGTAGAGATAAGAAATAAACATATACTAAGAAAAGTTGTGTACCAAGTTGTCTTTACTTACAAGATATTTTTAGTCCATTACATTTTTGAGAACTCTATAGTGAACCACAGAAGGCAAATTTCTTGGCCAGCTAAGCGACAATAAATTTCTCAAAAAGGATTTGATCACATGGACATACATAAAATGACTGTAGCTAAGGATATTAATTTACAGAAAATGTAAACATATTAGATTGCATATTCACATCTAATTTGAAATCATATAAAATTTTATTAGGCACCGTGTAGAGGCACGTTCAGTCCGGTAGCTGACGGCCGCGTGGACATCTCGAGTCTCTCAGAAGGCCAATTGCGGTGCTCGTCTGTCCATCTGCCCGGTACTGGGAAAACTCCCCTGAGGAGACAAGGGAAGAACCAACCCCTCACACCCGTGGGAGTGTTTCACAGGACATGAACCGGCCGTGTATAGACTCAATTCCATAATTATTTTAGACCAATGGGATCATAAAGTAATGTCCTCATATTCTGAGCTCTTCGTAAGCGTTCCACAACTGCCAAGATCCGATCCGCATTGCATTCATGAGGGTGCGTTCCTTAAGAAATACAAACACAAACACCACATTTGTCTATCCGTCCGTCTCCTGTATCCTCTGTCCATTTGGCTTTCCTTCCCCAACACAGCACCAGCAGTTAAATTGTTCGTAGGATATTAATATAGTTCCTTATACGTAGTTTTAGGCAAGAAAACTTTGTTGGTTGGACATGACTTGCATGGATTTCGGCACTGTGACAGTAATATTTTACTAATGGCCTGAACGAATTACTATCAGTATGTACAACATTTATTGAAAGATTTCGTTAAAGCTCGGTATAGAATGTCGTTCAATACTATGAGATTTAGGGAAGCTGGCGCAGGGAAACAGCTGCGTTAAGACAGCAAATAAAATTCTGTCGTTATGTTCTACATTTTTCTTCCTACCTGGGAAATACTCTTTTGAAGAGACGTCCGTGAGAACACGCCGAGTGAGGGAATTTCGCGGATATCGTGTTCATTAAAAGCCACACTTTACTCAGAGCAGTCAATTTCTGCGGTACAATCGATATTTTGTGTTTGATTCTGAGTCAGCGTGGCGTACAGTACGACTCCGCAAATAATACTGCCAAGCGGCCGTGAGTTTCGTAAAAATCGACGTAGGTTAGGGTAAAAATTCAGTTATAAAATAGGCCACGAAGAACAATATTTGCAATTATTTGTGCAGGCCTAATTAGAGGGCACGCGGTGGCGCTGTTAGTTGAGGCACTGCGCTAAAAGCCGGAAAGTCGCGGGTTCGATTCCCGATGGTGTCATTAGAATTTTTCACTGTCATAATCTTTCCGGTCGCACTATGGCCCTGGGCTTGACTCAGCCTTTGACAGAAATGAGTACCAGGAATATTTCCTGGTGTAAAAGCGGCCGGTGCTTAGGGCTGACAACCTTACCACCTTCATGTGCCGAATGTTTTGAAATATGGGAGCCGCAACGTCCTGGAACCCTGGGATTGCTTTCGTTTTTAATCTATAATTAGCCTTAAAAGTCTAAAACAGACATACACATATAGGCATACCCCCGTATTTTTAAGTGACTTAGGAAATCAACCGTTAAAATCTTCTCTTAACCTCAACATATCCGTCTGTTTTGCGCCTCTTCTTCTGCCCTGCGGTCGGAATAGTACAGCCCTGGTAGCACCGGATAAATATTCGTCAAATTTTGTATTTGGTACTGTGTAAAAAATTTCCCCACAAATTCCGATTTGGGTACAATTAGGCAAAATAGCAGATAGTTCTTACGAAAACCTACTTCGCAGATCTACGATTATTTCTTACTGTTATTGGTCTTCCTAACTGAGTGTTCGCTCTCATGTTCGAGTTGATGCCGAAAAAACATTTTGTAATCTAAACACATCTTCCCAAAATCACAGTCTGCAAATCCCCAAGTTCAAGATATCTCGAAGTCCACAATGTACCAATTATGACCCATACATCCGTCGCCACTGGAAGGAGAAAAATGATCATGTGTTAAGATACATTTTCAGAGCGTTTCTTGAAATTATACACGGATATACTTTCCAGCGACAGCAGTAGAGAGAACACGCAGAACGTATTACGTGTTACGCACTGCTAACAATATTAACATATTACACTTTAGGCTAGGTGGCAGGTGAGTAGACAGATCACGCGCCGACTGTTTTTTGCTGGGATAGACACCTCTTCCTGTGACCTAAAGGAATAAACCGGTCCCATAATTGCCTGGACATGGTGGTAAGAATTAGTATATACCTTAGCACTTCAGTAGGAATGGAAAAACCTACTAAAATATAATAGTTTCTCTATATACATAATGATGAAATGAGGTGGACTTCGAAAAGCGAAGTATGTTCGTTTGGAATACGGAAGTTTTTAACCCTTTAATGCCTAACGGTTACTTCAGGCACCACCGGGTTTAAAATTTAAAAATTTCTGCATGCTTATTACATTGCATTCATGTGTTTTGTGCGGATCTCAGAACAAACATTAACTTTTATCTTGTACGTCAATATCAGATAGGTTAATAAAACCGAAGTGGAATGTGCTTACTGCGGGGTACGGACTGAGTCCTTATATAACACAAATATGTTTCATCCAAAAAGGGTTCAACAACAGAGAGTCAGTTAAGAGTTTCGCTGAAAAGACGTTCACAGAACAACCTAGAACTCAGAGAGCAGAGCTCCTCAAAGTAAAAAATCAGAGCGATATCTGTTCGCCCTCGAAGCTTTAGAGTCCTTTTCTCCTCTTCCTCCTTCCTATCATCATCACCATCATCATCACACGTAGTCTGTCTTGCAATCACGTCCATTACTTCTTCCACAGCTATTTTCCTTACAGTGCCATTTAGTGCTTCCTCTCGTTCCCTTATAAGGATCCAGTAGCTGCTTGCATCTTCTTCCTCTTCTTACCGTCCCTTCTATCTTTCCTTCTATAACGTATTCTAGAAGGCAGTTTCTACACAAGATGTGACCAATCCGTTTAGCCGTCCTTCTTTTAATTGTACGGACGATACTCAATTCCTCCTTGACTCTGCTTAGCACTTCTTCAATTATCACACGACCGGTCCACTGATCTTCCTCATCCTTTTCCCAAAACCTTTCCAGTATTTCTGATCTAGTTCCAGAAGTACCTAAGTTTCAGCACCACAAATTCAGTGCTCCAATTAGCATTTCACAAGTTCCTTCCTCAAATTAAGTTTCAGTTTGCTGGTGAAAAGAGTCTTCGTGCTGACCGCTGTTCTTAACATGGCAATTCCACGTGTATAATGATCCTATAAGAACTAAATCTTCAGCTGCTTTAATTTCAAATCCATAGGCTCTATATTCCGTGCTGCAGAGCATTCCAGACGAAGTATACTTTCCTTGGGTTTAATTAAGCGCCAGGCTATGCAACATAAGAAGAGTGTAGTTATAGCTACACTCGTATTAACCTCATTACTAGATGGATGTGACTGATAAGCATCCTGGCATGACCCTTTTTCTCCGGGGAAGGAATCCTCCCTACTACCCGCTGGAAAAGTGGCTGGGTGGATCCCAGAATCCGTCTGAACAATGTGAGGAGACAGAAATCTCGTGTCCCTGTTACGCATCGAACCACGATTCCTCGGTGTTACCTTTCACAGTCTAGTGATAATTACCAACTGAAACATCCCAGCTCTAAAGTAGTTCAGATATATTATAACTAGAATAAATATAATCTACCCTGAATAAAATGCTCGTTGCTTTTTATTTTCACAAGCGTAGCAGCTTACATTGGGATTAACACTCTGAGGCTGCCAAGATGTTCAGTTCTTCGGCGAACAGTGGCTCCAAATTGGCCGTTAACCTTTCAGGAATACCAGACTACGTGTAACACGTACAGCGTGCGGGGAAAAAATCCCACATAACCATCTTAGGGGATTTCGCAATATATCGAAAAGGGACTATTTATCTTAGTCATGTCTGTCTTTCTGTCTGACTGACTAGAATAACTCCGTTCCCACTGGACGGATTGGCATGAGATTCGAAATTTTAGCATTTTTAGAAAATCTACCTAGAAAATTCAAGTTTGATTATAGCCTGACAAGAATAACGGGTACTTTACATGAGGACCTGACACAACTATATGACAGCTTGCTGAATTCTTCTTCGAATGAGAAATATTCCAGGAAGAAGTTGTAAAGAATCTAACAACACACATTTTATGTTCAATAATTCTTTTTCCTCCTGAAAGTCGTGCCGTTTATGAGATAATGTGGAAATACGTGGTAGAGCCAGACAGGCCACAGATGTCATAACGCGGTGGAGAAAAGATGCGACTCGCATGCCGGTAGACTCAGGCAATAACACAGGCACACCCTCATAATACGTAACAATTATTATTGTTCGGAGCAGTGCGAAACATTTTGCAGCTAGACAGCAGTGCCACTGTTGCATTTTGCAGCTAGACAACAGTGCCACTGTTGCAGTTTGCAGCTAGACAACAGTGCCACTGTTGCAGTTTGCAACTAGACAACAGTGCCACTGTTGCAGTTTGCAGCTAGACAACAGTGCCACTGTTGATTTCGCAGCTAAACAACAGTGCCAATGTTGCATTTTGCAGCTAGACAACAGTGCCACTGTTGCAGTTTGCAGCTAGACAACAGTGCCACTGTTGCATT